>Ga0172379_10010082_pt1 | contig 11516 bp, 8 predicted proteins | sample GrowelOW334metaG_FD_119756 | JGI IMG/M metagenome (GOLD analysis project Ga0172379, IMG submission 119756) | Groundwater microbial communities from an aquifer near a municipal landfill in Southern Ontario, Canada - Groundwater well OW334 metaG | ecosystem: Environmental > Aquatic > Deep... | reverse complement strand
TTCGCGACAAATTTTGTGGATCAATATTATTCAGGAAGGTTTTATGAATTTTGCGTTCGCGTTCGAACCAAAAGAAGATGACGTGATGAAACGCGATCCGCGATCTTCCTCGATGAAAACGATTTTAACAAAAGATATCAAACAGATCATTGTGATCATTGCAACAGTAACAGGATGTTTTCTTATTTTGCTGTATTTTGCAATGCTTCGCGCTGGACTTTTGGAAGAAAAAATTCAGACCGTTATGTTCATAGCAACTTCGATCAGTGCTTTGTTTTTTGCCTTCTCTATTAAGAACCTTCACAAACCAATATGGAAAATTAATATTTTCTCGAACAAATATTTGCTCTACGCGCTTTTGGGAAGCTCACTTTCTTTGGTAGCGTCGTTTGCTTTTACGCCATTGAGAAATCTCCTTGCTTTGCAGGAACTTGCTAGTCACGATTATCTTTTATTCATTGCTTTCGGATTCTTTAATTTAATAGTTATTGAAATTGCGAAGTATTTAACGTTTAAGAGGAAGTAACAGTATTGGTTTTGGGTTTTTAACATTTGCAACAATCGTTCGTCGTCCGTCTTTGCGAGCGCAGCGCGGCAATCCAGGGTTTATACCACATACTCCTGGATTGCCGCGTCGTTTCGCTCCTCGCAAAGACGACGGTCTGTGCCTATTAGTTATCAAGTAGTAAAGATTTGTTTTTTTGTTTACAATAATAGAGTATGTCATCAATCATCATTATTTTTGTTAGTATCGTCGTGGGCGCACTATTGAGCGCATTTTCAATGTGGCTTTTTATTATGAAAATGAAAAAGAACGAGCCTGAAAAAGATCAGAGTTTTCTTTTAATGCAACAACAGCTCAATCATTTGACCGAAACGCTTGATGCTAAAATGCGTGATGTCCAACAACAACTCAAAGAATCTGACAAAGATATGCAGGGGAAAGTTATGGATATGCAAAAAGACGTGCAGGGAAATATGCGCGATCAATTCAGCAGTTCTCAAAAACTCATTCAAGAGATCAACAAACAAATGAACGAACAGCTTGTCGGTGTGACGCGTGGTGTGACGCGCGTGGAAGAATCATCGCGACAATTCCTTACGGTTGCCGATCAACTCAAAGATCTTGAAAAAGTTTTGAAGCACCAAAAGCAACGCGGTAATTGGGGCGAGGCAAGTTTGAAACTCGCGCTCGAGAATTTTCTTCCGCAAGATGCATTCGAGATGCAACATTATTTTCCCGATGGCGAAGCGGTGGACGCGATCATTAAAACAAAAGAAGGGATCATTCCCGTTGATGCAAAATTCTCGCTCGATAATTATCAGCGTTTTGTGAATACCGACGATCCTGCGACAAAAGCGCTTCTCGAACAAGAGTTCAAAAAAGATCTCAAAAAACGCATCGACGAGACTGCAAAATATATTCGTCCGAAAGATGGAACATTGCCGTTCGCCATTATGTATATTCCAGCGGAAGGCATCTATTATGACCTCTTGATTAACGACATTGGTACCACTAATTCGCGCAAATTAATCGACTACGCGTACTTGGAAAAGAAGGTGGTAATTACATCCCCAACGACCTTTTTAGCCTATTTACAGACCATTTTGTATGGTTTTCGCGCATTCAAGTTCGAAGAATCTATAAAACACGTGCAAAAGAACGTCGAACAGCTCTCTCATCACCTCAGTGCCTACGAAGAAAGCTTTAAGAATGTGGGAAAATCGCTCGGTGCAGTGGTTAATCATTATGATAAAGCACAGACACAATATCGTCTTATAGACAAAGATGTGTTGAAAATTACCGATTCTTCCAATGGGTTTGAAAAACTTGAACTTGACAAGCCTCATACGGAAGAGTAAAAAGTTAAAAACAAAAAGCGTTTGCAAGTGGGCGTTTTTGACTGATAACACTTGCATTTTATAAGAAATTAGGTAGAATATAGAAACTATGAAATTTGCAATTATTGAAACAGGCGGAAAGCAATATTTGATCACACCTGATGAAGCTATCAAGGTTGAAAAATTGGCTCCGAAATTAGAAGCAGGGGACACAATCGTTTTTGACAAAGTTCTTCTTATTGAAGACGAAAAAGGAACAACACTTGGGAACCCATATATCAAAGACGCAAAGATCGAAGCGGAATTTGAAAGCCGTGGTAAAGATAAAAAAGTGATCGTTATTCGTTACAAACAGAAGAGTAAATACTTCAAAAAGAACGGTCATCGCCAGATCAAAGACAAAGTTGTCATCAAGACAAAATAAATTAAATTTTTTAAAAAAGAACGTCGTGAAAGCGGCGTTCTTTTTTTGTATTCATTCGTTCAGAAATCATCATCTCGTCCGTCTTTGCGAGGTGAGGAATGGGATAGGGACCCATTCCGCAAGACTCATTGAGAGCTTTTGTGAGAGAAGCGAAACAAAAGATCCAATGAGTGGACAGCTCAGGTACTGAGTGTAGCCGCAGCGGAACGACGTGGCAATCCAGGAGTATGGTCACAGATCTCCAGATAGATCTCTCCAGTCTGGATTATCTTTTTCTATAAGTTCAAGTTTCTTTTTTCGTGATCCCGCTTTAATTTGTTTTTCTCTCGCGATAGCACTGTCCATTGTTTCAGCAACTTCAAAATATACTAAAGTATGAATATCGTATTGTTTTGTAAATCCATCAACGGCGTTTGTTTTATGTTGTTGAACGCGAGTTTGTAAATTGCTTGTGACACCCGTATATAAAATGCCATTCCTGTGACTTGCCATTATATATACACATGGAATTTTGTTTTGCATAGATTGTTTTTATAAAAATCAACGACGACCCTGGATTGCTTCGCACAGCTCGCAAAGACGAAACGACGCCATTACATTAAGTGTCTCGTCGGTCGTTCGTCTTTGCGAGCTCGTAGCGAAGCAATCCAGGACTTTTGTCGTAAATTTCTACTAGCTACTGGTTATTTCGTGACCTGTCTAATATCTGTTTTTGAGCGCATTCTTTAACGTATCATCATCAGAATATTCCAATTCAGCTCCTGTGGAAAGCCCTCGTCCTAAAGTCGTTACGCGGATATTGTGTTCTTTAATCAAAGGTAAAAGAGTATTGAGAACAATTTCTTTGGTGTGTTCGCCTTCGGAATTTACGCTGAAGCCGAACATTATTTCTTCGAGAGATTCTTCTTTTACAGCGCGTTTTATTTCGTGTTCGAGTTCGGTCAATCTTGTTTTTACAATAAAGCGCTTTTTAACGAGCGGGATCAGGCCTCCAAAAACAAAATATCGTCCGTTGTAGGCACCGCTTTTTTCTACTGTTTCGAGGTCGACATCTTTTTCGACAAGCATCATTATGGTCTTGTTCGTACTTTGACCTTCGCATATCGGACACAGTTCTTTGTCGGGATTATTCTCGATATTGAAATAACGATAACAATGGGTGCATTGCGAGACCGTTCGTTTGAGCGACAATACCATTTCGGAAAGATCTTCGAGCGCTTTTCTGTCCTCGGTCAGTAAAAAATACACGAAGCGTTTTGCTTGGCGATTTCCAACACCGGGGAAGCGGGTGAAATAATTAACGAGTTTTGAAAAAGGATCCATAAAATAAATAAAAGGTATTAGTACCATTACAACTTAATTTTTATTGTGCGTAGTTTGACTTTTTATTAATTAACAAAAAATTTTAGGTGACAGATTTATAATGTCCATTAAGTTGTAACGGCATCAAAAATTATCAAAAGCATCCGCTTTGGCAACAGTGACACCGCTGCTGAAGTCACCTTTTTCCAATTCTTCGAACGACGAAAGTTTGTCATTGAAGAAAAGTTCAATTTTTCCTGTTGGACCATTACGATGTTTTTCTATGAGGATCTCGGCGATATTCTGGCGATCGGAATTCTCATTGTTCTTGTCCTCGCGGTGAATGAACATAACGACGTCGGCGTCTTGCTCGATAGAACCTGAATCGCGAAGATCGGAAAGGCGAGGTTTGCCACCACGTTGTTCTACTGCACGAGAGAGCTGAGAGAGTGCAACAACAGGAATATCAAGTTCACGGGCGAGTCCTTTGAGCGCACGCGAGATTTCGGTGACCTGATTGACCATCGAATCGTAATTTTTTGTCGGATGAATAAGCTGGAGGTAGTCGATCACCACAAGATCAAGTCCGTGTTCTTTCTTCAATTTTCGCGCGACTGAGCGCATGGTGAGGACATTGTTGCCCGAGTTATCATCAATGAAGATTGGCGCAGAAGAAAGCTCTGCCATAGATCTTTGCAATGCTCCGAATTCTTCGTCGGTGCTTAATTTTCCTGTTCGCAATTTCCACGAATCAACGCGAGCCTGTGCCGAGAGCATTCTGTCCACCAATTGTTGTGAACTCATTTCGAGTGAGAACAAACCGACTTTCGTGCCGTATTTAATAGCCGAATTTCGTGCAATATCAAGCGCCAAGGAAGTTTTACCAACGGAAGGACGCGCTGCGAGAATAATCAAATCGGAGCGTTGTAGACCTGCGAGTTTTGCGTCGAGAGAAGGGAAGCCGGTCGAGATACCACGCATTTCTTTTCCGCCACTTTCTTGCAAACGTTCAAGTCGCTCCCATGCTTCATCAAGCGTCGTTTTAATTTGAATGAATCGTTGTGACGTTCCGATATTTGTCGCTGCAAAAAGTTCTTTCTCGGCATCATCGACGAGCTGTTCCAGTTCAAGATTTTCAGAATAGCCGAGCTCGGAAATGTGATCAGCGGCATTGATGATATTTCGAAGAACGCTTTTCTTGTACACAATATCTGCATAGTGGCGTGCATTGGCAGACGATGGCACACCCTCGGACAAGTCGGAAAGATACACATTTCCACCGATCTGATCAAGCTCGCTTCGTTCTTGCAATCGTGAAGAAACAGACAAAATATCAACAGGCTGATTCTTCGCATAGAGATCCATCATTCCGCGGAATATTTTGCGATGTCGCTCGGCATAAAAAGAATCGGCAAAAATGAAATCCACGATGTCATGCATCGCGTCGGACTTTAAAAGAATGGAACCCAAGAGCGCCTTTTCAGCGTCGAGGTTTTGCGGTGGAATTCGTAATGCGCGATCTTTAAAAGTTTTTGTCATACGATAGATTTTAACATGAATAGGGAATTGGGGAACTCTTCCAAAAGAGCACAACCTGTGGTCAAAATGTGGATTAAAAAAAACGCTATAATTACGCTGTAAATACTGGATTGCCGCGTCGTACCTCCACACTGGAGCTGTCTGCTCATTGGATCTTTTGTTTCGTTTCTCTCACAAAAGTTCTCAATGAGTCTTGCGGAATGGGTCCCTATCCCATTCCTCACCTCGCAATACGGACGGTGTGGCGGTTTCGTTTTTGCTAACGTCGCAGCGAAACGATCCAGGATTCGTCTCGTCGTTTACAATTAGTAGACACACCGTCCTAGTTATCCACAGTTTCTCTTGCGGACATTTTTACGCGTAATATAATTAAAGGGTGTTCATGTTGTTTATCGTCTAGTAACTCAGGCAGTAGACAAGAGAGTTATAGTGAGCGCAATCAAAAATCTCCGTGTAAAAAGCGGTGATTTTTGTTTTTTGGGAAGATATAAAATTTTTTCAGGCAAATAAAAACTCCTGTATTTCTACAGAAGTTTTTTAATCTCACTTATCCTTCCAGTTCCAATTCTTTTATTTCAGATAGAACCTTGTCAAAAGCTCGATCCAAAGAAGGGAAGATACATCCGGCAGAAGAGCCTGCTGTTCTAGCTTCTTCATTTGAATCTTTTATGTAGAATTTAAAATGAATAAAATTACGATAGATCGTAAGATAATAAGGGCTTTCTTTTCCTTCAGAATATTCAAGAATTTTCTCTATTAGGTTGAGTTTTTCTTTAATATCTTCTAAATCGACATTCACTTTTTCTTTCGAATAAAAGTTATATAGAACTGAAGTGTCTTTATAACTAAATTTATCTACTTTTGAAAAAGTCCTCTTACAGTGAGGACTCCACTTACTTTGTAGATATTCAATCCTAGTGAAGCCTTCTTTTCTATTCCCAGAGAATTCTAATTTATTAAGTTTCCCTCTCGTTATTAAAATTGATAATGCTTTTTCAAAAGCACTAGAAACCTTAGTTGTGCTCATATATTTTAATATATGTTATATTAATAATGTAAAGGTGCGAACCTGTACTGGTTGCTTTTTTAACACAAAATGATAAAAAAGTCAAGTTTTATTTGTATGAAAATTACCGACATTCAAAAAGAATTACGAAGATATATTCGACCCGAGAAAGTCAACGACTTACAGCGTTTTTTCAAAACGGGGAAAGGGCATTATGCGGAAGGTGATAAATTCCTTGGCGTTGTGGTTCCTGATACGCGAAAAGTTGTGCGCGTTTTTAAAGATGCACCATTTGAGGTTTTGGGAAAACTTATTGTGTCGCAATATCATGAAGAACGAATGCTTGGACTTTTGATTTTGGTTGAACAAGCAAAAAAGGCTGATGAAAAAGAATTGAAAAAGATCGCGGAGTTTTATTTGAAAAATAGAAAGGGAATAAACAACTGGGATTTGGTGGATGTGACCGCGCCGAAGATCGTCGGCAAATATTTTTATGAAAAAGAAAAACTCAACAAAAAAGCGACTGATATTTTATACACATACGCCCGTTCAAAGAATCTCTGGGAAAAACGTATTGCCATTCTTTCAACTTTCTATTTCATTCGAGAAAAAGATTTCACCCACGCGCTTGCTATTGCTTTAATTTTAAAAAATGACCCCCACGACTTAATTCAAAAAGCCGTCGGCTGGATGCTCCGAGAAGTTGGCAATCGAAACCTCGCCACCGAAGAAACTTTTTTAAAGCAACATTACAAAACCCTCCCTAGAACAGCTTTGAGATACGCCACCGAAAAATTCCCGGAAAAGAAAAGACTTGCGTATCTGAAAGGGGAAATCTAAAAAATGAAAGAGGCTGGACCTCTTTCATTTTACAAAGACACTGCCGGTCCAGCTATCAATCCAATGATCAAGATTATAAATATCGTCGCCTTACTTTTGGTTCGATTCTTATAATTTAAATTATTTAACAAAAAAATCGCCGGTTCGTAAGAGCTGGCGATTTTTTTAAAACAACAAATCGCGACGACCGCGCAACAGGTTAGAGGCCTTTTTTAAAGTGAGTTTTTTACTTAGGTGTTGGACACCTAAGTAAATTCGTTTATTCGAGTATATTTAAATTATCGCTGTACTAAGCCATTTTTGTTCCCCATAGGATCGGTCTATGTACAACAAAATTATGTTTCTGTGAGTGTAGTTTTGTTGGATTATTATTCATTTTTATTTACATTTTGCATTATTTATTTTGGATTTTACATTATAAGTCGTGTACAAAAGACCGAAAACGTGGTTTAATAGGATGTTATGTTGAATTCTGAATCTATACAACGCGCTATTGAAAGAGAGGCGGAAACTCAAATTTATGCTCGGGGGGACGAGTATTTTCGGCATGGAAATGTTAAGAAATGGTCGGCGGTGGTGGATAGTAATGTTGAAAATATTTTTATAACGGGGGATGTTCGGGGGGAAGAAATGTATAGCGTTATTTTACAATTCAATATTGAGAGCGAGACGTTTGCTGAAATCGACTGTACGTGTCCGTATTATGGCGTTTGCAAACACACGGTCGCAGTTGCACTGATGTATGCGCATTCTTTAAAAGAAAAAACGGACGTTAAAAAAGTTGCCGAAAATAATCATCGAGAATTTTTTCCTGACCTAAATAGAATCGACGAATTTTTTCCGCGAAAAAGTGTTGAACAACAAAACAGACCGAAGCCTTTTGTGGTGAATGATTATTATATTGTTCTCCGAACGTACAGCGATTTTTCTCCGCAACTTTTCAATAAATCAAGTCCGCATCAAAGTGTGAATCTTGCGAAATTTTTGACGCGCGATGATATTACTCCCGAGCAACACGCGCTGGTTTCGTATATGAAGGATGGGAATTTTGGACAATTCGATTCGAAACCACCCGAGCTTGAAAAATTATTTCCGCTTATTGTTGCGTCGGGTTTTTCCGTGTATCGCGGATATTATTCGAGTGGTGATAAAAGTTTGCAGATTGAACTTTTGCCGGAGAAGTTGAAAGCGGAAATCTCGTATGAGCCACTTCCTTTGAATGACGACGTTACAAAAATTCAGCACAATTTTTATTTTAAGATCTCGAAAGAATATTGGAAAGGAAAGAATGTGTGGCACGACAAACCGTTCACCGTCAGCGGTTCGTGCGCGGTGTGGGAAAAGGGTGATGTTCTTGAATTGCATTGTTTGACCAAACAACTCGCGGGAATCTTGTCGCGTCTTACTCCTGAGATTGATTACAAAGCTAAGATAATGAACGTGAAGTTTTATCAAGCGATGTTGACCGGAGAAGAGATTGCGAATTTTGAAGATCTTGTTGCCGACGCGAAAAAATTGTTTTCTTTATCTGAGGTTCCAAAATTTCACACGGAAATTATTGCTGCTGAACCCACACCCGCGATACAAGTTACTTTTGATGGCACTGCGCAAACATTGCAGATCGCACCCGTGATCGACTATGGAATATATCAAGTGAGTATTGCGGAAAGTGTTCACACGACGCGTCGCACAGGAGGAAAAGAGATGTTTCGAAAACCGCCTGAAGAACAGCCGGGGAATTATATCGTGGTCGTGGAAGACAACACAATTCTTTTGGTGAAAGTCGATGAAGAAAAAGAAATTTCTTTGTTTCAAGAATTGGAAATGTCCGCGGAAGATCTTGGGTTTACCAAAACGCTCAAATGTTCGAGACAAGGTGTGAAACCTGTCGCAGCATATTTACATACTTTTTGGCCGGTGGTTGCGGAGTATGCGGATAAACACGGATATCCGATAATTTTCAAAAAAGATTCTTTGGCGCACGAGACCGCGGTTTTCCATGCGGATTTTTCTGCCGATATGAATGCGGAAAATGATTGGCTTCATTTTGATGTCGATTGTTATTGCGGAGATGAAAAAGTGACGCTGAAAAAGCTGGCGGAATTTATGCAAAACAAACAGCCGTTCTGGAGAAAAGATGACGGCACGCTGGTGGAAATTTCAAATCCGAAAGAACTTGAACGGCTTGTGCGATTGCTTCAAAGTTTTAATGAACGCGAGGAGGGAAGTTATGAAGGAAAATTGCATCACACTGCAGAACTTCAATATGTGATGACGAGTTCGGAACATTACAACGCGCAGAGATCAAAAGCGCTGGACCATTTTTTGAATCGAATGCAAGAAGGTAAGCCCGTGGAAAAGGTTCAGTTGCCCGCGGAACTTGAGAAGATCTTGCGACCGTATCAAAAAGCCGGAATTGAATGGTTGTATTTTTTGCGATCGTTCCGTTTTGCGGGAATTCTTGCCGACGATATGGGACTCGGAAAAACGTTGCAGGCGTTGGCTATTTTGGACTTGGAAAAAGTTCCCGAGAAAACATCTTTGGTGGTTTGTCCGAAAACACTTTTATATAACTGGAAAATGGAAGCGGAAAAATTCTTCCCGAACATGAAAGTTTTAGTGTATGATGGCGATCCGAAAGTGCGCAAAGAAATGCAAAAGAGCATTAATGACAACGATCTTGTGGTGGTGAGTTATGGAACGGTTCGTCGCGATGAAAAATTCTTCTCGGACAAGTTCACGAAATTCAATTACGTTCTTTTGGACGAAGCGCAGTTTATTAAAAATCATGTGACGAAAAACGCGCAGATTGTGAAAAAATTAAATGCCGATTATCGACTCGCGCTCACGGGTACACCGATGGAAAATAGTGTTTCGGAACTCTGGTCAATTTACGATTTTCTTATGCCGGGATTCCTCGGAAATTACGAACATTTTTCAAAACATTTTCACCGACCAATTATGGATACGGGCGACCGAAGCGCGCTGGAACATTTGCGACGAAAAGTCGGAAGTTTTATGTTGCGCCGAACAAAGTCGGAAGTGCTTACCGAACTCCCACCGAAGATTGAGCAAATGAGTCAGTGTCATTTGAGCGAATCACAAAATATTTTATACCAACAAATTCTCGCAAAAGTTCGCGGAGATATTTTTGAGACCGTACAAGAACAAGGTTTCAAGAAATCGCAGATCCATATTTTGGCAGGACTCACGAAATTGAGACAAGCTTGCAATCACCCCGCTTTGCTTACCAAGGATAAGAATTTTCACGACTATGAATCGGCAAAGTTGGATATGTGTATGGAGCTGGTTGAGGAAGTTGCAGGAAGCGGACGAAAGGTTTTGATATTCAGTCAGTTCACCGGAATGCTCGATATTGTCGCCGAAGTTTTAAAAGAGCGTGGAATTTCGCACGTCTATCTTTCAGGAAAAACAAAAGACCGTCAGGCTATGGTGAACAAATTCAACACCGACCCAACCATTCCTGTTTTTCTCATTAGTCTCAAAGCCGGTGGCACAGGATTAAATCTCACGTCAGCCGACACTGTGATCGTCTTCGACCCATGGTGGAATCCAAGCGTAGAAAACCAAGCGATCGATCGCGCACACCGCATCGGACAAACCAAGACCGTGAACGTCTACCGTTTGCTCACGTCCGGAACAATCGAAGATAAAATTCAAATTTTAAAACAAAAGAAACAAGGCCTCTTCGACGCCATTATTGATGAGAGCGGAGAGACCTTCAACAAATTGACCTGGGACGATGTAAAGGAATTGTTCGAAGATACTGAATAATATTTTATAAAAACCCCCGGAAGCCGTCGTCCTTGCGAGGAGTGAAGTCGCAACGGAACGACGCGGCAATCCAGGAGTATGGTGGTACAAACCCTGGATTGCCGCGCTTCGCTCGCAAAGACGACGGTCTCCTGCTTATCAAAAGGTGGTTAATTTAAGGTTGTATTATTACAAACGACGACGGACGACCTCGTCCTGAAGGCACGGGGAATTCTTTTTGATTAAATATGCCAATCCTCCAATAGTCCATTTCATTTTTTATCAAAAAGTTCGACTGTCATTTCTAAACTTTACATTATATTATAACTGCTGTATAACCAAAGAGGAGGTGAATAAGATGAACAAAATATGCGAAACTTGTAAGCAACCAATTTACGACCAAGAAGAAAGCAAATATGAGGAAAGCGTAAATTTCTCATTTCATTTGCCTTGCTACGTGGCTTGGTTAATTTATGTCGGGAAAATTCACGACATCCACAGAAGACTCATTGAAGAGGAATTTTCCAATGACCAGAAGAAAAACCGTCCGACAAAATCGGACGGTTTATTTATTAGCGACGGGACATAATGGTGACAGTCACCATTTACCACCTTTTATTTGTCCCAAAAAGGAAACCCATTGTCTTGTCGAATTTCGAAGGATGAATCTGAACCCCGAATCCATTCTCCCGCAGTTTTTTTTCAATGGTTTTGTAATTTCGCATCGTGGTGTTGTGGTATTCCATGATGATCGCGCCGATCTTTTGAAGATCGGTCTCTGAGAGAGCT
>Ga0172379_10010081_pt1 | contig 11518 bp, 11 predicted proteins | sample GrowelOW334metaG_FD_119756 | JGI IMG/M metagenome (GOLD analysis project Ga0172379, IMG submission 119756) | Groundwater microbial communities from an aquifer near a municipal landfill in Southern Ontario, Canada - Groundwater well OW334 metaG | ecosystem: Environmental > Aquatic > Deep... | reverse complement strand
TCGCCGTCGTGATGGAAGCTCATTTCCGGTCGAGGTCAGCGCCCGTCGCATCGAACTGGACGGGCGGTGCTTTCATCAGGCCATCATTCGCGACATCTCGGAAAGAAAACAGGCCGAGGTGGCAATTCGTTCAGGCGAGGCGCAGTTACGTCTTTATGCCAACGTGTACGAGCATAGCGGCGAGGGGATACTCATCTGCGATCACAACAACCGCATCCTGGCTGTGAATCCGGCTTTCACCCGCTTGACGGGCTACAGCATCGACGAGCTGCGCGGCAAGAATCCGCACATCCTCGCTTCCGGTAATACCCCGCCAAAAACCTATCAGGACATGTGGCGTTCCCTTGGCCAGAAAGGTTATTGGCAGGGCGAACTATGGAATCGCCGCAAGGACGGTAACATCTTTCCGGAGTGGCTGTCTGTGTCGGTGGCAAGCGATCTTGCAGGACAGCCCACTCACTACATCGCCTGCTTTACCGATATCAGCGAGCGTAAAGCGAGCGAAGATCATATAACCCATCTAGCCCATCACGATGCCCTGACTGGCCTGCTCAACCGCTACAGCCTGCAAGGCAGACTGGAACAGGCTTTGGCCACGATAAGGCGGGAGCAGCGTGCGCTGGCGGTGATGTTCATCGACATGGATCACTTCAAAAACATCAACGACATCCTGGGGCACGCGGTGGGCGACGAGCTGCTGATGGAAGTCGCACGCCGTCTGCGCGACGGCGTGCGCGACAGCGATGTCGTCGCCCGCCTGGGTGGCGACGAGTTCGTGCTAGTCCTGACCGAGGTCGATAATGCCACGGCGGCGGCCCGTGTGGCAGACAAAATATTGCGGGCGCTGGGAGAGCCTTACGCGATTGGGGAGGAAGAACTGCATGTCACGCCGAGCATCGGCCTGGCCTTTTACCCCGACGATGGCGATGATTGCGAGACGCTAATGAAGCATGCCGACATCGCCATGTATCACGCCAAATCACAAGGACGCAACAACGTCCAGTTCTTCACCGCCGAGATGAACCAAGCCGCCGTCGAACGTCTGAGTCTGGACCATGACTTGCGGGTGGCGCTGGAGGAAAGACAGTTCGAGTTGCATTACCAGCCGCAGTTGGATGCAAGCAGCGGCAGCGTCGTGGGTGTCGAGGCGCTGGTGCGCTGGCGCCATCCGCGCGATGGACTGGTGTCACCACTGAAATTCATTCCCGTTGCCGAAGAGACCGGCTTGATCATACCTCTGGGCGAATGGGTACTGAATGAGGCCTGCCGCCAACTTCGTGCTTGGCGACAGGAGGGACTCAATGGGGTCACCATGGCGGTAAACCTGTCCGCCCATCAATTGCGCTCGCCGACCCTGCTGGCCTATGTAACCCAAACTCTCGAAAGACATGGGCTGACCGGCATCGATCTTGAGTTGGAAGTCACCGAATCGGTGGCCATGGCCAATCCCGATGCCAGCATCGGCCAGCTCCAGAACTTGCGCGACCTGGGCGTGCGACTCTCGATTGATGACTTCGGCACCGGATACTCTTCACTGAACTATCTCAAGCGCCTGCCGATTCACACCCTTAAACTCGATCGCTCCTTTGTGAACGATATCGAGACCGACGCCAACGATGTCGCCATTTGCACAGCCACTATTGCCCTGGCGCATAACCTTGGCTTGAGGGTGGTTGCTGAAGGCGTGGAAAACGCGGCCCAGCACAATTTTCTTGCGACACTTCGCTGCGATACCCTGCAAGGCTATCTGTTCAGCAGGCCCATACCGGCGCTGGCAGCGCTGGCCTATATTCAGGAGAATCAATTGACTCATGGGCAGAATGTTAGCGATCTGGTGGCATTGCACTAGTGGCTAGTAGCTCGGCGCCGTTGGGGATGATTGCCAGTCCAACTATCACCGGCGCCGAATTCGCGCAATTCCAGCGGCTCATCTACAAGATCGCCGGCATCAGCCTGGCGGACTCAAAACAGGTGCTCCTGATGGGGCGTCTCGGGCGGCGTCTCAAACACTACGGCTTTAACACCTTCGGCGAGTACTACCGAATGCTCGCCAGCGGCACCACAACGGATGAACTGCAACTGATGGTGGATCTGCTTACCACCAACGAAACCTATTTCTTTCGCGAAGAGAAACATTTCGACTTTCTCGTCAATACCCTCCTGGCTGGCCATCCGGCCGGAAAACCATTCGATGTGTGGAGTGCTGCCAGCTCAACCGGCGAGGAGATCTACACCATCGCCATGGTACTGGCTGGCCGCCTGGGAATTAACGCCCAGTGGACGGTGACCGGCTCCGACATCAGCCAATCGGTGCTATCAGTGGCGCGGCGCGGCCTGTATTGGCTCGACCGCACGCGCGGCCTGCCGCCCGAATACCTGCGCAAGTATTGCCTGAAGGGTGTGCGCGACAACGACGGGAGCTTCCTGATCGCACCCGAGCTGCGCCAACATACCCGATTCATGCAGGTGAATCTCAACACCACGCTACCCAATGTGGGGAAGTTCGATGTCATCTTCCTGCGCAACGTGATGATTTACTTCGACGCCGACACCAAACGGCAAGTCGTTGAGCGCCTGGCGCAGCAGCTCCTACCGCACGGCACCCTGATTATCGGCCACTCGGAAAGCCTGAACGGTATCACCGAGTGCGTGAAACAGATAAAGCCGACTATCTATCAATTGCCATGACGATGCTCCCCTCTGGCGGCGCCGTGGCGATCACCAATGATCATGATCGCGGACGGCAGATCTTCCTGAATCCGGGCGATTTCCACTTCGCTGCGGCTCCCCTGCAACTGGCCACCTTGCTTGGCTCCTGCGTCACCGTCACGCTCTGGCACCCCCGGCGGCACATCGGCGGGATGTGCCACTTTCTGGTACCCAGCCGAAAGACCCGGCAGGACCATGATCCGGAAGGTTACAGTGCTGTCGAGGCCTTCGACCTGTTCGACAAGGCCATGCATACCGCCGGCAGCCGTTCCCATGAATATCAGGCAAAGCTGTTCGGCGGCGGCAACATGTTTCCCAACTCGGCGGGGCGGATTAACGTGGGACTCCGCAATGTCGAAATGGCGCGCCACCTCCTCACGAAACGCGGCATTCCACTGCTGGCTGAACACGCAGGCGGCGCGGGACATCGCAAGCTGGTGTTCAGTCTTGCCAACGGTGAAGTCCGGCTGGTCTTCTCCGCTCTGAAAGAGAAAATGGTAATAGCCGATGGCTAAAATTCGCGTAATGATCGTCGACGACTCGGCTGTGGTGCGCCAGGTGATCCGGGAAACCCTGGAAAGGGAAGCGGATATCGAAGTGATCGCCGCGGCGGCCGACCCGCTTTTCGCACTGGAACGGATGAAGAACGACTGGCCAGATGTCATTACCCTGGATGTCGAGATGCCACGCATGGATGGCATCACCTTTCTCAGGAAGATCATGGCCGAGCATCCAACGCCGGTGGTGATCTGTTCCTCGCTGGCCGAAAAAGGGGCCGAAACCACCATGGAGGCGCTCGCCGCCGGCGCGGTGGGCATCATCACCAAACCCAAGATGGGCGTGAAGCAATTTCTCCAGGATGCCTCCAATGACCTTGTCAGCGCCGTTCGCGGCGCCGCGCGTTCGAATATGCGCAATGTGCTCGCCACTGCCAGATCGGCGATGGCGGTAGCACCGCCCGTCAAATTCACCGCAGATGCGATACTCGCCGCGCGCGCGGCGGCAACCACGGCGATGGCCAAGACCACTGAAGGGATAATCGCCATCGGCACCTCGACTGGTGGCACCCAAGCTCTGGAGATCGTGCTGACCATGCTACCGGCAGTTTGTCCCGGCATCGTCATCGTCCAGCATATGCCGGAAAAATTCACCGCCCTGTTCGCCGCGCGCTTGAACACGCTCTGCAAACTCGAGGTACGCGAGGCGCAGAACGGTGATCGCGTCATACCCGGTCGCGCACTGATAGCGCCGGGCGGGCGGCACATGGTGCTAAGACGCAGCGGCGCCCAATACATCGTCGAAGTGGTCGATGGCCCGCTGGTGAACCGTCACAAACCCTCGGTGGATGTGCTGTTCCGCTCCGTCGCCCAGGTCGCAGGCAGAAACGCGCTGGGCATCATCATGACCGGCATGGGCGACGACGGGGCAAGAGGATTGAACGAAATGCATCAGGCCGGTGCCAGGACGGTAGCACAGGACGAGGCTTCCTGCGTTGTGTATGGGATGCCCAAGGAGGCGGTCAAGCTCGGAGGGGTAGACATTAGCCTAACACTCAACGCCATACCTTCCGAAATTATTCGTTTCGCCTAGGGCAACGCTGATATTCCTCACAGCAGTTTGCGAGGGTCTGTAATACCGGCCACTCCGGTCATTGGCTCCAGCCTCTCGACTGGCCCCTGTGGCCGAAAGGGTGAGTCCAGCAGATTGCCGGATTGCGGCCATTCGCCAATCTTGCACCGATCTCGGCGAGCGTCGGCACTGGCCGAATTCCAGGCATTAGGTTGATGATGTCAAATGAAAGCCGGGGAGGACGTTAGCCCCATCCAGGGATAGCCGTTGGAACGATACCCTGGAGGAGTTGGCCACTGAAGTGCTGACCGACGTCGGTTAGCCGATCTAGTCTGGAAGCATAATCTTGCCAAACTGATTTGGAAGCATAACCTTGCCGGAGAGGCAAAGTTATCCTTCCCGGGACACAGAATGCGCTTGTTTATTGACGTATTGGCGGAAGCGGTGAGATTCGAACTCACGAAGGGTTGCCCCTTGCCGGTTTTCAAGACCGGTGCAATCGACCACTCTGCCACGCTTCCAGCGCGCGGCGCATTATACCGCTTGGCGTAGTTTCAGATGGTCAGACGTACCAGCGGGAGATCGATTCGGCGATGCAGGCAGGCTTGTCGCTGCCTTCGACTTCCATCGTGACGCTCCAGGTGAGCTGGGCGCCGCCGGAGATTTCATCGTAAGCCGCCAATTTGAATCTGGCCCGGACTTTCTTGCCGGATCGCACCGGTGAAGTGAAGCGAACGCGGTTGAGGCCGTAATTGACGCCCATCTTGATATTGTTGATGGCAATGCTGTCCTGGGAAAACTTGGCCAGTAGCGACAGGGTCAGGTAGCCGTGGGCGATGGTCCCGCCAAACGGCGACTCCCTGGCGGCGCGCGCCACATCGACATGGATCCATTGATGGTCACCGGTGGCTTCGGCGAACTGGTTGATGCGCTCCTGGGTGATTTCCAGCCAGTCGCTGACGGCCAACTCCTCGCCGACGCGGTTGCGCAGGGCGTCGAGACTGGCAATTTCCGTTTTGGGCATGAGAACTCCTGTAGTCAATCGCGAAATTTGGCGGGGCGCTTGGCGCGCGCTGCCGTCATGGCCTCGCCAAGATCGTCCGAGAGCAGCATCGCCGCGTTCCAGGTGGCGATGTAGTTGAGGCCGTCGGCCACGCTGTGGTCGCGGGTATAGCTGATCATTTCCTTGCTGCCGCGCACCGCCAGGGGGGATTTGTCGGCGATGCAGCGCGCCAGCTCGCCGACCCCGGTATGCAGCTCCTCGGCGCTGGGGTAACAGCGATTGACCAGACCCATGGCTTGCGCCTCGCCGCCGTTGAAAGTGCGAGCAGTGTAGGCGAGTTCCCGCGCCATGCCTTCGCCGATCAGGCGTGGCAGACGTTGCAAAGTGCCGACATCGGCGGTCATGCCGACATCGACTTCCTTGACCGAGAAACTTGCGTCGGCGCTGCAATAACGCATGTCGCAGGCGCAGATCAGATCGATGCCGCCGCCCATGCAGGCGCCACGGATCTCCGCCAGCACCGGCTTTCTACAGCGTTCCAGGCTGGTCAGGGTGTCCTGTAGGTCGAGGATCATGCGACGCAGTTTTTCCCGCTGGCGGCCGTCGCAGCTATCGGCGATATCGGCATGTATGCCGCTCAGCAGGGACAAGTCGATGCCGGAAGTGAAATGCTTTCCGGCGCCGCTGAGGATGGCGACGCGTGCTGCGGGGGCGGTGTCGATCCAGGTGAACGCCTCGCGGATCTCGTGCCACATCGCCAGGTTCATGGCATTGGCCTTGTCGGGGCGATTCAACTGGACGCGGGCTATCCCGTCCGCCAAGGCGATGGCCAGGGTTTCGAAATGGTCGGGCGGAGTCATGGTCATCGGCGGTTTCCTCTCATTGCGGTGGACGCGCTATGCCGCCGGCCGGCGCCGGAACATGCCGTGGCCTTCCATGGTCATCACGCATTCGTCATTCTGATTGAAGACTTCCCAGCCCGAGCGAACTAGGCCGATATGCGGCTTGCTTTCGAGCGGGCGTGCCTCCTGGACGGTGGAACGCACCCGCAGCGTATCGCCGGGACGCACCGGCTTCAGCCACTTGATGCTATCCACGCCGGGCGAACCCAGGCTGGCGGTTTCCAGCAGATAGGCATCGCACATCATGCGCATGGCCAGCGCGCAGGTATGCCAGCCGCTGGCGATGATGCCGCCGTATGCCGATTCCTTCGCCGCCGCCTCATCGACGTGAAAGGGTTGCGGATCGAATTCGCGGGCGAAACGGATGATCTCGTCCTTGCCCAGCGTCAGGCCGCCGAATTCACGGCTGCTGCCGACCGGGAAATCTTCCCAGTAATATTTGTAGGTTTTCTTCATCGGGTTTGGCTTGTAGCTTTCAATTGAAACGGGAGAAATCCGCTTTGCGCTTTTCGATGAATGCGGTAAACGCTTCCTTGGATTCCGGCGAGATCAGGCGGGCCCTGAAGTGGCGGCCTTCTTCACGCATGGTTTGTTCGACCAGGGTCGCCTGGGCGCGTTTCATCAATTGCTTGGTGAGGCGCACCGAAGCGGCCGGCTGGGCCGCCAGCTTGCGGGCTTGCGCCATGGCGTGATCGAGCACGCTGGCGTCGGGCAGGACGGCATTGACAATCCCGATTTCGACGGCCTTGGCCGCGTCGAAGGCTTCGCCCAGCAGCAGTATTTCTGCGGCGCGCGCATGCCCGGCCAGCGCCGGCAGCAACAGGCTGGAGGCGGCTTCCGGACACAGGCCGAGATTGACGAATGGCAGCTGGAATCTTGCGCTTTCACCGGCATAGACCAGGTCGCAATGCAACAACATGGTCGTGCCGACCCCGACCGCGACCCCGGAAACCGCCGCCACAAAGGGCTTTGTCAGCGTCCGGAACGCCTCCAGGAAACGGAACACCGGTGGTGGCGGGTCGTCCTTGATCGGCGGGTGTTCGAGAAAATCGGCCAGATCGTTGCCGGCGGTAAACATCTCTGGCTGGCCATGAATCAACACCACGCGCACTCCGGGGTCGCGTTCCGCAGCCTCGAAGGCGTCGGCCAGCAGCGCATACATGGGCCCGGTCAGTGCATTTTTCTTGTCCGGGCGGCGGATCTCGACGCGCAGGATGCCGCCGTTGATCTCGGTGACGACGAGGGAATTGCCTGTGCTCATTTCTTCATCTTGGCCTGGAAGGCTTCGAAGGCGGCGATGCGGTCGGCATTCACTTTTTGCGCATGGGGCCGCTCGGCGATCATTTTCAGGTAAGGCTTGGCGGCCGGCAACATTTCACTGATGAAATCGCGGCCATAAATCTTCTTGGTGGCCTGCGAGACCAGCGGTAGGTGCACCCAGGCGGCACAGTCCGCATGGGTGAATTCCTTGCCGGCGATGAAAGGATCGAAGCGCGCCAACTGGGCCACGCTACGCAAACCTTTGGTGAGCAATTTCTCGACTTCCTTCTTGGTCTCGTCGGAAGCGCTACCGCCGAAGAAGGCTTCCGGATAGAGGCGACGTGCCGGCAGTTCCAGGTGAAGCTCGATATGCTCGATCAATTCGCGGCACTTGGCGCGGGCAAAGGCGTCGGCCGGGTACAAGGGATGCTCCGGATGCACATCCTCGATATATTCGATCAATACTTGCGATTCCGTGAGTATGCCGAGACGGGTGCGCAGGAACGGCACTTTGCCCATCGGCGAATCCTTCCTCATGGTTTCATCCTGCGAGGTGAAGACGGTCTCCTCTTCGAACTGGACGCCTTTTTCGAGCAGGGCAAGTTTGACCTTGTTGTAATAGTTGCTGACGGAAAATCCACAGAGTTTAAGCATTTAGGTTCCTGGTATGGAGGTGGACGAAGGCGGGGCGATTGAAACAATCGCCCCGCGGGATCATGCCGTGGGCAGCTTGTAGTCCCTGAAGTCCTCGCGCAGCTTGGTCTTGAGCAATTTCCCGGTGGCCGTGTGCGGCAGGCTCTCGACAAAAACGACGTCGTCGGGCATCCACCATTTGGCGATCTTGCCGCTCATGAATTCGAGCATCTCGTCACGGGTGACCGACATGCCCTGCTTCTTGATGACCAGCAACAACGGACGCTCATCCCATTTCGGATGTACCACACCGATCACCGCCGCTTCCATCACCGCCGGATGGGCGACAGCCAAATTCTCGATGTCGATCGATGAAATCCATTCGCCGCCGGACTTGATGACGTCCTTGGAACGGTCGGTGATCTGCATATAGCCGTCTTCGTCGATGGTCGCCACGTCGCCGGTGGGGAACCAGCCGTCGACCAGCGGCGTATTGCCGTCGTTCTTGAAATAGTCGGAAGCGATCCAGGGGCCGCGGACCAACAGGTCGCCAAAGGCTTTGCCATCATGCGGCAGCGGCTTGCCTTCGCCGTCTACGATCTTCATTTCCACGCCATACAGCGGCCGGCCTTGCTTGACGCGGATCTTGTCCTTTTCCTCGGCGGACAGGGCGAGGTGTTTCAGCTTGAAGGTATTGGCGGTTCCCAGCGGACTCATTTCCGTCATCCCCCAGGCGTGCAGCACGGTGATCCCATAGTGCTCGTCGAAAGCCCGGATCATGGCCGGGGGTGCGGCCGAGCCGCCGATCACCAGGCGCTTGACGGTGGACAACCGGAGCTTGTTGGTCTGTAGATGCTGCAACAAGCCGAGCCAGATGGTCGGCACGCCGGCCGAGATGCTCACCTTCTCCTGTTCGAACAATTCGTACAGGCTGGCGCCGTCGAGCTGGGCGCCGGGCATCACGAATTTGGCGCCGGTCAACGCCACGCTGTAGGGCAGCCCCCAGGCGTTGACGTGGAACATCGGCACCACCGGCAGCACCGAATCGCGTGCCGAAAGGTTCAGGCCGTCCGGCAAAGCCGCCGCATAGGCATGCAGCAGGGTCGAGCGATGCGAATACAACACGCCCTTGGGATTGCCGGTGGTGCCGGAGGTGTAACACAGCGAGGAGGCGGTGTTTTCATCGAACTCCGGCCACTCGTAGGCGTCCGAGTGCGAGTTGACGAGGTCGTCGTAGGCCATCAAGTTCGGAATCTTGTCGGTTTTCGGCAGATGGTCGCGGCCGCACATCGCCACCCAGCCCTTGACCTTCGGGCAGTGGGGAACCAGTGCTTCGATCAGCTTGGCGAAGGTGATGTCGAAGAAGATGTAATCGTCCTCGGCGTGATTGACGATGTAGGTGATCTGCTCCGGGAACAGGCGCGGATTGATGGTGTGGCAGATCGCGCCTATGCCCGAGACGCCGAAATAGATCTCGAAGTGGCGATGGGTATTCCAGGCCAGGGTGCCGATGCGATCGCCCATCTTGACTCCCATGGCCGTCAACAGGTTGGCGAGTTGGCGCGAGCGGCGGTGCGCGTCGCGGTATGTGTAGCGGTGGATGCCGCCTTCCGGCAGGCGGGAGACGATTTCCGTATCGCCGTGATAGTTGTCGGCGTGACGGATCAGGCTGGAAATCATCAGGGGGTTATTCATCATTTGGCCGAGCATGGAACTTTCTCCTTAGGGCGATTTTTGTGAGAATGAACTACAGGCTAAAAATTTCCGCCGGTGGCCGACAATACCTTGTCGCGAAGCGCACACAGGCGTGGTCCGATGTCGCCGATCAGTCTGGCGCGGGTCATATTGAAGGTCGGTCCGCTGACGTTGAAGGCAAGAATACGCGAAGCGTCGCCGGAGACCATCGGCGTGCCGACGGCCCATACCTCCGGGTTCCAATCGCCGAGCGAGAGGCAGAAGCCATAGTGCGCGTAATCCTCGACCGCCTGCTCCATCCCCGCGCGCAGTTTCGGCCATTCCTTCTTCGGGGTAATCTCGCGATATTGCTCGATCGCCTCGGCACGCTGGGCCGGCGGCAGGGCAGCGAGGTAGGCACGGCCCATCGCCGTGGTGCCATGCGGCACGCGCGAGCCGATCGCCATGTGCATGCGGAACATCTGGCTTCCCTGGCAGATTTCCAGGTAGATCATGTTCAGGCCGTCACGCGCGCCCAGTGAGACCGTGGCCTGGGCATGCTCGGCGAGGTCCTGCATGAGCGGCCGCGCCACATCTCGAACGTCGAGTCCTGCCAGGTACGGATAGGACAACGACAGCACCGCCGCACCGAGCGAATACTTGCCGAATGACGGGGAATAGTCGAGATAGCCGAGGCCGGTCAAGGTATGCGTGAGGCGCGAGATGGTTGGCTTGGGCAGGCCGGTGCGCTCGGCAAACTCCTGATTGCCGAGATAGCGTTCGCTGGCACGGAAGCAGCGCAAGACCTGGAGGCCGCGCGCCAGGGCGGTGATGAATTGACGATCTTTACCGGCGCTTAGCTGGCGTGGCTTGGCGGCCACCGGGGCGCGCGAAGCGCGAGGGCGGCTGGCAAGTGCGGGCGGATCTTTGATCATGGCTGCAAAGCACCTCGGTGGCTCTTATGCCCAATAAGCAGCCATGGTCCACCGACCCGGCGCAGCTTGAGGGATGGGCGCTAGTCTGAACGAGACCGGGCGTTTTTGTCAATTTGCAAAATCAAATTTCGCAAAACGAAACTGAAGGAGGGCGAAGACAACGCCGAGCGGAAGAGTCTTGGGAAATCCGGCACCCTGACCGGCCCGCAAGGGGAAAGAGCCGGAGCTTCAGGGGCCGGGAATGTCCAGGCGCGACGCGTCGGCCCAGCAATTCGGGGTTTCGTACAGGCGGATGCGCTCAAGTCGGAGGTGATTGCCGAAATGATCGAGGTACACTGCGTCAAGTTTGGCAAAGGCAAGCGCGGCGAGGTTCTCGGCGGTCGGGACCCGGTCCAGCAGAACGGTCTTGTGATCGGGCAGACTGGCCAGGAAGGCGACCACCGGCGCATCGCCGCGAAACGCCAGGAAGGCATGGTCCCAGGCGTCAATGAGATGCGCCTTGGCGAGCGACTTGATTTCCGAAAAGTCCATGACCATGCCGTTCATGGGCAGTCCATTCGAGTGGATGATGTCGCCGGATAGCGTGATTTCGATGGCGTAGCGGTGTCCGTGCAGGTGGCGGCACTGGCTTTGGTGGTCGGGGATGCGATGCCCCGCGTCAAATTCGAGGCGCCGGGTAATCTGCATGGAATATATTTGGCAAGGGCTTGCCGCAACACCGGATAAGGGCGGATTATATCATTCGCCCCATGACACCTTTTCAAGATGAACGAGACAACTATTCAAGCCGGGTCGCAGCGCGTCCTCGACAGTGCCGACCATAGCCGCGACAG
>Ga0172379_10010080_pt1 | contig 11518 bp, 12 predicted proteins | sample GrowelOW334metaG_FD_119756 | JGI IMG/M metagenome (GOLD analysis project Ga0172379, IMG submission 119756) | Groundwater microbial communities from an aquifer near a municipal landfill in Southern Ontario, Canada - Groundwater well OW334 metaG | ecosystem: Environmental > Aquatic > Deep... | reverse complement strand
CAAGACTAGGTTAAAACGCGCGCGGCAAATCTTTTCTGAATCGCCAGATACAAAATCTAACTGATAAGTTGAGAATAAGCTTCTCAAATGACTGGGGACTCTTAGTGAGAAAACAGTGTTTGCATAAACTTGCCCTTGAGGCACTCGTTCGGCTCCTACCATTTCCGCATTTAGACGCAAAGCAACTTGCTTACCGTATTCCGTCAACTCATTTAAATCACAAAAAACTATTTTTTTGCGTCTAAATATTCCGACCGCCTGCTCCATGCAAAGCTGAGAGACCCTTACTCTATCGATTGACCGGAATTGTTCCAGATGCCTTGGATTTATATCCGTCACCGCTATGTGTGGGTAGCAACCTCCCCCAATAAAAGAAGCCAATAGTTCCCATGGTTCAGCTGGAGCCCCGGGGTGTTGCAATTCTGTCCCACTACCACCAATACCGATCTCCATTACTTCTGTTTTTGCTGTTCCCGATCTTGCGCTCAAAGTAGAAACAATATGTTCACTACAATAGGTCTGAAAAAAAGCTCGATGGTTTCCAAAGATAGCACTTTTGCCTTTTTTATCCCACTTTTTATGTGTTTCTGCGTTTTTTTCTAGCTCTTGATCATACCTACTTAAAGCGATGGTTTCCCATCTAGAGTCATTTCTCATTTCACGAATGAGCGCTCTTGCCTGGGCTTTAGCACGAAATATTCTAATAGGGTTTAGTAGCATAATTATCAGTGGCTCTCCATATATTTTTCGATATATTTCGGGTAAAATTTCAATATTTATTTTAAAAGTAGAAGATAAATAGCCGATTGAGAGAGATTAATTACATACTCTCAGGTGCCGTCACGCCCAGCATTTGCAGGACATTGTGCAGGGTAATGCGGGTTGAGTCTACTAAAGCTAGTCTGGCCGGATTGCCGATCACCCGACATTGTTCGTAGAAGGCATGAAAAACCGTGGCCAATTCTTTGCCATATTCTGTGATCCGATGTGTGTGCCGCATTCGAGCGGAATCTAAAACTATGTCGGGCCAAGTCTGTAACTTAAACATCAGGGCCCTTTCGGCGGGATGGGTTAATGAACTTAGTTCGGAGCTTGCGGCGAGCTCTGTCGAGCCGTTCAGAGTTCGGAGTTCGGAGTTAGTTGCTTGTTCAATGCTCTTTTTTGTTATTGAACAAATTCGTGCATGCGCATATTGCACATAATAAACGGGATTTTCGTTCGATTGTTTCTTGGCCAGTTCCAGGTCAAAGTCCAAATGTGAGTTTACATCAGTGGCCGCAAAGAAAAAGCGGGTGGCATCGGCTCCTATCTCATCAATAACTTCCTGGAGAGTGACCATGTCCCCTGTCCGTTTGGACATCCTGACCGGCTCACTTCCGCGATAAAGAGAGACTAATTGCCCAATAATAATTTCAAAGCGATCGGCGGGGAAGCCCAGAGCTTTAAGTGCGGATTTTAAACGGCTAACATAACCATGATGATCAGTTCCCCAGATATCAATTAAATAATCATAACCCCTATCAATTTTATTGAAATGATAAGCAATATCTGCGGCAAAATAGGTCGGACGGCCATCTTCTCGCACTAACACCCTATTCTTATCATCACCTAGCTCTTTTGACTTAAACCAGATCGCCTTTCCTTCTTCAAAAGTAAGCCCTAAGCCAACAACTTTATCAACCGTTTGCATAATCTTGTTTTGATCATGAAGCAGGCTCTCGTTAAACCAGCTGTCAAATTCAACCCCCAGCGCTTTGAGCGTAGCTTTCTGCTGGTTGAGAAAATATTCAAGCATTTCTTCGCGGGTTTCACCCTTTACATCTGCAATATAGGCTCCGCCATAGCCATCTTCCGGAGTTGGTTCCCCTGCCCGTTTTGCTCGGACAGATGCCTCCAGTTTTTCTACCTGGTTACCAACATTATTAATGTAAAACTCTTTATCAACTTTAAGACCGGTAGCCTTTAGTAAACGGGTAATAATGTCTCCGGCTACTGCCCAGCGGCCATGGCCAACATGAAGCGGACCGGTCGGATTAGCTGAAACAAACTCAATCAGGACCTTGGTGCCAATTGCTTGATTAGCTTTGCCCCAATCATCACCTTGTTTTTTAATCTTAGTGATGATTGTTTGCAGGTAGGTGTCGGTTAAGAAGAAGTTCACAAAACCTGGTTTAGCCGCTTCAATGCGGGTGAAGATTTGGTCATTATCAAGTGCCTTTAGACTAACTGCTAACTGTTCGGCAATTTGCAAAGGATTTCGTTTCAATCGTTTGGCCGCAAGTAGAGCCACATTAGTAGCATAATCACCGAGATTGGGTTGAGGAGAGATACTAACGGTAAAGTCTAAATCATTAGGCAAACCTAATTCCGGCAGGGCTTTGCCCAGCAAAGCGACTATAATTGCTTTGGCCATGGAGAGAAATTACTCTTCTTTTTTCAAGATCTCTTCTTTGAGTTCCTTGAATTTTCCTTTGCCTTTTTCCAGAGCCTCTTTAACTTGTTGCCTGGTTTCTTCTCCTTTTTTAGGAGCCAGGAACAAACCAGCCACAAAACCAATAATTCCACCAATCGTCAAACTTTTCATTATTTTACCCATAAAACACCTTCCTTTTATAAAATGTTTATGAACCTGCGACTGAAGTCGCGGTTCCTATTTTTTTAGAAGAACCTGCAAACCTTTTTTTAAACCAGCAATAAATGGAGCAAAGCCAGAACCATTGAGCCCCATTTTGTTTTTAATTCGCTTACCCGTGCCAGACAAACCGCCAATTAGAAGAGTTGCTATATCAAAAATAGCCGCGAGAGCTCGGACTTTATCAGAAACTTCCCTGGTGGTACGACGAATATCAAACAGGATCATCGCCCCAAAAATTGCCCCAACCGTTAAGGCAATAAGCAGTAAGATTCCACAGAAAATCAGTATATTTATAAGAATGTCCGTCATGATTTATCCTCCGTCTCTTTGGCCACCTCTTCTGCTTCTTCCTGGGCGGCGGTAAAAGCGTCAGAAAAACGCTCTAGAACATCGTCTAAGTCCATTTCTTTGAGCTTTCTTTTAATCGTTTCGCGAGTTTTTTCACCAGCGGTGGGGGCAAAAACCAAGCCTAAGGCGGCGCCAATCAAACCGCCAAATAACAGTCCTTCCATAAAGTGAGATTTTTTGTGTTCAGTCTGGCATTCACAACTCATGGCTGTATTTTAGCGCAGGCTGTGGGGAGATGCAATGACTATTTCGCCCGGGGATACGAGCCAAGGATTTTTAGAAAACCGGCTTGGGCTTTAAGGTCTTTTAGCGCTGCGGCAATCAGTTTATCCGTGCGGTGGCCATACATATCAATGAAAAAATAATAGTCGCCTAAAGATTTCTTGGACGGCCGGGATTCTATTTTTGTTAAATTAATTTTGCGGGAAGCAAAGGCCCCCAAAGCATCGTGCAAACCGCCGGGGCGATCGCGTTTAATCGCAAAGACAATCGAGGTCTTATCATGACCAGTTCTTGCGTGATCCCGTTTAGCCAGGACCACAAACCTGGTTTTGTTTTCTTTGGCATTAACTTTTCCCGCCAGGATTTTGAGCCCATACAATTCTGCGGCAGTTTTGGTCCCAATGGCCGCAAAATGACCTTTATCTAATGACGTTGCGACCTGTTGGACCGCACTGCTGGTGCTATGGGCCAGATGTAATGTTACATGCGGCAAATGCTTGTAAATATAATCGCGGCACTGGTCTAATACTTGGGGTATAGAAATGATATCGGTAATATCGGACAGCTTTACCCCTTTGGGTGCTAATAAATAATGATAAACGGGAATAACTAATTCTTGACAGATCTTGAGGTCGACATTTTTCACCAACATATCAGTGACAACGCCAATTGTCCCTTCGATGGAATTTTCAATCGGCACAATGGCTTCATTCACCTTACCCTTGTCAGCCGCAAAGAGGATATCGTGGAAAGTGGCAAAAGCCACTAATTCCTTCTTCCCAGGAATAATTTTATCGTAAGTTTTTCCCGCTTCTTCGGAGAATGTCCCTTCAGGTCCCAAATAGCCTAGTTTCATAATTACCCCCTAAACTCTCGAAACGCTAAGCTTGCTCTCTTTGAGCAGCTGCATCGCCAGTTCATCCGGATAGCCGCCGGCATAGACCAGGCGGACAATTCCCGCGTTGATAATCATCTTAACGCAAATTGCGCACGGCTGATAAGTGCAATACATGGTCCCGCCGGCGATCTTGACCCCATGCCAGGCGGCTTGAATGATGGCGTTCTGTTCCGCATGCAAACCGCGGCAAAGTTCATGACGTTGGCCAGAAGGAACGGAGAGTTGTTTTCTAAGACAGGTCTCTTCAGTACAGTGGGAGAAACCTTTGGGGGCTCCATTGTAGCCGGAAGCTAAGATCCGGTTTTCTTTGACGATCAAAGCGCCGACATTGCGTTTAACGCAAATCGCCCGCTCGGAAACATCGAGCGCGATCTTCATAAAATAATCGTCCCAGGCTGGCCGCGTCATTTCTTCCTTTGCAGGACACTTTTAACGGCAAAAATAATATCCTTGGGGGTTAAACCGTATTTTATCAGCAGTTCATCGGGTTTGCCCGATTCACCAAATGTATCCCTCACTCCTACCCTAGCCATTGGTACGCAGGCATTTTCCACTAACACTTCGGCAATTGCGCCGCCAAGCCCGCCCAGGATCGAATGTTCTTCTGCCGTTACAACCGCGCCGGTTTTTTGCGCCGAGCGGATAATTAATTCTTTATCTAATGGTTTAATGGTATGGAGATCAATAACTTCGCAATTAACGCCTTGATTTTTTAACTGTTCCGCGGCATCTAAAGCCTGGGCCACCATAATACCACAGGCAAAAATTGTGACGTCGCTTCCTTCCTGTAAAACAATCCCTTTGCCAATCTGGTACTCGTGAGCTTTATCAGCATAAATTACCGGGGTTTTGGCCCGGCTTAAACGGATATACATTGGACCGTAGAATTTAGCCGCTGCCTTGATTACCTGAACAGTCTGTGTCGCATCAGCCGGAACAATCACGGTCATGTTTGGTAAAGCACGCATAATGGCGATATCTTCGTTAGCCTGATGTGAGGCTCCATCTTCCCCTGTCGTTATTCCTCCGTGGGTGACGACAACTTTAACATTGAGCCGGGTGTAGGCGATAGACATACGCACCTGGTCCCAGGCGCGACCAGAGCCAAAAACCGCAAAAGTTGAACAGAAGACCGTCTTGCCGCAGGCTGCCAATCCCGCCGCGGTGCTGACCATATCCTGTTCAGCGACCCCCATATCAAAGAAACGTTCCGGGAAAACTTTGGCAAAATCAGCAGTCTTGGTCGATACGGATAAATCGGCATCAAGGACGATAAGATTAGGGTTGGTCTTACCGATTTCAGCTAAAGTTTTTCCGTAGACGTCACGGCTCGCTATTTTTTCGGTCATAATTTATATTCCTTAAGCTGGCAAAGTTGCTCCAGCGCGGCTTTCTCTTCGTCCTTAGTTGGCGCTTTCCCGTGGTAATTAAGCGGCTGCTCCTCCATAAACGAAACCCCTTTGCCTTTAACTGTGTCGGCAATAATAATACTCGGTTTGCCTTTAGTGTTGGCGGCTTTATCAAAGGTTTCAATTAGAAATTTTGGGTCATGACCGGGACAAGATAAAACCTGCCAGCCAAAAGCTTTCCATTTATCGGCAAAAGGTTCCAGATTTTTAATATCGTTAACTTTACCGTCAATCTGGTATTGGTTGCGGTCGACAATGGCGGTTAAATTATCCAGTTTATGGTGACTGCTGGTCATGGCCGCTTCCCAAACCTGTCCCTCCTGACATTCTCCATCGCCCAATAAACAATAGACGCGATAATCTTTTTTATCCAACCTGGCCGCCAGCGCCATACCATTCGCGGCAGAAAGCCCCTGTCCCAGAGATCCGGTCGACATTTCAATCCCGGGGAGCGAAAGCATATCAACATGACCCTGAAGCGAGCTGCCAATTTGCCGTAAAGTTTTTAAATATTCTACGGGAAAATAGCCTGATTCCGCCAGCGCTGCGTAAAGCAGTGGAGCGGCATGGCCTTTGCTCATCACAAAGCGGTCACGGTCAACCCAAGTAGGATCGGCTGGTTTATGGCGCAAAACATGAAAGTAAAGGACAGTTACAATATCTGTAGCAGAGAGAGAGCCGCCCGGATGGCCGGAAGCGGCAGCGCAAGTCATGGCAATAATATGCTGGCGAAGCTTATTGGCAATTGAAGTTAGCGTGTGGATTTTTTCTTGGTTGACCATACAGATGACGATTCTACCATAATTTTTACTTCGGGCTCAAGGGTAATATTGAACTGCTCTCGAACTTTTTTCTGGATAGTCGAGACCAATTGCAGAAAATCAGCTGCTGTGGCTTCCCCCAGGTTAATAATAAAATTGGCGTGGCGGGTGGAAACTTGGGCGTCTCCAACACGCAAACCTTTACAGCCGGCAGCTTCAATCAATTGGCCGGCAAAATGGCCAGGCGGATTTTTAAAAACACTGCCGCAATTGGGGACGCCTAAAGGCTGGCAGGCACGACGTTTAGCCAAATAAGCCATGATCTGCGCCTTTATGTTTTTACGCTGTCGCTTTTTAAATCGCAAAACAACTTCCGTGACAATCCATTGTCCTTTGGGAAACTGACTGTGCCGATAAGCGAATTTGATTTTGCCGCGTTTAAAGACCTTTTCACTCCCCAAACTATTCAAGGCCTTGACCTGAACAATGGAATCACCAATCGCCTTCCCCCACGCCCCCGCATTCATCGTCACTGCCCCACCCAGAGAACCGGGAATACCGGCTAAAAATTCCAGCCCGCCCAGATTGCGTTGCGCCATCTTGACCACAAGATTGGGAAGCATCACGGCGGCACCGGCAGTTACCAAACAACCTTCGACCGTCAGGTGGTGCCAGCCGGCCCCCATTTTTACGACCAGGCCATGCCAGCCTTTGTCTGGAGCTAAGACATTGCTCCCCGCTCCGATAATAGCCAGCGGCAGTTTTTTTTCTCGGGCAAAAGCTAAGGCCTGCTTTAATTCAGCAACATCGCGGGGTTGGCAAAAATAATCGGCCGGCCCGCCGATCTTTAGCGAAGTATATTTTTTTAATGGTTGCCGGCGCAATAGTTTCATTGGTTAATTTTTAATCTGGTCAGCAGTTCTTTGCCGACGGTGTAAATATCTCCGGCGCCTAAAGTCAAGATCAGGTCACCGGGTTTTAGTTCCTTGACCAGTTCAGCGCTGATATTTTCTTTCCTTTTAATGTAGCGGACCTCTTTATTTTTAACCGCTTTGGCGATTGTCTGCCCTGAAACTCCCGGTATCGGCGCTTCCGATGCCGCGTAGACATCAGTGATAATAACCTTATCGGCGTCAACAAAAGCTTGCGCGAATTGATCTTTTAAGAGCATGGTGCGGGAATAACGGTGCGGCTGGAAGATGCAGATAATCCGGCGCTCCGGCCAACCGGAACGGGCCGCCGACAATGTAGCTTTGATTTCTGTTGGATGATGGGCATAGTCGTCAACGATCAAAATATCATTTTGCTCGCCAACGGTCTGGAAGCGGCGCCGTGCCCCGACAAAGGTCCGCAACCCGGAAGTAATGGCGCCAAAATCAAGGCCGCATTCCGTACAGACAGCAAAAACGGCCAAACTATTCAAGACGTTTTGCCAGCCGGGGACAAGCAATTCAACTTCCCCTAATTCTTCTTGGTCCTTGAATAGGTGATAACGCGAACCAAAATTCTTAAAACTTAAATCCTTAGCCATATATTGGGCCGGCGCCTTCAAGGCATAAGTGATAAAACGCTTCTTGACAGTGGTCATGAGCTTTTGGTTAAAAGGATCACCGGCGTCAACAGCGATAAAACCATCGGGACTAACTCTATCAGCAAATTGCTGAAAAGCAGAAAAGACCGCCTCCATAGTCCCAAATTTTTCCATGTGATCGGCTTCAATATTGGTGATCACCGCTGCTGTGGGAGACAAACACAGAAATGAGCTGTCAGATTCATCGGCCTCCGCTACCGCATAGCCGCCGCCGCCCAGCTTGGCGTTTCCCTCTGCATAATCCATATCACAGCCGATAAAATAAGTCGGCGACATTTTAGCGGCATCGAGGACCTTGGCGATCATGGCCGTGGTTGTGGTTTTACCGTGGGTGCCGGCGACCGCAATCCTAATGCGGCTCCGATTAATGATCCATGAGAGCATTTCGGCTCGCTTGATGATGGGGACCCCTTTGGCCAGAGCTTGCTGCATTTCCACATTTTTTTCTGTCACAGCGGAAGAATAGACAACCAGGTCGGCTTCACGCACCTGGCTTTCATTATGATCGATATGGATTTTAACTCCCAGATCTTTTAACCTTAGGGTGTTGGGCCCTTCCCTGGAATCAGACCCGCTGACTTTATAACCCATTTCATGCAATATTTTGGCCAGTCCGGACATGCCGCAGCCCCCCACCCCAATCAGGTGGATATTTTTTATCCGCTCCATATCCAGGTCAGCCATAAAGGGAATCAACAATCCTTTCTGCCGCTAACGGCCTGGCCAGGCTTTTAGCAGCTAAACTCATTTTAGCATAATTAAGGGAGCGGTCGTTAAGCAGGGCAATAAATTTTTCGGCATCAAGATCCTTTTCTTCAATTAATACGGCGGCGCCAGCATTAGCCACTGCCCGGGCATTCAGCAACTGGTGGTTATCGGCCGCATAGGGAAAAGGAACCAGCACCATTGGTAATCCGCGGACCAGGAATTCAGCAATGGCCGTCGCCCCGGCCCGGCTGATAACTAGGTCAGCCGCAGCTAATATTTCTGACATATCAAAAAGATAGGCCAAGGGTTGATATTGCGAGCGACTGATATTTTGAGTTTTAACTTCAACCCAATGAAAATCACGCTGACCAACAATATGGACGATTTTTACCCCCGAAGGAAGATGGGAAAGAGAATCAATAATAATTTCGTTTAACCTTTTTGCCCCCTGACTGCCGCCGATTACCAGGATAAGCTTTTCATTGTTTGGGGCGTATTTCTGCCGCGCAGGCCCTCTTTCCGCTTTAATAATCTCCTGTCTTACCGGATTGCCAACGCATTCACCAGCAATATACTTTTTTGTCTCCTCAAAAGAGAGAAAACATTTTTTGGCCAACCGGGCCACAAAACGATTGACTGCTCCCGGCAGAGTGTTTTGTTCCTGCAAAACAATTGGAATTCTAAGTATCCAAGCGGCTATCGCTGCTGGCAGGCTGGCATAACCACCAGTTGACAGCAAATAATCCGGCCGGTAACTATAAAGCAAAGATATTGCTTGAAAAAAACCAATTAAAGAAACAAAAGGAGCTGAAATGGCTTTATAAGATATTTTTCTCAATAAACCGCGTGAGCGAATAAGACGGATATCAAACCCCGCTTGCTCAATAATGTTTTTTTCTAATCCTTCAGAACTGCCGATAAAAATAATCTTGGCGGCGGGATCGCGTTCTTTAATCGCCTGAGCAATTGCCAGGCCGGGATAAATATGGCCGCCCGTGCCGCCGGCCACGATAGCAAATTTCACTTGGCTACTGCCTCACCGCGTGAGATTTGCAGGACCAGGCCAACAGAGAATAACTGTAAGACAACTGCGGTGCCGCCAAAACTTATAAAAGGAAGCGGGATTCCAGTGGTGGGGATCATGCCCAGAACCACCATAATATTTAATGTTGCTTGAATAATAATCCAGCTGACAATCCCGACAGTCAGCAAAGAATTAAAGCTATCAGTTGTCCTGGTGGCAATGCGCAGGCCGCGGCCAAGCAAAATAGCGTAAAGAATGACCACGAAAATGCCGCCGATAAAACCAAGTTCCTCGCAGAGGATAGCAAAAATGAAATCAGTAAATTGTTGAGGTAAATAAAAGAATTTCTGTCGCGAAGCCCCCAACCCTAAGCCAAATATACCACCGGAACCAACCGCTAAAAGTGATTGGATAATATGAAAACCGATACCTTGCGGGTCTTTCCATGGATCAATGAAGGCTAAGAGGCGATGCAGGCGATAGTGACTGGTAAATGACAGTACGGCAACACCTAAAACCCCTGCCCCACCTAACATGGCTAAATGAGACAATTGTGCCCCAGCAACAAAAAATAAAATAAAAGCTGTACCGCTAATAACTAAAGCTGTTCCCAGGTCTGGCTGAAGAACAATTATTCCTGCGATAAAACCTACCAACACCAAAAGAGGAAGAAGCCCATTAAAAAAATCACGGATTTTCTCGTGGCTTTGGGTTAGCGCATTAGCCAGAAAAACAATCATCACAAATTTCATTAGCTCGGAAGGTTGGAATGAGATAAAGAATAGGTCAATCCAGCGAGAGGCCCCGCTAATTTTCCTCCCTACCCCAGGGATGTAGACGGCGAAGAGAAGAAAAACAGTTATCATCAATAGTAAACCAGACCACTTTTTAAGTTTCATTAAGTCACAGCGCAAGCCGCCATAAAAAGCAAACAGACCAAGGAAGAGAAAGAAAAGATGGCGTTTAATAAAAAAGTAGGTGTCGCCGATCTTTAAGCCCATCGTCGGGCTGGCGGAAAAGATCATTAACGTCCCTACCACATTAAGGGCTAAAATGGCGAATAGGAAAATGTAGTCGAAATGAATTTTACTTTTTTGTTTCATAAATTTGGGTTCGGAGCCTGAGACTGAACGTCTCGGCTCCTCAGAGTTTGGAACCGCGAAGTTCATTCGCAGGTTCCAAACAATTTTCTTACTTCTTCCTTAAATATTCTCCCTCTCTCCTCATAATTATCAAACATGTCAAAACTGGCGCAGGCGGGAGAAAGCAGGACTATCTCGCTTGGTTTGGCCAGTGCGGCTGATTTTTTCACCGCGTCGGCCATGGAGCCAGCCAAAGTTATTGCTTGAAAACCGCCAGCCAGGAGTGCTGCCTTAAAACGTTCGGTTGCCTCACCGATCAAAATAACCGCTTTGACGTTCTGTTTGATTTTATCAATCAGAGGCTCTAGTGCCACACCCTTATCTCTCCCGCCCAAGATTAACACAACTTTTTTGTCACGGAAAGTCTCCAGCGCAACAATAGTTGAATCGGGATTAGTCCCTTTAGAATCGTTATAATACTCTACCCCGTTGATTTTAGCCGTAAATTCAATCCGGTGTTCAACTCCAGGGAAGCTGCGCAAAACATCAGCCACAACTTTTGGGCTAATGCCACAAAGATAAGCCGCTTGAGCCGCGGCCAACGCATTAGATAGGTTATGACGGCCGGGGATTTTTATCTCCTCTGGCCGCAGGGTGATGATTGCCGCTTCGTTAACGCTAAAACCGATCAGTTTTGCCTTTGATTTAGCGACCATTTTAACAACTTCTGGGTCATCAAGGTTATAAATAACGTAATCATCACCTGTTTGGTTCTTGAAGATCCGGGCTTTTTGGTTGATGTATTCAGCCATGCTGCCATGACGTTCCAGGTGATCTGGT
>Ga0172379_10010079_pt1 | contig 11519 bp, 7 predicted proteins | sample GrowelOW334metaG_FD_119756 | JGI IMG/M metagenome (GOLD analysis project Ga0172379, IMG submission 119756) | Groundwater microbial communities from an aquifer near a municipal landfill in Southern Ontario, Canada - Groundwater well OW334 metaG | ecosystem: Environmental > Aquatic > Deep... | reverse complement strand
TGATGATGAATTGAACAATGTCCGGTAGACATCGAACGAGAGTGAATACAATTCTTTTCCGTTCAGTGTATAGGCAAGCGGGATCTGCCGGCAGACGCCGTCCTCGTCCGCCGTAAAATTCACTACCCCCACACCGTGTGCAGCTTTTTGGAATTGAAGCAGCGGTGCGTACGTTTTATCAAAATTGAACTGCTCGGTCTGTCGTAACGATGAAATGGGAGACGGGAAACTGATGAGTGTGTCCCCCGGTTGGTCTTCATCGAATGCATGCGTCAACTGTGTGGAAAGGAATACGTTCCCGGCACGTCCGATCGAACGGGCAAATGCGGAATCATTCTCCGCTCCGGTGGAAGAGTTGACCCGGTCGCCGTCCGGTTCGTTGAAATGGAAATCGTAGACGATCGCTTTGGCGCCGCTTTTGGCAAGATAGTCGGTCGTGATCGCATAGTAATCTCTCGGCCAGGGCCAGCTTGTCCGTGCAGTTCTCTTAAAATACTGCAGACTGTTCTGGTCGATGGTGAGTATGACGATCGACGTATCGGCATGCCGGGAGCCCTGTGCCAACCGAAATTGAAGGTCAAGGGCGTTCAGTTCGATATTTTTTCCGATCGAGGATGATCCGATAAACCATGCTGCAGCGATGCCGAAAACGGCCGAAAACAGGACCCGGACATTTTTAGTGAAAAAGAATTTTTTAACGGTTTCACGGGTAGACATTGTATCCTGGCGATGTGTGGACGAAAAAAGGAATATTTTACGTCAAATTCAATGGGTAAGGAGAACTATTATAGAAACGGGACCAGTGTCACAGCTGGCAATTCCGAAGCTATTTCCATTTTACTCATTGATGTTACGCCAAAAATCTTGAATGCTTCGACTCGGCACAACAAAATATAGTCATCCTGAGCGAATCCTTTGCTTTTTAAGGATGAGTCGAAGGATGACGTAAAGAAATAATGTTGTGCCTCGCTCAGCATGACTGTTTGCGTAACGCCGGTTACTCACAGTAAGATACGTCATTCATCGGGAACATTAACGGAATCTCTTCGTCTAATTTTTTGACCCCGAAACGATAACAACCTTTTATGGAGGTACTATGAAAAAAACCGTTGTGCTGTTCGCTTTTTTATTGATCGGGCTCTCTGCATCGCCGCTCCATGCCGACGACCAGGTCAGGATCATCAAACATAAAACAATGAAGAAAGGATGGCTCGGCGTTGCGATCACCGATGTCACACCGAAATTCGCCCGTGAAAAGGATCTGAAGGTCAAAGAAGGGGCGTATGTCAACGAGGTTGTCGAGAACAGTCCCGCCGATTCCGCTGGAGTAAAAGAAGGAGATGTCATTACCGAATTCAATTCCAAAAAGATCGAATGTGCCGACGATCTGATGGATGCGGTCGGCGAAACGAAGCCGGGAGAAAAGATCGCTCTCTCGCTCTCGCGGGACGGCGAGAAGAAAAATATCTCGGCCGTGATCGGAAAAGAAAGATCGCGGATGCCGTTTGCGATGGCGATGTCGGCCCCGCGCGCACCCCGAGTGATCATTGAAAACGGCGGCTCGATCGAAGGGATGGATCTGATGAAGCTGAACTCGCAGCTCGCCGAATATTTTCAGGTCCCCGGGAATAAAGGAGTGCTCGTGAAAGAAGTGGAGAAAAAAAGCAGTGCGGAAAAAGCCGGATTCAAAGCAGGCGACGTGATCACGAAGATCGGGAAAGACCTCGTGACCGATATCGACGATATCCACGAAGCGCTCGAAGATAATGAGAAGGGGGACAAGGTTGATATCGAGCTGCTGCGGAAAGGAAAATCGAGCAAGCTCGCGCTTGAGATCACCGGCGATGACGATGCGCAGATGATGTGGCAGTGGGACGAACACTCGATGCCGAATCTCCGGTTCCGGATGGATCCCGGACAGGGAGAGGAGATCGAACGGAACATCGAAATGCATTTAAAGGGCGTTCCGAAAATGGAACGAAAACTGGAACGGATCGAAAAACGGTTGAAGGATGACGAAGTATAAAATGGTGGGGTGATGTTGGATAAACGGCGGCTGAAAAGCCGCCGTTTGTGCGGTCAATTCTTCAGGAGAAAAACCTTTTCTCACATTTTACTCTATCAATAATCTTCCATTGACAATGTTGTAATCACTTCTTCGTCAACACAAAATCCCTCACTGTCGAAATATAATTCTCATCTCCCATCGATTGCGGAACGGTTGAATGTCCGGCCCGCGGTACGGGGATCAATTTCTTCGGTTCATGTGCATTCGCGTACAATACTAGCGCGTTCTTGGAGTAATCGATGAACGTGTCGTCAATGCCATGAATGAGGAGGTAGGGCGCGGTTACGGATTTGATCCGTTCCGCATTGTTGTATTCCCCCTTCATCACAAATGAACCGGGGACATCAAGCAGCGTCCCGCTCTGCACAAGCGTTGAGGCGGAAGCGAATGCTGATTCTGTAATTAACACTCTTGGTGAAAAGACTTGTGATGCCAGATAAATTGCCGGTGCCCCGCCGAGTGAAAATCCATACACCGCAATGGAACTGTCGGCGAATCCCTGCGACCGGACAAAATTGTACGCCGCAGACGCATCGGAATAGACCGCTGCTTCTCCCGGCTCCCCTTCGCTCATTCCATACCCTTCGTAATCATAGATGAACACATTGAATCCCATTTTATAGAACAGTTCTACTCTGTCCCAGTAAAACTGCAGATGATCCCTGTTGCCGTGGTTGTACAGTATGCAGTACTCCGGATGCCCGCCGTTCGACCGGACGAAATATCCGTAGATTTTTTTCCCCTGCGATGAGAGTACGATCTGTGTGCGGGAGGACTCCGGTATCACGGCGGTCGAAAGCGTGTACGATGTCAGCGGCGTGTTGTTGAACAACGAATTATCGAGGTCGAAGCAGCCCCACAGGATCATCGTCATGCCGGCGTATGTTATCATCATGAAGACAGACTGCATCCTGCAGCCGCCCGCGGTGTTTCGGAGTGTCGAAATATTTTGATGATCATTCTTCACTGCAGCACCATTTCCATTCCGAGATAAAAACTTATATTCCCTATTCCTGATATCGATGTCACCCCTTCAAAAATTCCGTGGCGCGTGTTTTTGTTCGCCGCGAGCCATTTCGATTCCAGCTGCATCGTCATCATTTCCGATAAAGGGAACCGATACCCGATAAACGGAGCGAGAAAATATTCCGGCTTGTGCACCTGGTACAGATTGTCGGCGCCAAAATAGATCAACGATGCTCTGCCGACCGCATAACTCGCATTCACTGTCGCCGAAGGAAACAACCGCGAACTGCCGCTCCGGATAAAATCCCAGAAGAAAAGGAGCCGTCCATGTACCGTCACTTCGGGATAGATTCCGTTTTCCTTTAAAAGCCGTGAAGCAGCCCCGCCGTCAATGCCGATATCTTTGAAGAGCAGAGAGGTGATATGAAAATTTCCAAACAGTGTAAGATCGTCCGAAGCCCCGTATTGCCCGCCGGCATTCAGGTACGGAACAGGAACGGCAACATCCCCCAGCGGAATAATGGGCCCGCCGAAACTTGCCGTCAGCCGTGTTTCCTCTTTTGGAATCGTCCGCACAGGTTGTGTGATGCCGCAGTGGAATGAAGTGATGACAAATGAACAGATGAGAATATGAAGAAAAATGTTCTTCACAAATTATTCGAATTGTCGTTTGAATTTGTCCGGCACGTGAGCGAGCTTTCGTTCCTGGTAATCGAAGAATGCGATTCCGGTCTTTGCATGTACAACGTCCCGGCCGCTTTCGCGCTCCCGCACAAGGTAATAGAAATCGCACCCGAATGTGGAAAAATCTTTCACGGCAACCTGGATGCGGAGCGACTCGCCGTAGAACGCTTCGGACTTGTACACGATCGCAGAATCGGTCATGATCAATCCGATCCCTTCAATGTTGAATTCCGTGTATCCCTTCTCCATCAGGAAACGGACACGGGTCTCATGGAGGATGGAGAGGACGGCATCATTGCCGAGGTGTCCCCCGTAGTTGATGTCGGTGATCCGGATCGGAATTTCGGTAACGAAGTGGAATGTTTTGGGAATATCGAGTTTGATCCGGGGCATCGGCGTTATGCGTGGTATTCCTGAATGCTCTTCACGTGGAATTCCCCCTGCTTGATCCGTTCGATCCCCTTCACCGCCGTCGCCGCCGCCGAAAGGGTCGTGATGAATGCGATCTTCTGCTGTATCGCCGCCCAGCCGATCGAATATTCGTCGTAGCGCGATTCCTCGCCGAGCGGCGTGTTGATCACCATCTGCACCTCGCCGTTCTTAATGGCATCGACGATGTTCGGCCGTCCTTCGTTCACTTTGAACACCGAGCCTGCATCGATGCCGTGCGACTGCAGAAATTGCGCTGTCCCTTCCGTGCCGATCACTTTAAATCCGAGATTGACATAGTCGCGGATGATGGTGACCGTTTCCATCGTCTTGTCGTTGTTGTTCACGCTGACGAAGATCGTCCCTTCTTTCGGCAGGGGATTTCCCGCCGCCAGCTGCGCTTTCGCAACGGCCGCGCCGAACGACTGCGAAATTCCCATCACTTCGCCGGTCGAACGCATTTCCGGTCCGAGGAACATCTTCACTTTGGGGAATTTGTTGAACGGGAAGACCGATTCTTTCATCGACATGTGTTTCACTTTCCGGAAATCGAAATCGAGTACGCCGAGATCTTTCAGTTTCATTCCGCTCATCACTTTGGCAGCAACTTTCGCAAGGGGAAGCCCTGTCGCTTTGCTCACGAACGGAACCGTACGGGATGCCCTCGGATTCACTTCCAGAACGTAGACGACGTTGTTCTTCATCGCGTACTGCACATTGATCAATCCCTTCACATGCAGGATCTTCGCCAGTTTTTTTGTCGTAGCAATGATCTCCTGAAGTTTCTCCTCTTTCAGCATGTACGGCGGAATGACGCTTGAACTGTCTCCGGAATGGATCCCCGCTTCTTCCACATGCTCCATCACTCCGCCGATCAGTACATCATCTCCGTCCGCGACCGCATCAACATCGAATTCGAAGGCGTCCTCAAGAAAACAGTCGATGAGGATCGGTTTATCGGGAGAGACATCGACCGCCAGTTTCATGTACTCTTTTAACGAGTCGGAATTGTAGCAGATCTGCATGGCGCGCCCCCCGAGCACATAGGATGGACGGACAAGGACCGGATATCCGATCTCTTCCGCGACGAGGAGCGCATCCTTCACCGAAAATGCCGTTCCGTATTTCGGATGTGCGATCTGGTACTGACGGAGAAGCGCGCCGAACCGCTGCCGGTCTTCCGCAAGGTCGATCCCTTCCGTCGATGTGCCGAGGATGTTCACGCCGTTCGCTTCGAGCGCCTTCGCGATCTTCAGCGGCGTCTGCCCGCCGAAACTGACGATGATTCCTTCGGGCTGTTCCAGCTCGCAGATATTCAGCACATCTTCAACGGTGAGCGGTTCGAAATACAGCTTATCGGTCGTATCGTAATCCGTCGAAACCGTTTCGGGATTGCAGTTGATCATGATCGTTTCGTACCCTTCTTCGCGCAATGCCATCACCCCGTGCACGCAGCAGTAGTCGAACTCAATTCCCTGCCCGATCCTGTTCGGCCCGCCGCCGAGAATGATCGCTTTTTTCTTTCCGCTTCGTTTCGATTCATTCTCCTGATCGTACGACGAGTAATGGTACGGGGTCTTCGCTTCGAATTCCGCCGCGCATGTATCGACGGTCTTGTAAACCGGGATCACGCCGAGTTTCTTCCGGAACGCCCTCACCGACGATTCTTCGGTCTTCCATAAGAAGGAGAGCTGCTTGTCGGAAAATCCGTACTGCTTCGCTTTATACAATTCTTCCTTCGTCACGGAACCAAGCGTCTTCTTCTTCAGTTCGGATTCCATCGTAACGATCTGCTGGATGTTGAAGAGGAACCACGGGTCGATCTTCGTCAATTCGAAGACGTCGTCGATGGAGAGACCGAGCTGGAATGCATACCGCACGTAGAAAATATTGTCCGCTTTCGGCCGGCGCAGCTGCGACTGAACGCGCTTCAGCCACTCCGCTTTCTCTTCGTCATCAAGCAGTTCGGGTTCGAAATGGTCTTTCCCGTCCGCACCGAGCCCGTACCGTCCCTGCTCCAGCGACCGGAGTGTCTTTTGCAGCGCTTCTTTGAATGTCCGTCCGAACGCCATCGCTTCGCCGACCGATTTCATCTGCACGCCGAGCGAATCATCCACCCCTTTGAATTTTTCAAAATCCCACCGCGGGATCTTCACCACAACATAATCGATGGTCGGTTCGAACGATGCCGGGGTCAATTTGGTGATGTCGTTCGGGATCTCGTCGAGCGAATAACCGACGGCAAGTTTCGCCGCGATCTTCGCGATCGGGAATCCGGTCGCTTTGGAAGCAAGGGCGGAACTTCGCGACACGCGGGGATTCATTTCGATGACGTACATTTTTCCGTTTTCCGGGTTCATCGAAAATTGTACGTTCGATCCGCCGGTATCGACTCCGATCACACGCATCACTTTCAGCGCTGCATCGCGCATGAATTGATATTCCTTGTCGGTCAGTGTCTGCGCCGGTGCAACGGTGATGGAGTCACCCGTATGCACTCCCATCGGATCGAAGTTCTCGATGGAACAGATGATGACGACGTTGTCTTTGGTATCGCGCATCACCTCAAGTTCGTACTCTTTCCATCCGAGAACCGATTCTTCCACCAGCACCTCGTGGATCGGGCTTTGCGTCAGACCGTGATCGATCATCTCTTTGAACTCTTCGATGTTGTACGCGATCCCGCCGCCGGTTCCTCCCATCGTGAACGACGGCCGGATGATGATCGGAAATTTCCCGATCCAGTTGGCAACCTTGACCGCTTCATCGACGGAATAGACGAATCCGCCGCGGGGCATCTCTAAACCCACTTCGGTCATCGCTTTCTTGAACAGCTGGCGGTCTTCCGCTTTCTTGATCGATTCGAGGTTCGCGCCGATCAATTCGACATTGTATTTTCTCAGGACACCCCGTTCGGCCAGCGCAACGGCGGTGTTGAGCGCCGTCTGTCCTCCCATCGTGGGAAGGATGGCATCGGGACGTTCTTTTTTGATGATGAGTTCGACGAATTCGGGAGTGATCGGTTCAATGTAGGTGGCATCGGCAAGTTCCGGATCGGTCATGATCGTAGCGGGGTTCGAGTTGATCAGGATGACCCGGTACCCCTCTTCTTTTAATACTTTGCACGCCTGCGTGCCGGAGTAATCGAATTCACAGGCCTGACCGATCACGATCGGTCCGCTGCCGATGATAAGAATTGATTTGAGATCAGTTCGTTTGGGCAATGGATCGCTTCCTCTCGTTACACTATTGCCTCACCGGCTTCACGTATCCGGTCAGGGTAAATTTTTTTGACTGACAGAGAAAAACCTCCGGGAGAAGTTTCTCTGGAGGTTTTGAGATTTTGGTTCTACCAGTATACGAAAAAATATTTTCTTTAACAATCGTCACTTCCCCGCTTCCACCGCCAGTTTGCTCCGCAGCGTATAGAAATATTTGAACGTCAGCACTACCACTCCGATCGACATTCCAAGAAGGATGATGTCGGTGGCCACCAGCGTCCAGCTTTCAAAACTGATGTAGCGCCGCAGCAGGATCACCAGCGCCGTCACGGTCGTCACGAGCATGAATGCCCCAGGAACGGCGATGAACCAATACTGTTTCGATTTTTGTGCGAGCCACGCGGTAATCGCGATCATCGTCAACGCAGCGAGCAGTTGGTTGGCGGCGCCGAAGATTGGCCAGATCTTCAAATAAGCATTGGAGAATGTCAGCGATAAAAATCCGGCGATGACGAGAAATCCGTTGAAGATCCTGCTCCGCAGGATCGCCGGCGGATTCTCGAACAGTGTCAGCCACAATTCCTCAAAGAGGTATCGGGATAACCGTACAAGGGCATCGATCGTGGTGACGAGAAATCCTTCCAAAAGCAGGATCCCCCAGATCGTCCCCAGGATCACCGGCAATCCGAAAGCCAGATGCAGGATGTTGCCGAGTCCCAGTGCGAAGGCAAGCGGCGCATTGCTGCTGCCGTGAACGGGATACACCAGCGCTTTGTATTTTTCAAAATCCATTCCTCCCGAAATAATGAGGATGACGCTCAGCGCAAGCACCCCTTCGAGCAGCATTCCGCCGTACCCGATGATCCTCGCATGTTTTTCGTTATCCAGCTGCTTGCACGATGTCCCGCCGCAGATCAACCCGTGCGCCCCGGACGCCGCACCGCAGGCGATCGTAATGAAGAGGAACGGCCACACCATGCCGAGATTCGGCGCATTCATCGCTTCATCCAGATTATATGACGGAATATTGACAGCGGCGCCGTAGAAACCCGCCACGATCACTCCGGCAACCATGGAGGCGAGACCGAGATACAGGATCTGCGCATTGACAAAATCTCTCGGCTGCAGCAGGACCCAGACGGGGATCCATGATGCAAAAAAGACATAGATGGTGATGGCGATGATCCACGTGGTGGGATCAAGCGTGACAGGGAAATAGTATCCGAAGGCGATCGAACCGAACGAAACGATCATGCCGACGAACGTCACGAACCACAGGTTCATTTTTTTCTTATAGATCATCCATCCGATGATCGGCGCAAGGAGCGTCATCACGATCACCGATGCGGAAGCGACACCGCCGATCTGGATACGCAATATTCCCCCCTGGTCGATCATATGGAGGCCGCCGATATTCCCTGCGGTGAGCGCAACATCGTCCGGAGGGAGGCTTGAGGTCAGCGCAATGGCGGTGAGCTGAAGGAATGCCGCGATCACCAGAAGACAAAGGATGATGGCGAATGTCACATAGAATAAAAATCCCGCTTTCCCGAGCGTGCGCCGTGCGACTTCCGCAACAGACTTCCCTCCTTCTCTCACCGCAACGAAGAGCGAGGCAAAATCGTGCATCGCACCGATCAGCACGACGCCGAAGATGATCCAGAACCACGCCGGCATGAATCCATAGTAGAGCGCGAGCGTCGGTCCGACGATCGGCCCGGCAGCGGCAATCGCCGCGAAATGATGTCCGAACAGGATCAGCGGTTTGGTCGGGACGTAATCGATGCCGTCGTTGATCACCGAGGCGGGGGTCGGACGGGAAGCATCCGGTTGAAGAACTTTGGTGATGTAATGGCTGTAGAACCTGTAGCCGATAAAAAGAAGAAATCCGGATCCAAGCATGACGACGGCAATATTCATCTGTATCTCCGCATTAGTCAGGAAAGAATTTTTCTCAATGTATAATTTTATGAATGTCTTCTCAAGGGGAAAATGAAAAACGGTTTTCCCGCCGTTCGAAAAAACCGTTTCGCTTCCATTACGCCCTCCCCTCAATTCCCGGCATGATGTCTCTTCCGTTTCGATGTGAGGAATTCGCCGGAATTGGCGATCAAAATTCCAAGCAGGACCAATCCTGATCCGGCAAAGAGCTGCGGCGACACTTTTTCATTCAGGATGATAATTCCCAGCACCACGGCAATGATCGGCGTGACAAACGACGTGAGCGATAGAAAAACGACCTGAACCCTTTTGATGAGCCAGAAGTAACTGACAAACGTCGTTACCGATCCGAAGACCGCCAGAAAGAGAATGCTGGAAATCGATACCGCATTAAGATGGACCGCGGCAAGATCTTCTGTCAATCCCCCTGCCGCCAATAGGAAAATTGCCGAAAGGAACATCGGAGCGAACGTCACCACGAACGGGCTGATCTCCCGTCCCCGCTTTTTGATCATCACTGCCGAGAATGCCTGCGAGATGGCGCTCAGGACGATCGCTCCCATTCCTAAAAGTGTTTCCGTACTTGCTCCAAATTGAACATCGCTTCCGAAGATCGTCACGATGCCGCCGAATCCGAACACGATGCCGCCGATCTTCGGGATCGTCAGCCGTTCCTGCCGCAGAATGAATGCGGAAAAGAGTGCAACGCAGAACGGATAGACGGCAAAAAGAATCGATGTCAGTCCGGAACTGATCTTCTGCTCTCCCCAATAGACGAGCGCAAAGGGGACGGCGAACGAGGTAAGCGCAACAAGCAGGTAAAATTCTTTTGCCTCTTTATGGAGCGGGATATCGATCGCGCGGTACTTAATGATTCCCCACAACACGACGGCGGCGACGGCGAACCGCATGCCGGCCGAGATCAACGGCGGAATGTACTCCAACCCGATCTTGATGACGAGCCATGTCGAACCCCAGATCGTGCAGATAGCAAGATAGGCGAGGAAAACTTTTGTCCGTTCGCTCATCTATTCTTCCATCTTGTTGAAGACCAATCCGGAGATCAGTTTGGGATAGAAAAATGTCGACTTCTGCGGCATCGTATTCCCGGATTTCGATACTTCGCGAACCTGTTCGATCTTCGTCGGATTCACGAAGAATGCGACCTGCGACGCGCCCCCCGCCACTTCTTCGACGCATTCGTGAACATTCTGGATGTAATGGATATTCAATTTCTTCTCCTGCGCTTCCTGCGAAACGCCGAGCAGGCCGCGGATGATATGATTGTGCAGCAGGACGACATCCAGATTTCTGACAACCTCGGGCAATTCGTCCTTCACGAGCGTCCGAAGCATCGATGCATCCTTGAGTGTTGCCGTAAAGAATTTCGACGAATGATTCGATACGAAACCGTACGCGAACCGGTCATGCCGTCCGAGCGCTTCCATCATCATCTGTTCTGTCGGATAGATCTGGAGGTCGAAATGTTCCTGAAGCTTCGCGGCGAGCGCGCTCCCGTCATACTGCGGCAGCGAATGCATCACCCGGTGCGTCGGAAAGATGACCAGCCCTTCGTCGTCCAGATTGGTAAAGAACATCATGATGTAATTGTACAGTTCTTTTCCGGTGTGGTTCGGATTCTGCGACCGCATCAGATCGCGGTATGCCAGTCCCGTTTCGTACCGGTGATGACCGTCGGCGATCAGCACCTGTTTCGGTTCCATCTCCGCAGCAATCGATGTGATCACGGCGGGATCGGTGATCGTCCACAATTGGTTCCGGACTCCTTCAAATTCAACATCGATCGCCGGCTTCAGCGAATGGAACGTCGTGACAAATGTATCGATCTTCTTGCCGGGATCGGAATAGAGGGTAAACACCTGGCTGAAATTCGATTTCGTCGCTTTAAATAATTTAAATCGGTCTTCCTTCGCCTTGGAGAGCGTTTTCTCGTGGGGAAGGACAATCTTCTTTTCAAATTCTTCCAGATGACACAGTGCGATGAACCCTTTTCGCTGGATCGACGAACCGTTCAATCCCTTGAATGTCTGCACCAGCGGATACAGCGCCGGCTGAGGATCACGGGAGAGAATATTTTCCTTTTGCCATTGGTCGTACGTCTGCGCCGCCGCGCTGTACCGGTCTTCCTCCCGCCCCAGGATCAGACGGATGACGTTGAAGGGATCTTTCGCATAGTATCCGTTCTGCTG
>Ga0172379_10010077_pt1 | contig 11526 bp, 18 predicted proteins | sample GrowelOW334metaG_FD_119756 | JGI IMG/M metagenome (GOLD analysis project Ga0172379, IMG submission 119756) | Groundwater microbial communities from an aquifer near a municipal landfill in Southern Ontario, Canada - Groundwater well OW334 metaG | ecosystem: Environmental > Aquatic > Deep... | reverse complement strand
TACAAACTCCACTCCGAGTTCGCCCAGAGTTTTCATGATAGTCTTTTTGATTTCTGTTCCACTTTCACGCCCATCACGACCAAGAAGAATTGTCGGATTTTTATTTATATTTTCTTTTACAAATTTGATAAAAGCTTTTGTATAATTCTCTACAATTTCACTCGTTAAACTCTCACCCCATATTCCTCTATATCCTGAAACTGTAAGTTTTGGTTGTGGTTTCATGGGTGTATTTTAGCATAAAAATAAAAAAGCATATATTGGCTTTTTTCTTTTTATTCTACAAGATGATAGTATATGGAAATGAACATAATCCAAAAAATAAAAGAATTAAATCTTCCAGCTAGTCAGTATGTGGTTGTCGGCAGTAGCACTATGGATGTATTAGGGATAAGACCTGCGGGTGATATAGATATAGCAGTCACAAAAGAATTACATCAGGAGTTGAGGAAAACAGGGAAATGGAAAGAATACGAAAAGTATAATAAAATCTTTCTCGTAGATGATACTTTTGAAATAATCCCTGAATTATTTTGGGAGGGTTATGATACAACAACCAAAGAAGCGATATCTTCAGCTCTGATAATAGAAGGCATACCATTTATGAATTTAGATGAAGTAGTTAAGTTCAAAACAGCTATGGATAGAGAAAAAGATATAAGAGATATTGAATTGATCAAGAAGTATAAAGAAAGAAACTCTCAGGGGTGATATTTTCGCCTGTCCCATAGTGAGCTCCAGTCTACTTCAGGGTATAAAATGCAGATCTTCCTGTTTTTCCACTTTGTTTTATTTTCCCTTCTTTTTCTAAAGTATTTAAATATCTTGTTGCAGTTGCATCAGAAACATGGAGAAATTTTTCCACTTCATCATTTGTTATTTTCACTTGCCCGTCCGAAAGGTTAGGGGATTTCTTTGTAAACAAAGTCATAATTTTATCCAATTTCTTTCTTTTTCTAAACTGAATCATGTTTCTAGCTTTGGCTAGAAGTTCGCGTGCTAGATTTTTAGTGGGAACGGTTACAGGAATCACTTCCTTGTTCGGCTGGATGTTTTCACTTTTGGCGGATGGTTGTTCGGGTTCAGGTTTGGTTTCAACTGGTTCATGTTCAGATGGAGCCAGAGGTTTTTCCTCTGGTTTTATTTCTGTGTTTGCAGGTTCGGTTAACGGCTCATATACTGGTATCTGAGCCGTTTCTGGTTCTGGGGGGATAGTAGCTTCCACAGGTTCAGAAATAGGCTCAGTTTGGGGCGTTTGTGGATTAGGTGTTATTTCGTCTGCCATAGATAGATTATAGCAAATAAAGCTTAAATATAGGGGGTTTTAGGGCTTGACAGATAGTAATAAAAAGTGTATAATATATAGAGTAGGTTAGTTCTTTGAAAAATTGGTTAGTTTACCTGTTTGAGTAGCTCTTCCAGCTTTAATTTTAAGGGCTTCTTAAATAGGTAAATTTAACCTAACTAAATAATCATTCATAAAAATAGGAGAAAGAATTATGAAACTAACTGTTAATAATAAAGAAGTACGTTCAGATAAACAAATGTCTGGCATTGTAAATTCTACCATTAGTTTTACTGATGGAAGCTGGTGTAATGTTGATACCAATCAGGTGTTTAATAATACAGGCAAGGGCTTCATCACAATCGATGGTGGATCATTGGGTGAAAATGGTAAGGGTAGCCAAGATGAATTAACTACAGTAGGACCAAAAAACTACAAAGTAAAAATTCTTGATATTCAAAATTTAAATGCAAATGTTGATATTCAGCCGATAGAAGGAAATGACGTAACTTTGATTATCATTGGCTTGAAACCAGATGTTGAGAAAATTAATATTTCAGAAAAAAATGAAACTTTGTCTCTCAACTGCCTAAGAAGCACCGGAAGTAGTTCTTCTAAAAATATAATTTTTGGAAGTGTTATGAACATTTCAGGATCGTTTCATCTTGGTGATGGCGGTGTATCGATCAATTCCGTAACAACAAATGATGATAGCAACACTAAAATTTCCATAGGTATTCCTAAGGGTTTATCTGTTAAAATTTCTGGCGTTGAAGGTAATGTTGTTGTTGGAGATATTGAATGCTCACTGAATGCAATAGTAAAAGGTGCCAGTAAAATGAAAATTGGCAAAGTCCTCGATTCAATGTTTATGATTCAAGGTTCGGGTGACATAATTGCTAAATCTGTAAATGGTAATAATTTGTCGATGACAGTTCAGGGCTCCGGAGACATAAAAGTTAATGGTGGTCATGTTACAAACCTAAATGTTGATGTTAATGGTTCTGGTGATGTAAAGTTTAAAGGTGAGGCAGAAAACGCAAACCTAACTGTTATGGGTTCTGGTGATATTGATGTTTCTTTTATTAAAAACAGTCCAAATAAAAGCATTATGGGTTGTGGTGAAATCAATGTTGGTAACTGGGATGAATGATTATTGAATTTGTTTTAAAAAAGTAAAAACACGATACCCTGCAAATTTGATTTGTAGGGTATCTTTTTTTTGTTTTAAATATCATCCTCAAAACCAATATCTGTAAAAAGTGATTGAAATTCTTCAATAAAATTTTTAAATTGCTTGGCGGGAATGTTTTGAAGTCTAATTTTTTTACCACTATCATCAAAATATGAAACACCTGCATGGGCTATCTTGAAATTTCTAGCCCATCTTAGTTGTGAAATAAAATCCCCATATTTTCTAAAAAGAGAATTTAATCTTTTTTGTAAATTATTAAATTTTTCTACTTCCAAATCCGGGAATAATATTTTAAGTTTTAATGTTTGAACTTTAGTATAAAAATTATTACTGTCTTTTTCTAATTTTATTGATAATTTGCCTTTCCCGTCAATTAATACAAATAATTCAATTATAATAAAACGGCTTGCAATATATTTAATTAATTTAAACTCCTTAAATTCTATACTATTTTTATGAACTTTTTTTTGATAAGCAGATAATAAATCTAATACATCCATGCATGACATTGTACGACCAAAAACTTCATCTATAAACTCTTGGCTTATATCAGAGAGATTTCCATAAGGTGTATTATTTTCTTTATCCATATTAATTTAAAATTACTCATATTTTTATGATAATAATCCTACATATTTAAGAAAACGTTCACCCTTTTCTGTTATTTTATAAGTTTGTTGGTCTGTTATTTGTAATAAATTATTTACCAACAAAGTGCTAAATATTGCCTCTTTTTCAGCAATAATATTTGGGACTTGGATTTGCAAAAAACATCCGTATAAAAAGTTTTCTTTTGTTGATGTTTTAAGAGGAATATTATTAAACCAAAGAAGTGTTTGTTTTGTATTAAAAACTAAATAATAATTTAAATAAGCAAACTCAAATAATTCTGCTCTTTCTGCTAAATATTTTATCATTTCATCTTTGTTTTGAGATTCAGTAGTAGCTACTTGAACTTGATTTGAAAGATTATCAATATGTTGTTCGATATTTCCTAATTGTTCTTGGGTAAAAGTTATTCCTTTTTCTTCAAGATTTTCAACGACCTCTCTTTCTATGTCTTGAGGAGTTGATGTTCTTTGATTTTGAGAGGTTTCAACTGGTCCAACTTTAAATGATTTAATATTTTCAATAAAAATTTTAATAGAATCAGAAAACTTCACAATAAACATTAAAGAAATAATCAAAACTATGACTGGCCACGAAAGAAAAGTTTCAAGGTATGATTTAATTAATTTCCAACCATCTACATTAATATTAAAAATAATATTTAATATTAAACTTCTTTTAATAAAAATAATTAATAGAAATAAATATGTAATAAGCCATTCTATTTGGGAATACTTCTTAATATTTAATTCGTTTAAAAAATTAATAAATTTTTGTTTCATAATTATTTTAATAATTCACTATTTGAAACCTCAAGAGCCTTTTCAATGTTTACTAATGATACATTTCTAGCCCCTCTTTCAATATCGCTAATATAAGTTCTATGTAATCCAGATTTAAAAGCTAGCTTCTCTTGTGATAAGCCCTTTTGTGTTCGTATTTCTTTAAGTTTTTCTCCAAATTTTTTCTGTATATTTGTCATAATATATTGTCACTTATTGACTACATAATAACTTTTTGTATATAATATGACTATAGACTATAAGTGACATATATTTTACACCAATTCAAAAATCTGCCGTGCATTCCTCCCGCACCCTCCTGCACGGCAAAATCCAAATTCAAGGCAAAATGGGAATAAGTCGAGGTTTTGCGAATCCTTTCCCGCAAATTAGTTTTGCAAAACCGAAGTCCGCATTTGAGAGAATTAATACATTAGTAGAGCGAAAATAGCAAGAACGGTTCTTGTTGCATATTGTTTTACTGTTATATTTATTGGTGATAGAATTAAATTATGTCCAAAAATAAAGAATCTGGTGATGACGGGGAACAAGAAATAGTTGATTTAATCCCTTGTCCAAATTGTAAGAAAAAATTAATGCTTTTACCCAAGAATTATCCTCTTTATGATGTTCAATGTGTCGGTTGTAATTTTCGTGCACAAGTTAAAACAAATCAAACAAGACCCAAAAAAGAAATATTTGGAGCTGGTTGGGATATTATTGAAAAAGTATTAAAATCTGGATTTCTTGTCCCACCTTTAATTACTAATTTTAAATGGGAAGAAAAAGGTGAAAAACATCAAGAGATTCGTTTTTATCCGTTTATCCCAAAATTAAATTTAAAGATGCATCAGCTTTCTCCAACTGCACGAAGGGCAAATTACAAAATGTTTAATTACATAGGTATTGATGAATTGCCGTATTTTGTGATGTTGAAAAAATAAAATTTTTGATGGCGGGACCACGAGTAGGAATCTTTACTAGGGGACTGATCTAATGTTTTGACTTTACACTTTTACATTATCCACAGTAAAGTTGATAAATATGCACATGTTGTGTTAATATATAAATATGTCTACAAATATAAAAAACAAGCGATTATCGGCAGGTCTTTCGCAGTCTGAGGTTGCGGAAAGCCTTGGTATTTCTCGTCCTACCTATATGAAGATAGAGCAAGGTTTATCAAAAGCCACAGAAGAACAAAAGGCTTTACTTGCTGAACTTTTTAATATTTCAGATGAAAGTTTAGTAGAAGACAATGTTTCAAATAAAATTACTGATATTAAGCCAAGAGAAATCCCACCCGATAATGTGAACAAATTTAAACAAGTTTTACTTTATATTGTAAGTAAAGTTGGAAGTCGCCCCAATATAGGGCAGACTGCTTTATACAAACTTCTGTATTTTATAGACTTTGATTTTTATGAGAAGAATCAAAAGTATCTTATGGGAGCGACTTATATCAAGAATACTCACGGACCAAGTCCAGTATCTTTTGCAAAGATTTCAAGAGAATTAGAAAAAAAAGGTCTTTTGGTAGAAGTGAATAGTAAATATTTTAATTATGATCAGAAAAAATATCTTGTGACTTCTGAGCCCAGTGTTTCAGAGCTTTCTGCAGTAGAGCTAAAGCATATAGATGATGAGCTAGAAAGGCTAGCTTCAAAATCAGCAAAAGAACTTTCGGAACTTTCTCATATAGATACTCCTTGGAAAGTGGCGAAAGATAAACAAGTTCTTAATTATAGGCATGTATTTTATCGTCCAGATGAAACTTCCGTATCTCTTGAATAAATTTTATGGCAATATTTACACAGCTTCCAGAATTTGAAAAGGAATTAAAAAAACTTTCAAAAAAATATCCAACCATAGAGTCTGATATTGAAGATATTAAACCAATTATATTGAATTGTCCGACAGGAACTGGAAAAAATTTTATAATTATAAAATCAACAGAAAACACAAAGATAGTGAAGGTAAAAATACATTGTGAATCATTGAGATCTAGAACCATAAGGTTAATTTATTCTTATCGTGAAGACAAATTTGAATTTTTGTATTTAGAAGTTTACTTTAAGGGTGATAAAGAGAATGAAGACAGAGAAAGAATTAATGAATATCTAAAAAATATCTGATATAATCAATCCATGCAAAACAATAAAGAATTTGTTGTTCGAGTTCGAGGTATAATTATCCACGAAGGTAAACTTTTAGGAGTAAAGCTTTCCCACGATACCAGTTTTTGTGCTTTACCTGGTGGACATTTAGAATGGAAAGAAGATATAAAGGAATGTTTGAGCAGGGAAATGGTTGAAGAACTTGGAGTTACTCCTGATATTGGTAGATTGCTGTATATAAATAATTTTATGGATGGAGATATTCGACAGTCAGTAGAATTTTTCTTTGAGATTACTAATTCACAAGATTATTTAAATATTGAGCACTTAGAAAAAACCCATGCACACGAAATTGCAGAAGTTTGCTGGGTAAAACCTTCTGATGAAATCCGTCTTCTTCCTAACAAACTATGGGAAGATTTTAAAAAAGGAGAGATTCTTTCTGATGTGGCAAGATTTATAAATATGCATAATTAAAATTATGTCTAAAAAAGTTATTTTTAAAATAGATAAAGATTTAGATTTCAGAAATCATCTGACTGGAGCAAGAGTTGCACTTAGGGGTTCTATTAGTATGTCTCCTCAAACGAGTGAGTATTTTAAAAATTTGAGAGAAATGAATGAAGAAGAGAAAAGAAATCTTTTCAATAAAAGAACTTCTAAATTTTACAGTGAAGAAATGGAGCCCATTCGTCGTGTGCTGGTAGAACAAACCCAAGAAATGTGGGATTTGATTGAAGATAGATATTTAAATAAAATAGAAGTAATACATAAAAAAAGTTTCCCACTTGATATGGTTTCTGGGATACTCTCAACTACGCCCACTGTTTATGGTTATGATTTTCATGAAGGAAATCCATGGTTTGCTTGTGTTTATGATTCTCCATTAAAAGCAATTCATACTACCATGCACGAAATAATGCATCTTTTCTTCCATAAGTATTTTTCGGAAAAATATAAGAATAAATTTGAATTGTCTGAAGAGCAAATTCACAAAATAAAAGAATCTTTAACGATTATTTTGAATCTAGAATTTAGCGATATTAGAATTAACCCTGATAATGGATATGTTGGGCATGAAGCTCTAAGAGAGAAAATTAAAGAAGATTGGCTTAAATATAAAGATTTTGAGAAAGTTTTAGAAGAAGCTTGTGTTTATATTAAAATGGTATAATCTAAAATCATGCAAAGTCTAATTAAACATTGGCATGGGATTTTAAATATGAAAAAGCATGATTTAGCTTGGCACAAGCAAGATATGATAGATGAAATCGAAGAATTCAGAGAAGCTAATGGTCTAATACATAAATGGAGTGAGTTGTCAGATGTTTCTTATACTTACACAAGAGCTCAATGGTCTGGTCATAAAGATATAAAATTTCCTTTTAAGAAAGTTTATTTGTATATTGGATTTATTTATATGGTTCCTAAATATACAATAAGGTGGAAATTTTTTAGAACGCTAGGAAAAAAGTTTGATATTAATTTAATGATCTCAGAAGTCAGAAATCCCAAGAAAACACACAAATTGGAAGATATCGCTGAAAGATATAATTTGAATCCTATTGAATTTAAAGAACAGGCAGAAAGGTTAAAGAAAAGATGGCTATTTCTGAATTGAAAGATAAGACAGTTTATCCTTTTGAGGTGAGGGATATGATTGCAAGTATTGATTTATAGTATGACTAAATTTTTTACTAAATATGTTAATAAAAATACTGTTTTACCACAAGATGAATCAATCAGTTCAGTATTCTTAATCGCACTTCAAGGTTCAAAAATTCTAGCTATAAAAAATGAACGAGGTTGGGATATTCCAGGTGGACATGTAGAAAAAGGAGAAACTCCAAAAGAAGCATTAATTCGTGAAGTACAAGAAGAAGCAGGAGTTAGTTTTTCAGACAGTAAGATATTGGCTATTGTTGAATCCGATGATGAAGAAAAATATAAAAATAAGGCTATGCTTGTATATACAACTAATAATTTTATTTTAGGCGAATTTAATATTAGTGAAGATGCTTTTGATAGGGAAGTGATAGAAATAGATGATTTTTTACAAAGATACAAAGATCGTTTTGATTTTACTGAGATGATTAAAAAAGCAAAAGAATTATATTAAAAATATAGCAAAAACCGTTTTTACTATAAATAAATGGCGGGAGTGCGAGTACATTTATCGGTCATTACATGACCAGTATGCCTTTTGATTTCCTCACGCAAAGTATGCAGATACTTTGCTCATCTCCACGGCTATCAAAAAACCCTTATAAAATAAGGGTTTTTTCAATATCGTGGAAACTAATAAATGACGTTAGAACTCATCTACTTGAACCAGATGTATGCTCAAGCCTTAAGATAGTTAATACTTGGTAATGGTTGAGTACCTTCAGAATCCTCTCTGGTGATAGATTACGCTAAATAAGGATATATATCACCACCCTTAATAGAACCTACTCATATCTTACCATCCAGAATGTTAATAAAGTTAATAACATTAACTGAATAAAAAAAATAGGCCTTGATAAAGTGCTTATAGAGTAACGGATACTTTTCGTGATGTTTCCATCCAGTTTTTATAAATAAAAGAATTCATCATTTTTTTAATCTCTAACTTTTTAAAAACACCAGAGCTAGCACTATGTAATCGTATTTTAAACTGCTCTAGTTGTAAAAGTATTCTTTTATCACTTCCATTTAATATAATATCAACATCTGTATTTTCTAATAAATATCTTAAAGCACTGACGGCAATATTTCTTCCATCTATACTTTTTCGTTGTAACTGACAATTCATAGCAATGATTTTTACTGTTGGATTTTTTTTCAACCAGTCACACCATCTTACTAATTGTTCTTGATGAACTGCATAAACATGTGGAACAACAATAACTCCTCGTTTTTCAAGTTCTACTCCACATAATAACCCCTTTTTTATATTCCAAGCATGTCCTATGGGACATTCTCCTTTAAAGAGAGAGAAGTTTGGAGTAGTTATAGCAAAAAACTTAATCTTTGCTAGTGTATCAAAAAGTTTAATATCATCTCTTTTCCACCATAAATGTTCTAGTAGAGCATCTCGTGCATCAAACATGAGAATAACTTTTTTATTTTGGAACACTGGATTTTGTAATACATTTATATTTATTTTAAGATTTGGAGATACGCGATATCTACCATCTCTTAACTCAAGTGGTTCTCCTACAAAGATGTCACTAATAGATACACCTACTATTTTATTAGATACAAAAGTTTCTGGGGATTTAAAGAAAACTTTTGGTATTACAGGTATATATTCACCAATTAATAAATTAGTTCCTTTCAAATTAGCCGTATTCATATTTAAAGAATCAACTTCTATCAGAAAACCAGCAAGATCTTTATCTTTACATGTTATAGTATTTCTTCTACCATTATCTTGACAAGAAGATTTTACCGCAGTTGCTTCATCCACATGAATATATGGAGAAAATTTACCACTTTCACATAAGAGAGAGAAAAAAGATTGAGTTTTTTCATTATCATTTGCGTGTGAAAAGCCCATATTGATGTTCTCCTTTACTAACAACTTCTCCAGGGTAGCGGAATCCTTCCGTGATACATTGAGTAACTGTCGTAAATTGAGATTTTGTTAATAATCCGACTTTTTGACCAGAGAAGAGAATATTCTCATTTTCTAAAATCAATCGTGCCCCCTCAGGTAGTAACTTTTGAGAATTTAACCTTATTTTGATGGTTGGAGGGCAGATAGTATTCATATCCTCATATTGTGTTTGGTCTTGACCCCCTCCATTAGCACCAGAACCTTTTTTAGTTTTTGGTCTATTTATAATAACTGAATCGTTTCTTTTTCTTGTTGTTCCTGAACCCATATGTTTTTGTTATAATTTATAATGTTCACAGGGTATGGACTTGCTTACCATGTGGGAAGGTGATAGTATTAGAACTATACAAAAGGTCATCTTTATCATTAAGTATAATACATCACTATATGTATAGTCAATAGAATGACTATTGACTTGGTGTATAGATTGTTTCATATTTTATGACAGAAATAAAAAAAATTGTTGGAGAAAGGGTTCGTGAGGCACGTGAAGAAAAGGGAATGACGCAAAAGGAACTTGCTGATTTTTTACAATACTCCCCAATGGGAATATCTCATTTTGAGAAAGGAATACGTGAAATAAAATTATCTGATTTAGAAAGACTAGCAGGTTTTTTTGGAAAGAACATATCTTATTTTCTTTCCCCAGGGCTAACTATGTTTCGAGCAGGTGATAATAATGATTCTGGAATGTTGGAATCTGTCACAGCATTTGATAAATTTATAAGCAATCGGAAAAAAGAGAAAAATGAACTCTCATAATAAATATATAGAAGAAATAGCTTTACAAGCGTTAAAAAAAGTAGATTGTAAAAATCCACCTGTGCCAGTGGAAAAAATTGCTAATGAATTTGGATTAGAAGTTATTGAGTTTCCCTTTCATGAAAAAATTTCTGGACTCTTGAAGAAAGAGGAAGGTATTATTGGGGTTAATAAAGGACAACCCCCTGTACGTAGAAGATTTACTGTTTCTCATGAGTTGGGTCATTTTTTACTTGGGCATGGTATGGAAAATGCTCAAGAAGAAATGATTGAGGGTTCTTTTGATAAACCACTTCCACAGGAAAGAGAAGCTAATATGTTTGCCTCAATTCTACTTATGCCTAGTAAGTGGGTAAGAGAAGAGGTAGAGAAAAAAGGTAAAATAGACATAGATGAGCTATCTCAAACTTTTGGAGTAAGCAAACAGGCTATGACAATAAGACTTCTTTATTTAAAACTCATTTAATCTTTTTTATATTATGATAACTATGATAATAGGAGGAGTGATTGTCGCAATTATTGTTGCAATCTTGGGTATAAATTCTACAAAAGTTGTTGTATCACATGGATCAGTAAAAAAGAAAACAGGAAGATGGATTATTTTTTTGTCGTGGTGTGCAATTATTGTTGGTATCTTGTGGATTGGAAATAGTAGTACTTTACATAGTGGTGGAATTGATTTAAATAATCATAATACACTTTATGGGTTAACTTTACTTATGTGGGGTGTTATAGCTTTAGTTGTTGGTAAAATTATAAAGTATTTTCAAGATTAAAAAATATTTATGAACTGGATAAAAAAAATTTTAAATGGAGATGAGAAAGAAAATCTAATTTATTTATTAGAACAAATTTACAATGATTTAAAAACTAGAAATCCTGATAAAGACGAACACTGGCTTTTGATAAATACATACATGGCAAGATATGGAAACTGGGAAGCGTCAAAACAGAAAGGGCAGGAGTTAATGAAATACATATCTTTTAAGGATACTTTTCAATATTCACTTTTAGATTTTCCGAAATCAATAAGAGGGTTAACACTCTTTTTATCATATAAAGAACGAGGAAACAAAGAAATTGAAGATGAGGTTGAGGAATCGGCGCAAATAGTAGGATTGATACAAAAAATTTATGAGGAGAAAAAATTATTAGAAGAATATCAAAAAAGAAAT
>Ga0172379_10010076_pt1 | contig 11527 bp, 4 predicted proteins | sample GrowelOW334metaG_FD_119756 | JGI IMG/M metagenome (GOLD analysis project Ga0172379, IMG submission 119756) | Groundwater microbial communities from an aquifer near a municipal landfill in Southern Ontario, Canada - Groundwater well OW334 metaG | ecosystem: Environmental > Aquatic > Deep... | reverse complement strand
CAGGTATTCAGATAATGTCCCGCTTTCAGGCAACGATATGCTGCTTTTGAGCAACAAGTACCTTGCGATAAGCCTGCCTGAGTATGGGTATGACAACATTGAAACAGATTATACGCTTGCTTCTTACGAAGAAGCAAAAGAGTTTCAGGAGCGGATACCAACTGATATGCGTACCAGCACAAGTTACAGCCAAAAACTACAAGGACATGGACTTCGTTGGGCTCAGGTAGCTGCCGTTTGGCTCCCTGACGTGTTCGTCCCGAACGCCACCTATGCGATTTCGTTTACCGCATTTAACAACTTTCACTTTTATTTCCCGATAACAGCGGGTGCAACTTATGCCGGTTATCCGACAACCATGAGGGATGCTTTTTTGACGCAGATACGCAATAAGGTCACCGATACGCTGACCGAGTTAAGTGCGGATGACATTTATGTTGAGAACATCATGCGTCCATGTGGGTTTGCTGATCTTGCCTTATGCGATGTGCCAACAGGTATTGCAATAGCATTCAGTCCAGGGGCGCCAATAAATCCCAACGGAGACCCTATTTCCTTGTTAAATGCTCAGGTTTGGCAAGATATAAGGACCAACCTTCCGGCGTACAAGACCCTTAAAAGAGGGCAATATCATCCGTTCGCTTTGATATATAATGACAGCAGGGGAAGATATAATGTCGTGCAGGGCGATGAAGAGCTTTATTCTCCGCTGTTTACATCCGGCTCTACCACGGACACTAAAAAGCTGATCCGATGCTTTTGGACAATCAATCACAGACCCCCAGTGGAAGCTGTGGCTTACCGTTGGGCATACATCCGGAACAAGTCCTATACCTACTTTGAATATTTTTATCATGCAAGGTCGGTGGTCGGTACAGGAGTTGATGCAAATGGCATTCCCGCAGGCAAGTATTTTATCGCGTTAAATCAATCCTTGCAGCGCATGAGGGATTTATATCCTAACTTCATTATAAGTGACTATGTGTGGCAAAATGGGGATAGGATCAGGCTTGCAGGATCGGAAACAAGTTACGAAATTCTGAAAGAACATTTATGGATTGCCCCGCCGCCCAGTACTGAAACCGGAGAAGGTGGGATTAACGGATTTTTGATTGACGTGGAGCTTGGGGTTGACGTTGCAGGTATTGCAGATCAGAAGTTTCTTCCGCTCGTTGAAGTGTATCGGCAGAACCCCTCACCACAGGACAATATTTATCTGGAAATTGGTGAAGAATTTGAAATACTGGAACCCGGAACAGCGAATAGAAGACATGCAGGTCCGGTAAGGGACCAATCTTCAAACTTGGATACTTCTGCTTTAGGGCTGTTTGATTTTGGGGATGTTTATTTAAGGGGAAGGATATTCGTTGGAGCCGACAATATCCCTTTATTTTTGCCAATCGAGCATGAGTATCTTTCTGACTATTACCGGTCGGATGCCATTGATGTAGGCAGGGCAGGGGCGAAGATCGAATCAAAGAACAAAACACTAAACCGGATTACCCGAAGCGAAAATTATATTCAGAGTACTGAGTTTAATGATCTGAATGTATGGTTGGCAGGGACCGACTTTCATACGGCGAGTAATGTGGATGGACAGATTACTGGAATGGAACTGGCCGGAGACGTGCTTAAAGTTATCCAGACCCACAGGGAATCCAGTATCTATGTTGGGAAAACAGAAGTACGGGACGGAAGTGGGAGCCAACTATTGGCATTGTCCGACCGGACGTTCACTACCCCAAGGATATATGAAGAGTTTAGGGGAACGACTTACCGCAATTCGCTGATATCGAACGAACGAAACATCTACTATTTTGACGAATCGACAGGCGAATTTGTCCGGTCAAGCCCCAATGGGCAGGAAGCTATTTCTACTGTTTATGGATACAAGAGTTACTTTGAAAAGAAAGCCAAGGCGCTCAGGGAATACAATGGACACAAGGATGTGATCGTTGGGATAAACAATGACTATAAAGAAGTTTACATCTCCTTTATTATTGGGACGACCAATGAAACGGTCGTGTTCTCGGAAGACCCAAGCACAAAAGGGTGGAAAAGTTTTATCATCCTCTCTGCCACGGAAGGCGTCCCTGAACTGTTTGCGGATTATGGGGACAGGATGTTCTCTTTTTTGAACGGGAATCTTTACATCCATGATTCGGGCGATACGCTCAATGAATTTTATGGGGAGCAAAAATCGTTCAGCATAAAAGTTCCGGTCAATAACCTTGGGCATGAAACGAAGCGGTTCAGGAACATACAGATCAACTCCGACCAGAATGTTTACGACATTCAGTTTGACATTCCGGAGTCCAATACATACCGGTTACAGAAGTCCATTTTAAAGCCTTCTGTGATGCGTACAACCAATAATCGGATTGTTTCGGATATTTTGCGGAACATATTGAACGAAAAAGGAATAGAAGACTTATCTTTGCTTTATGACGGACAGAAGTTAATCGGGGAGCATGTGATCGTTACGTTGTCCGGAACAGGTTCGGATGAAATCGAATTAAGAGAAATTGAAGTTAAATCATTAATAGCGACCTGATGTTTCCGTGTACACAGTGTGGATGTTGTTGCAGAAGGGTTGGGGCGTTAAAAAAGATTGGAGTTGAGTTCCCATATAACGTGGACAAGAACGGGGTTTGTGAGATGCTTAAAGACAATAAGTGCAAGGTTTATGAGAATAGACCAACGATATGTAACATCGAAAAGTACGCAGAACAGAATGGAATTGATAAGGAGTTGTTTTTTCAGTTAAATATTGAAAAATGCAATCTAATGATGGATGAAGATAATATCAAATTAAAATATAGGATCACTTAAAACAGACAAGATGCCAATCCCAGTAATGGCGGCGATAGCAGTAGCGCAAGCCGCAATAGGAGCAGGTCAGTTAATCAGCGCAGGAGCTAAACGGAGAAAAGCCAAAAAGAACTTTCAGGAGTTTCAGATACCCGGCTCTGCAAAAGCCTATCTGGACAAGGCCACATCCATTGCTTCGCAGCGAGGTATTCCCGGAGCCGACATCTACCGGAACAACGCGCTTGGTTCGGCATCAAGAGCTGTCGAAACAGCCGGTCGCGCAGCAGGGAGTTCTTCTGATGTGCTTAACGTGTTAAGTAAAGTCTATGGACAGAACTACATGGACTTTGAGAAGAACATGGCTGTATCAGGCGAACAGGCTTACCAGAGAAATCAGGGTATCCTTACTAACGCCATGCGGTACATGGCAGGACTTGAACAACAGCGCTGGCAGTACAACGAACTCTATCCGTACATGCAGGAGATGGGGGCCGCAGGGCAGATGGATGCAGCCGGATGGGGAAACATCAACAATGCGGTCAATATGGGGATGACTCAATATGGAGCACAACAGCAGATCAAGTCACAGGAAAGCATGTTCGACAAATATCTTGAAGCTAAATTAGGCTCGGGCGGAACTGCATCTGTGCCATTCTCATTTAATTCAGGGGCTTACACTGCGCAGCCCGGAACTGGTGGCGGAGTACAACAGCGGACTTATCAGGAACCGGAAACGCAAAATTTTTATAACTGGTAACCAATGGCAGTCAGACAAAACATAGGAACAGGCGGACTTTATCCTACGGGCATTGCTCCACAGGCACTCGACTTTACCCGCACACAGGAAGCATTATCACAAGCACTTATTGGCCAGACAAAAGAACGCATCAAGCAACAAAAAGATTTGATGAGCGAATCTGAGAAGGCACTGATTAAGGCAATGGATTTTGAATCTGTACAAGGCTTGGCTGAACAGGCACAGTTAGACCACATGAAAAGATACCAAGATTTAACATCTAGGTGGACAGAAGAATACAAAAAAGGTAACGGGATACTTTCCATGCCGAAGCAGATGGAGATGATGAAAGAAAAAAGAAAATTGGATATTGATACGTCCAATATGAAATTTAGAATTGAACAAGTTCACAAGGCACAGCAAGAATACAATGCCCATCCATTAAATTACGACCCGCAAACAGCGGTTAATCTGAAGAACATATTTGATAATGGATTGCAAGGACTTGTCGATGCCTCTAATGTTTTGGTTCCAAAACAGGTTGCATGGACCGAGTATGTTGATAATACTTATAAACATGAGATAGGTGCATTGAAAGATAAGTTAAGCACAGCTATTAGTATGGCTGATTCTAGGATAGCTAAGACTGAAGCGATAAAGCAAAACCTGAAAGAAACGGGCGACCTGTACGATACCGCATTAAAAGCGACCCCAAACATATTAAAAGATTCGTCAGGACGAACAGTATCGAAAGATGAGTTTATCAAGACTTATGGGACCAATATTTCAACAGAATCTATCAATTCAGGGCTTTATAGTACTGATAGAAGAAGCAGTGGACGAGGAAAGACTGAAACTAATCTTGAAAACGTAAATTACGTCAACAATATTCTTGAAGGATTAATACAATTCGATGAGCGCTCAAAAGATGCCATCAACAATTTGTCGATACAGGGCGGCGGTGATGTGGTGAGAATGAACTTTGGCAAGAACGATGAAGGGAAAGATGTTCTTCGCATTACAGGTTCCCGAAAAGAACAGGCAAAAACCGCAGGCGGAAAGTCTGTAAATGTTCCATATACAAGGGATATTGTTTACCCGACTGATTTGAATGACGCACAGGCTGTCCATGACTGGAAATTGTCTGTCTATAAGGCAATGAATCTTTTATCTGGGAAACAAGAGCCTGTTGATATTGCAGGGAAGATAGTTCCATTCAATAAGTCATACGAACATTCAGGACAATACTTTGAAGACCCTGACAGAAAGGCTGCGTATAATGCGGTTGAATCCGAATTGGCAAAGCCAAAACCGAAGAAAGAGGATTTAGCAACCCTGCTCAATGATTTAAACATAGGGTCAGAAGCCAATACAAATTGGTTTTGGATAGCCGGAAATAAAATTGAAGTCACGGACAATGGAGAAAAAACTACTTATGACCTTTCGAGTTCTAAAGATAAGAAAGCCTTAAAAGAGTACGTCCAAAGCAAGAGGGAGGCAGAGAAAGCAGCCATTGTGAAAAAATACAGCAAGCAGAGGTCTGATGAGCCTAAGCCCAGAAGAGTCGAACAAGACGGAATTGTTTATATCTTAAATGAAGAAACCGGCGAATATGATCCAGAATAATATCCCCAAGTTTGATCCCAGCAAGCCGTTCAAGGCAGTAGATAATACTTCCGTTCAAGAGACTGCTCCTGACACTAACGTCGCTACCAAATTGGATTCGAAAAAGGAATCTGAATTTCAAAATTGGTGGAATACAAATCCTGCCGTTGTTTCGTGGAAAAAAGACTTTAAATCGCAATACGGAGAAGAGCCGCAACAGGGAGGCGACTATGATTATCGCGGAGCATTTGAGGCAGGGATTACTCCATCCCCTAATGCAGAGGACGGGAACCATTACCATTGGGGTTCAATTGGAAAAGACGGCAAAGACTTAAAATCAGAAAATCATCCTACCCGATGGAAATCTGAATACATGAAGAGCACAGGAGAAAATCCTGATGAAAAAGGAATATCATTTGACGATGCCGTAAAAAAAGTTCCTGCCATTGAGAAATACAGACCACCTATTGATAAAGAAAAAGAAGCCATCCTTGCAGGTGTAACTTCCCCACAAGAAAGAAATATTATTTCAACAGCCTTAGATAGAACCAATGAGCATTTCAAGAACCTCGGGGGCAAAACCCCATACCAAAAGATGCAGGATTTTGATTCTCGTCTGGAAGAACTGAATAAAAAATACGATCCGAAATCATTCGCAGGGATGACCGACGAATCACTTTCTAAAGTTGAAGATCAGTATAAAAAAGATGCAAGAGCCTTAGCAATTGAAGTAGGGCTTGATGTCGATAAGACCGGACAGATTACCGCCCCTGCAAATGAGAGAGAAATGTTCAGCAAAAAGATGGCATTTAATCTGTCTGTTGCCGAAAATGAAAATAAAAAAGCTAATGAGCCCGGGTTCTTTGGGAACCTCGCATCATCGTTGGCATCCGGATATGAACGTGCGTCTGGGGCAGCGTTGGATTTACTTGGAACCATTACGGGATTGAATTATTTTGATTCATATAAAGACTTAGCAGAAGGCAGCCGCTATAATGCTGATGTTTTTAGGCAGCAATCGAGTAAATATGATCAGACTATTGAAGAATACGCTAAGCAAGGCGACTTAGGCAAGGCTACCGGACAAGCAATTACCAGTGCGGTAGAGAGCTTGCCATACATGATACCTGCTATTGTTAGTCCTCAGTATGGGGCGTATGTGATAGGAGGGATGTCTAGTATTGATAAATACCGAGAACTGGAGCCAAAGAACATTCCGCAGTGGGAGAAAGTGTATAATTCGTTATCAACGGGCATATTTGATGCTATATTCGAGAGAATAGGAACAGGAGCCATACTCGCACGAAGCAAGAGGGCTATGCTCGAAATGGGCGAAAAGAAGGGCAGGGAAGCCATCGTTAATGCAGTGAGCAAAACAGTAGAGAACAATGCTTCTAAAATAGGCAGGATGCCAGAGTGGGTAAGGGAAGGGTTGTCAGAAGTTGCCACAGGGGTAGGTCAGGATATTACCGATAAAGTTACGATAGACCCTGAGAGGCAAATAGGCAGGAATGCTTTCGATAATTTCACTGTCGGTGCAATCATGGGTAAGGCTTTTGCATTGCCACAAGACATTGCTAAGTTTTCTGAAAGACAACAAGTAAAAGAGTTTGCAACTAAAGTTCTGGACAAACTTCCTGCCGACATGGATATTGAAACTAAGATTAACCTTGGATGGAAAATAGCCGAAAGGGATAAATTACAGGAAGCAGAAGATAAACTTGACCCTAAATTTAAGGGGAAGTATGCGACTCAATTAGTGACCCTTAATTCTGAAATAGACAAGGCTGCTGAGGATTATTTAAGTAAAGCAAAAATTGAAGAAGTGCCTGAATTAAGTGTTGGTAAAATGGATGAAGTCGGGAATGAACAGGCTAAGTTGGACTTTCTCCAAGAGCAGGGAGTAAAAGTTCCTGATGGGGTCAATATGGATGAACTAAACTCTTTATATTAGAAAGAAAAGTCGAAAGAGGTAGAAGAGACTAAAAAAGCAGAAATAGAAGTTATTGAACAAAAACGAGAAGAAGAGCTTGATAAGGCTGAACCTAAAAAAGAAATCACCCCGGAGCAAAATAAAAAAGACAAGATTAATGAGAAGTATGATGCAGAAGTAGAAAAAGTAGAATCAAGAGAAGAGCCTATATTAAGTTCAGCTGAAAACATTTCTCCTGAAACTAAAACAGAAGTTCCAGAAAAAGCAAACATTGAAAATCAAAAAGAAGAAATAATTCCAGAGAAAAAGAGTTTAATATCTGAATCTCAACCCACTGCAATTTCCGAAGCTGAAAAAAGTTTACAGAAAGGAAAACTTATTTCTGAAAATGAGAATGAAAGTTTACAAAAAGAGCAATTAGAAAGCATTGAAAAAAGAAGAAAGAACGAATTCCGTGATCATAAATCAGATGGTTTTTCTTACTACCGAAAGGGCGGTATGGCGGCGTTAGACAAATTAATCGAACGAGAAAAAGAGGATTTAGCCAGACTTGAAGAAACTCCGGATAAACCTGATTTTTTTATGCTTATTGATAAATCAAAACAAAGGCTAGAAGGTTACTTATCCGACAGGGAAGTTATTGAGAAGATCAACGCCAGATATGATGCTGAAATAGCAGCACTACAAAAAGAAGAACCATTAACAACTCAAAAAGATGAAACACAAGAAGTGCAAGCCACCAGTGAAGAAATAAGTCTTTCAGAAGAAGTCCAATCTGAAGTTACTCGAAAAAATGCGCAACAACGTACTACATCTATTGTTAATAAGCATCAAACTGCCCTCGATGCAGAAATTAACACTATTCGTGAAAAATCAAAGGAGTTAATCGAAAGCATAAACAGCAAGGGGAATGTTGTTGAGATGAAAATCAAGGGTGTTAGCCGAAGATTCTTGGTAAGGGAGACTCCTGATGGGAAGAAGACTATATCAGACGTATTTACACATTCTGCCGTTAAGAACAGAGAACTTCGTGATCAGATTGAATCTGAATATAACAAACAGGCGATTAAAGACGCAGAAACCTTAAAAGAGCACGTAGCCAACCTGATCGAAGAAAAAGTCAATGAACGGTCTGAAATGGCATTGAATGAAGCCAATAAAGAAGTATCAGACTATTTGAGCAAAAGGAAAGAACCGAAGCCCACAACTCCGATTAAATTCAACAAAGAAACAGGTGAGCCGACTGAGCCATTTTTACCCAAAACAAAAACAGGCAAGCGTAAGCCTGGCGACAGGCAGAAACTCCCATCCGAATCGGCACCCGATGAAGTGATAAGCAGTAAGGGCGCATTGCATCTACGGATTAAAGCAGAGCAGGGTGCGATCAAAGATGCCTTGGCTCGATTAGCTACTGTAAAAAAACTGATCGCAGAACATGGCGGGAAGTATATGACAACCGGACAATATAAAAGTATCATCCGGCAGATCACTTCGGCAACTACTGATGCCAAGGCTCAAAAAGCAATTGATTATACGGTTGAGGCATTGGATAAGGCTACCTACAAGGAACAGATTACTCAGTCCAAGGCATTCCTTAAAAAGTTAAAAAAGAATATTGGGATTGCAGGATTTTCCGGAGGAGGTTCTAATGCAGCAAAGGAGTTATTGGCATTGAAACCAAAAAATATGACATTGGAAGACTTGCGTGATTTTAACGTACTGGCAAAAGATGTGTTTGCAAAGATCACCCCTGACATGAAACGCATTGCGCAGTTACGCGATTGGTTCCCAATAGAAACAACAGAGGAAGTTATCAAGCCAACCGAGCGAACCATTGAGAGTATTACTGAACGTGTTGAAGAACTTGAATCATTTGTAAAGAAGGGGCTTAATGGACGAAGGGCTGTAATTTCTGCCCAGACACGGTTGAACAATATCCGGTGGGCGATGGCCGACATGCTTGCCAATGGAACCCTCCGTCCGGAATCAGAAGAGTTCGCAGACCTTGAAGCCAAACTTGGAAAGTACAGCGACAAAACATTTGAAGGCGGAGAACTTGCCGCAGAAGTAGAGGCTCAGAAGCAGTCCTACTATGAGTCCATTGATGCCATGAAGAAAATCCTTGGAACTGACATTAAGAATTCAGTCAAAGGAATGAACGAAGAAGTAAAAAAACTGGCCAACCAAATTTTAAATGCCAGTATGGAAGATATTAAAAAGCTAAACATTGCTTATTTGGAAAGATATGAGATGGCTTTGAAGAACTTGTCTCACGGATTGACTACCGTTGACATGGCTGAGATCGTTAATCAGATTGGAGCCAATAAGATGAGCAGCAATATTTTTGACAAGGGGCTGGATATTATGAGAAAATCTACCCTTGGACAAAAGTTTCTGTTGAACCACAAGAGTTTTAGGGATATGCTGCAAGGCATTGATGAACTCGATGCTCAACGCATGGACACAAGATTTGGGATATTCAATAAAGATGTCGGATTGTCTTCATTGCCATACTTTATAGGTAGGGCAATCAATCGTGGAAACACTTTTAAGAATTCAAAAAAAGCAGCTTTGGATACAGCCTACGATGCGCTCCGTAAATCGAAGAGCATGAAAAACAAGGCAGAACGGGAAAAGTTGTCTGATTGGATTGGAATGATCTTAATAGAGCGTAGTATCAAATCTGTCGAAGGATTTAATGAAGATGTATTGCCGTTGGATTTTAAAAGTCAAATGAATTTTCTTTATGGATATGTGAAGGATAAAGCAGGCAATCTGGTTCGAAGCAAACATATTGACAAGGAAGACAACCCTAAAAGGTATGATCAGGAAATACTGCATTATGATGCCCTTATTGATTACATGAAACAGAGGGGTGCTACTAAAAACATTGACGGAGTTGAGATACTGGACATCCATAAAGCCTACGACATACTCCGTGAGAATAAAGATATTGCCAATTACATCGACCATGTTCAGGAAAGTCTTAAAAGCATGGAGGGAGTTGCCGAGGTGAGTGCTTACATCAACGGAAGACCTTTCGTATGGCTAGACAAATATTTTCCATTAAATAGAATCAGTTCAGAACGACCGATTGATATTGACAACCTAAAGAATAGCATAACCAATACTGTTCATGCAGCCATGACTTCAGGCGCAACCATTGAAAGAACCGGAGCCTATGCGCATTTCGACCTAAACACTTACAGGGTCATGGATAAGTATATCACATCCATATCAAGAAATTATCATGTGTACGGGGAGGCTAAGATGGCAATGAAGGCATTTATGGATTCGGCAGACAAAGTATTTGAAACAGAGCAAACAGAATTGGGACGGTCTGATCTTAACCGGTTCAAAAAAGCCTTTATTGCTGCTGCAAAAAAACGTATTGACAGGAACTATTCTGTTGGTGAATTCAGAAGTTCAAAGACAATGCGGGTTGTATCCAAGATGATGACAGGGGGGATGAAGGGAGCCTTGCTTCAAAATGCAGTTGCAAGGGTTCTTGCTGAAATGCCCGCCAACATCACAAGGGGGACGTTGTCAATTTGGAAGATTCCGGTAAATGCAGTGCAAAAATATGCTCATAATAAAGATGTTTATTCAGGTATTATTGAAGAGTATGTTGGTGGTAAATACATGTCAAGATGGGAAAGTGATATAAACGGGCACCTGTACGGGAAAGGTAAAATCAGACAGTTAGAAAACGCTGCTGATTGGATCATTACTCTTGCTGACACTAAAATAGGGAGTCATGTTTACACTCACGAATTTGAAAAAGCATTCCAACGTTTATCCGGAGAGAGTTTTGACCCTGTGAAGTATAAATCAGACATGGAGTATAGGGTTAAGATCAGCGATACGATGGACAAGGCAGGGTTCAGGGCTCTTCGTAAAGTTGAAGAGTTATTTAATGCCAAAAATCCAATGACCCCATCGGTCAGATACCGGATATTCGGAATGAAAAATATGAGTTTGAATTCTTCTGGATACGTTGGAAAATCGTTCAATTTTTTGATGTCTTACAATCAGAATGAGAAAAATCAGATCATGGATTCTTACCGCAGGTGGAAGCACTCGCCTTACGCTGAAGATAAAGCACAGGCTAGACGAGATATTGTTTCTATTGTGACGAGTAACTTCTTATACAATTCAATCAGGCAGGCAGGAGTTATCGCTATGTCTAAAATGGTAATGTCTGCAATGGGCGGGGATGATGAAAAAATTAACGAAAGAGTGAATAAACTCGTTGATTTTGGACACCAAAGAGATCAGTTTATGCTATCTCTTGGAACCCTCATGGCAGGACGAAACCTTGTATTCATAAGCGAACTGTATAAGATGGGGATGCTAGGGGCCGACATTGGTGATTTTGGGGACAAGGATACTAGGGATAAAATTGCAGACTTGGCTCAAACGAATCTATTTATTTCAAGGAT
>Ga0172379_10010074_pt1 | contig 11530 bp, 9 predicted proteins | sample GrowelOW334metaG_FD_119756 | JGI IMG/M metagenome (GOLD analysis project Ga0172379, IMG submission 119756) | Groundwater microbial communities from an aquifer near a municipal landfill in Southern Ontario, Canada - Groundwater well OW334 metaG | ecosystem: Environmental > Aquatic > Deep... | reverse complement strand
ATGGAGTACAGATAGAACTGTAGCCTATGATAAATTTTGATTCAAAAAGAGAAATCACTGAATTAAAAAAATACATAGCTTATAATAAAAAAGGTACAAACCCCCACCTTGATTCAAATATTGGACTCTTTCGCTATATTAAAGATGCGGACAAGATCAAGACGTTTTTACCACAGGGGAAAATATTAGATTGGGGTTGCGGTTTAGGTCAAATGAGCTATTTCTTGAAAAATCGCGGATTTGAGGTTGTTAGCTATGATATTGACCAGGGAGGGCGCGAATTTCTTTCCCGGATCGGTCAGTTGTTGATCGCGGCCAAAGATCCGGTTAATTTACCTTTTCCTGCTGCTTCTTTTGATGCGGTCCTCTCGTCCGGTGTGTTGGAGCATGTGTCTGATCCTGTAGGCTCGCTGAGTGAAATCAGCCGGGTTATAAAAAAGAATAGTTATTTATTTGTTTTCAGATTGCCAAACAAATATTCTTATATTGAGTTTATTTCCGATTGTTTAGGGCACGGCGACCATCCGGTTAAATATTCTGTGCGAGAGATCAAGCAAATCCTTAAAAGCTCCGGCTATGAGGTTCTGCAAATTGGCTATAGGGGGTTTATCCCTTATAATTTAAAAGGATTTCATCCTTTAATTCGAAGATTCTATCATTTGCTTGACTCTTTATTGAGCATGATCGATGCCGTACTTACTTTTTTACCGATCGTGAATGTATTTAGCACAAATATTGACTTGGTAGCGCGAAAAAAATAAATTATGGAACAAAGTGTAACGAAGCGGATAGCTAAAAATTTTTCTTGGCTTTTTATCGGGAATAGCCTGAATGGTATTATTTATCTGTTTTTTGTTGTGTATATTGCTCGGGTATTGGGAGCAACCGCTTTTGGTCTTTTTCAATTCACGCAGGCCTTTGTTGTTTACTTAGTGATGCTGGTCGATAATGGCCTTTCTATGCTGGGGACGCGAGAAATTGCCCGTGATCGTGACCGGACAGCTGCAATAACCATCAATTTTTTGGCTGTTAGAACGATACTTTCCTTCTGTATTTTTGTTATTGCTTGGTTGATCCTGGCCATGATGCCTATTCCCAATGATTTACGCTTGCTTTTTTGTGCGACTTTTCTATTCATTTTTTATCGGGCGCTTAATACTGAATGGGTGTTTACTGGCATTGAGTTAATGGCAAGTATTCCACTGGCCAAGATAATTTTCAGTGGTGGTGCCTTGCTCCTGGCCTTGTGGCTTGTGAAGGGACCCGCAGATCTAATAAGCGTACCCTTGATTTTAGCTTTAAGTGGTTTTATTTCATCCGTCTTTTTATTAATCTATGTTTTTCGCTGCCTCCTCCCGATCCAGTTGAAACAATTGGCCCCAAGTACCTGGGCCAATATTTTTTGGCAGGCTTTGCCGCTCGGAGCTTCAATCTTTTTAATTCAGATTAACAGCAATTTTGATACAATTATGCTCGGTTTTATGGACCGTCCGGAAGTGGTTGGTTTTTATGGGGTTGCTTACCGTATATTTTTCGTTTGTCTTGGTTTTTTTGTAATCTGGCAACAAACCGCAATTCCGGTGATGAGTAATAGGATCGCAAATGATCTGGCGGCGGCAAAAAACTTTATCAAAAAATTTGCTAGTTTGACGGCTATGGGTTTTGTCCCTGTGATTATCTTTGTATTTTTGCTAGCTCCCGCGATTGTTGAAACAGCTTTTGGACAGCAATATTTGGCAGCCGTTGGGCCGTTAAGGATCTTAATTTGGACAATTTTTCCGATAACCCTTGGGAGTTGTTATAGTGTATTGATCTTAATCCCTGCCGGACGATATTATGAGTTTTTGTTTTCTGTCGGAGTTAGTGCATTGTTTAATATTGCGATGAATTTTATTTTAATTCCTTCCTTCAGCATGATCGGGGCGGCGATTGCCACCGCTTGCGCGGAATTGGCTGGCTTTATGATGGCGATGTATTATGCTCGAAAAATTATAGAAATAAATTTGGCCCGGGAATATTGGCGGCCGGTTCTATTCGCCAGCTTGTCGGCCATCTTATTTTTGCTGACTCAAAGGGTGCTGGGGATGATGCCAGGATATTTACAGCTGACAGTTGCTGGTATCGTTTATACTGTGTCTTATGCAATACTATTGTTTTTATATGAAAGAAAAGATATCTACGGATATGTGAAGGAAATAACCAATCGGATGGGGAAATAATGAAGCAACCTCTTTTATCAATCGGGATCCCTACCTATAACAGGGCTTTATTACTGAAACAAGCGGTAGAGAGCATTTTGGCGCAAGCTGAAAAAAATATGCAGGATACATTAGAAATAGTTATTTCTGACAATGCCTCAACTGATGATACGAGCGCTGTGGTGGCAGCGCTACAGGCAGAATCGCAGATAACGATCAACTATTTTAAAAATGAGCGAAATTTCGATTTTGACGCAAATATGCTATTAGTTGTGGAGCGTTCCCATGGTAAGTACGTTTGGGTTTTAGGTGATGATGATCTACTAGCCCTTAGGTCGCTGAAAAATGTAATGCAAGAACTCTGCACTAATGTTCAAATTGATTTATATCTAGGGGAAAAAGAGGATTTCCTGCTGACCCCCGATCGTCCAATGCATTTTCGGCGCATTATGCGATCTTTGCTGCCAGAGGTCTTTGATTTTAATCAAAAAGAAAATATTGAAAAATATTTTAAAAATAACAAGAAACTGATCGCTTATTGTAATTATATTTCTAATATAATATTTAAGCGTGAAAAATGGCTTTGTGTTAAAAATAAAGAAGAATATCTTGGCTCCGGCTACATTCATTTATATGCTTTTTGGTCACTGCTTTGGGGGAGGGATCCAGGAAAAATGAAGTGTTTGCCCCTTCCGTTGGTTAATCGGCGATGGGGGAGTGATGGGTTAACGGATCCGGAAGCACGATTAAAACAGGATATATTAATGTACCATCGTATTGCAAAAGCAATTTTTAATGATAAAAAATATGTTTATATGATTGACGACATGGTCATTAGGAACGATGGGTTTTCCTGGGCCGTTCGAGTTAAGCTGAATAGCCCAAAACGCTTTTGGACTTTGATATTGCCACTTATGTTTACGTATTATTGGGATCACGTTTTATTTTGGACCAAAATTGTTCCTCTTGCTTTTATTCCCAACCTGTTGCTTGGATTGATGCGATGGATATATCGTAAGGAAATTAAAGGTGAGCCAATTAGCGCCCAAGAGTTAATGGCGCATTAAAAAATGAAGATATTGGTTGTTAGCCCGCGTTGGTTTATTGGCGACATCGTTAATTACCGCTATATGTTTCCTTTAGGTTTGGCATACATCGCGGCAGTATTGAAAAAGGATGGTTATGACGTAGACGTATTGAACCTCAATCACTATCCGGGTCCGGTCGATTCTATTATAAAATCAGTTTTGAGCCGTAAGCAATATGATCATGTCTTAACTGGTGGGATATCTACTTTTCTTAATCAAATAAAAGCTGTTGTAACGGCCGTAAGAAAAATTAATCCTGACATAAATATAATTGTTGGAGGAGGGGTTGTCTCCAGTGAACCGGAACTCATTTATGATTATCTCAAGCCTACTTACGGGATTATTGGTGAAGGGGAAAAGACCGTCAGTGAACTTATTGCTTGTTTGGCAAAGAAGGAGCCTGTTCATAATGTTCAGGGCTTGATCTATCGAGATCCGCATGGAATATGTATCAAAACCAGCCCACGATTGCCGATTGCAAATATTGATCTTATCCCTTATCCGGATTTTGACGCTTTTGAGTTTGATAAATATTTGGATCACATGCATCCCAGTGATCAATATTCTTATGATTTGTTTGACCAGCCTCGAGCTTATCCGATCATTTGCAGCCGTTCCTGTCCGTATTTGTGCACTTTTTGTTTTCATCCTTTAGGCAATAAATATCGGCAACGATCACTTGGATCCATTATGGCGGAACTGCGGCAAAACGTACCGCGTTATAAGATAAACATCGTTGGCATATACGACGAATTGTTCTCAAATGATCGTAAAAGATTACTCGAATTCTGTGACGAAATGCAGGCTTTTACTAAAACACTTCCTTGGGACTGTCGCTGGGGATGCCAGATGCGGGTGGATCGGGTCGATGATGAATTGCTGGCTAGAATGAAAGCCTCAGGGTGTTACACGATCAGCTATGGCTTTGAGAGCTATAGTTTATCAGTGCTCAAAAGCATGAAAAAACATATCATGCCAGAACAAATCAAACGAGCCGTGGACCTAACGCTGAAAAATGAAATTAGTATCCAAGGGAATTTTATCTTTGGGGATGTGGCAGAAACTCGAACAACAGCCAGAACCACCCTGGATTTTTGGAAAAAACATGTTGAAGCCGGAATTATTTTGTCTTTTATTAATCCTTACCCAGGCACTGAGATTTACCAAAAACTGGTTGAGCGCGGGGTGATTAAAAATAAAATAGATTTTATCTCCAATCATATATTTGATATTTTTAACATAAGTGAAAAAATGTCAAATAATGAGTTCGGCCGGCTTTGGTTCGAAGTGATGAAAGCTAGGATATTGAACCGTATTTACGCGGGGCACTATGCATTACGTGCCGGTGAAAATGGGACGGTCAGCATTAAGGTGACATGTCCGCATTGTCACAATGAAATTGAGTATCATAATTATTATGTGTTATCACGCAAGGTTTTATTTTTGATGTTTTACTGTCGAGCTTGCCGCCGTCGTTTTTATGTTGGATCAAAAATTTATCGCCTAGTGTCGTTTTTGTTGGTTGTGTTTGCTGCCGTCATGCCTGGATTTGCCTACGAATTATTTAAGCGGATTTGGTCGTTTTTGAAAAATCATGACCCTCGTTTTAAAGATAAAGGATTGCTTGGCCGCTTATCTGATAATAACTAAGAAGATTTTAATGTAATTATCTTTCTTTACTCCTTCACTCCCATAATAAGGATCCTGCACCTTGGCAATAAGATGGCAATCTTTTTTAATGAATTGGGTAAGATAATCAAGACCCGCATATAATTTTTCATTGTATTCCTGATAGATCAAATACTTAATCTCTAACTGGGCTAGCCGGGTTTTAAGCCCTGCGTAAGTTTGCCCAGGTTTAAGGATAGAACCGTTGTTAAAAGCGTAAAAGTGATAATGCCGCAATGCGGGATACAAAGAAGGACTGGCCAGGATGCTGAAATTGCCAGGAGCGGGAAGCTTCTTTGCAATCCTGCGTCCATATGCCGGATAATCAAAATCTTTATATTTTTGCCAAAAAGCCGTTAATCCGAGAAGGTTTATGGCAAGATATAAGCAAAAAAGGGCAGAGAACCAGCGGCTTTTGTTTTGACTTTGGATAAAAAGGAAGAAAAGATAAATAAACGGCAATAGAATAACGTAATAGTATTTATTGATGACCGGAATAAAAATAAAAACTGCCAAAAAACATATCTTTATAAGAAGCGGCGGAGAAAAAATAAAAGCAATGGGTTTATCATTGCTTTTAAATTTTAGAAGAAAAAATAATGAGAGCGAGGCCAGAAAGAATAAGGTTGTTGCAACATTCTCAAAGCTGGAGAAAAAATAACAATAACGATTTAAGAGGCTTGCCAGTCCGAGATTACTGATAGCGTGGCGAGCAATAAATGTTTGGTAAACAAATGCGGGGAAATCGCGGGATATCCACAAGGCGTAAAAGACCAATGGGAGAGCAAAGAGCGCGACAAAAAGAGCCAAAAGCCGCCAATTGCGTCGATGATCAAAATATTGCAAGCAGAAAAGATAAATAAAAACAAAGCTGGCATAAGCTTGGGTGATCATTGCCATTCCGCTTAAAAGTGCGCTTAAGATTAAAAATCCAGCTTTTTTGGTTTCCCGGAAGTAAAAGTAAGCAAGGATAGCCGATAGTATCATGGCAAGCGTCAACATTTCCGGACGGTTGGAACGAGCCAGGACAAAAAACATGGGCGTACTTAAAAATAACACGGTTAAGATCAGGAAGTTATCTAAAGATAGGGAAAGTTTGAGCATTTTACTCGCAAGCATAAAAGTGAGAAGAAGAACTGCTAAAGCAGATAAGAGAGAAACAATTCGAGATTGTAAAACACCGATTCCTCCCAGCCTAAAAACCAGGCCATTAATCAAATAATATAAAGGAGGATGAACGTGGTAATAAAGGTGTTCCTTGTGCCCTGTGTCCATCATCTGGCTTCCTAAAAATCCTCGGTTTGCGAATGTTTCGGATAGCTGCATCAATTCTCCATCATCAAGACGTACAAAAGGGACATCCGCAATCTTAAAAAAATAGCTTGCAAGCAGGACCAAACAGATGATGGCAAGAATCCATTGGGTCAGTTTTTTTATTGTCATATGGGATTACATTATAACAAAGCTTTTAGATATTTAAAGGCTTTTAAAAATAGGCTATAATTAACTAATTAGGGGGTGCGATAATGAAAGTTGTTATACTCGCTGGTGGATTAGGGACAAGGATTAGTGAGGAGTCAATTATTAAACCTAAGCCATTGGTGGAAATTGGGGAAAAGCCGGTACTTTGGCATATTATGAAGATATACTCGCATTATGGCTATAATGATTTTGTGATTTGTCTTGGATATAAAGGTTACCAAGTCAAGGAATACTTTGCTAATTACTTCTTGCATGAGTCCGATGTTACCTTTGATTTTACTTCTGCCAATAAGCGGGTCATCCATAATCATAATGCTGAACCATGGCGCGTAACACTGGTTAATACAGGGAATGAATCCGCGACTGGCGGTCGAGTTAAAAGGATCAAAAATTATGTTGGGAACGAAGCGTTTATGTTAACGTATGGTGATGGGGTAGCGGATATCGATGTTCATGCCCTGGTAGCCTGTCATAAGAAACACGGGAAGATTGCAACGGTGACAGCCACCCGGCCTGTTGGGCGGTTTGGCGCTCTTAATATTGGCAAAGATGGGGCTGTTAAAAAGTTCCAAGAAAAAGCAGAAGGAGAAAATTCCTGGATCAATGCGGGATTTTTTGTGATGGAGCCAGCCATTTTTGATTATATTGAAAGTGATTTGGTTGCCTTGGAAAAGGAACCGCTAAGCAAGTTAGCAGGGGAAGGCCAGCTTGATGCTTATAAACATAATGGTTTCTGGCAACCTATGGATACCATGCGAGAAAAAGGGTTATTGGAAGATCTCTGGCGATCGGGTAAAGCGCCCTGGAAAGTGTGGCAATGACGTTTTGGAAGAATAAGCGCGTATTTATGACCGGACATACTGGGTTCAAAGGTTCTTGGCTTTGTTTGTGGCTATCTTTGTTAGGTGCGAAAGTGACGGGTTATGCCCTAACGCCGCCAACCCATCCCAGCCTTTTCGAATTATGTAAAGTGGATGCATTGGTTAACTCGATTATTGCTGATGTAAGAAATTTGGATCAGCTAAAGCATGCGCTACATGCGGCCAGTCCAGAGATCGTGTTTCACTTGGCAGCCCAGCCCATTGTGCGGGAATCTTATAATTCACCTGTTGAAACTTTTAGCGTGAATGTTATGGGGACCGTGAATGTCTTGGAAGCGGCTAGGGCCTGTTCTGGGGTGAAAGCCATAATAAATGTGACAACCGATAAAGTATATGAGAATCTTGGTTTGCAACAAGGCTATAAAGAAGAAGGACCACTGGGGGGACATGATCCTTATTCAAGCAGTAAAGCTTGTTCAGAGCTGGTTGCTCAAGCGTATAGACGATCTTACAACCTGAATATTGCCACTGCTCGGGCAGGGAATGTGATTGGCGGCGGCGATTGGGCGGGTGATCGTTTGGTTCCTGATTTTGTCAGGGCGGTACTAGCAGATAAAAAGATGTTTCTCAGACATCCTAAAGCGGTTCGTCCTTGGCAGCATGTGCTGGAACCCTTAAGCGGCTATTTGCTTTTGGCAGAACGGCTTTGTGAAACGCGGGATAAATATTGCGGGGCTTGGAATTTTGGCCCAGAAAAAAAAGATGCTAAACCGGTTGAATGGGTTATTAAGCGATTATGTAAAAATTGGGGCGGGGATGCAAGTTGTGCCATCGATCGGAGAAAACATCCGCATGAAGCCCATTATTTAAGATTGGATAATTCAAAAGCAAAAAAGCATTTGCATTGGCAGCCAAAATGGGGATTGGAAACTGCGCTGCATAAAGTAATTGATTGGACGCGGGCTTATCAAGCCGAAGTGGATCTTAGGGAGATTTGCTTTAATCAAATAAGAGAATATATGGCATGAATAAAGAAAAACAATTAAGAATAAAGGCAATTAAGGCAGCGCTTGCACACTATAAAGTTAAACATGCCGGAAAGCCTTTTAAGCCAGGCGATCGGATATCTTATGCTGGACGTGTTTTTAATGAAAAGGAAATTTCGAACCTGGTTGATGCTTCTCTTGATTTTTGGTTGACCGCTGGCCGCTATGCCGACCAGTTTGAACGGCAGCTGGCGAAGTTTTTAGATATAAAATATTGTTCATTAGTTAATTCAGGTTCCTCGGCTAATTTGTTGGCTTTTATGGCTTTAACTTCGCCTAGTCTTGGAGAAAAACGCATTAAACCTGGGGATGAAGTGATTACCGTTGCCGCTGGCTTTCCGACCACAATTGCTCCGATTATTCAATATGGGGCCATCCCAGTTTTTGTTGACGTAACCTTGCCAAGCTATAATATTGATCCTTCATTTTTATCTAAGGCCTTGTCAAAAAAAACTAAAGCTGTCATGTTGGCGCATACTCTTGGGAATCCATTTGATGTTGAAAGTGTGAAGGACTTTTGTGACAAACATGGCCTTTGGCTGATTGAAGATAATTGTGATTCATTGGGATCAAGATATAAATATAAAGGCAAATGGCAGTATACAGGGACCTTCGGGCATATCGGCACATCAAGTTTCTATCCGCCGCATCATATGACAATGGGGGAAGGCGGAGCCGTTTATACCAACAATTATTTATTGCATAAGATCGTTAATTCTCTCCGTGATTGGGGGCGGGATTGTTGGTGTGCTTCCGGACAGGATAATACTTGCGGCAAACGGTTTACGCAAAAATTTGGCGAATTACCTTTAGGGTATGATCATAAGTATGTTTATTCCCATTTTGGTTACAATTTGAAAGCTACCGACCTGCAGGCGGCGATTGGTTGTGCGCAATTAGAAAAACTGCCGGCTTTTATTGAAGCGCGAAAGAAGCATTGGCGCATGCTTCGAGAAGGATTGGCGGACCTTTCGGATGTTTTTATTCTGCCGGAAGTGGTTGAAAATTTTGACCCGAGTTGGTTTGGCTTTTTATTGACGGTGATTGAGAATTCCGGCCTAACCAGAGAACAAATTGTTAAGCATCTGGAAGACAGTGGCATTCAGACGCGGATGCTTTTTGCCGGTAATATGATCAAGCATCCGTGCTTTGATGAAATGCGAAAGACTGGTAAGGGATATCGAGTGGTTGGAAAACTAAAAAATACGGATATTGTTATGAATAGAACCTTTTGGGTCGGTGTTTATCCGGGGATGACGGATAAAATGATTGATTATATGATAAGCCAAATAGTGAAATCCTGCAGCAAATAGGGGGAAATAAGGATATGAAAGAAGCAGAGATATTTAATCGATTATTTGTTTTTGAATTAGCAAATAACCATTTAGGAAGCGTGGAGCAGGGACTTGCCACGATCCGTGCGATTGGCCAAGTTGCCAAGAAATATCCCTTCAATTTTGCCTTTAAGTTCCAGTATCGGAATTTGAAGACTTTTATCCATCCTGATTATCAGGGTCGCTCGGATATTAAATATGTTAAAAGATTTTCTGAAACAGCCTTAAAAGAGGCGGAGTTTTTAAAATTAAGGGAAGAGCTTGATAAACAGGGTTTAATTGCTGTCTGCACGCCCTTTGATGAGGATTCTGTTGATCTGATCGTTAAACACAAATATGCTATCCTTAAGATTGCCAGTTGTTCTTTCACGGATTGGCCCTTGCTTGAAAAAATTTCCCAAACAGACAAACCGATAATTGCATCCACCGCTGGAGCTTCTTTAGAGGAGATAGACCAGGTTGTTTCGTTCTTTGAACACAGGAATAAAAAACTTTGTATTATGCACTGTGTTGGTGAATATCCGACCCGACGCGGGAACCTCCAGTTAAACCAGATAGATTTATTGCGAGTTCGTTATCCAGAAATTCCCATTGGTTTTTCCACTCATGAAGAACCAGATAATTTTGAATCGATAAAGATTGCCATCGGCAAGGGTGCGCAGGTCTTTGAACGTCACGTAGCCGTTCCGTCCGATAAATACCCAATCAATGCTTATTCCTCCACCCCTGCACAGGTGGAGGAATGGTTGGAAGCGGCGCAGGAAGCTTATATCATGTGTGGTGTGGGAGATACGCGTTGCCCAATTACAGAAAAAGAAAAAAATGATTTGCGAGGATTAAAAAGAGGCGTGTTCGCGCGTGTGGCCATGCATAAAGGGGATAAATTAAGCAAGGAAAATGTTTTTTTTGCCATTCCTTGCCAGGCTGGGCAATTGATAGCGAATGATCTTTCAAAATATACAGAATATACATTGGAAAAAGATTTAAAAATAAATGACGCAGTGCTTTCTGGTGATGTTAAGATTAAAAACCTGCGCGAAAAAGTTTTAAAAATTATTCAGGAGTTACGAGGGATTATTTTGCAAAGCCATATTGCATTGCCTAATCGGATAGAATTGGAATTGTCCCACCATTATGGGATTGAAAGATATGAGGAGTGGGGCGCGGCTATTTTGAACTGCATTAACCGGGAATATTGCAAAAAGTTAATCATTTTATTGCCGGGACAAAAGCATCCTTTCCACTATCATGAAAAGAAAGAGGAGACTTTTCAAGTCCTTTTCGGGGACATGGAAGTCAATGTGGCAGGGAAAGAGCAAACATTAAAAGCAGGGGATATGTTGACGGTGGAAAGAAAAATGGATCATAACTTTTCTTCGCAACAAGGTTGTGTTTTTGAAGAGGTTTCGACCACGCATTACAAAAATGATTCTTTTTATGCGGATCAAGCGGTGGTCAATAATAAGAACCGGAAAACTATGATAACTTTTTGGTCTGACTGGTTGACGAAACCGGTAAAATAAAGGATAAGATGAAAACCATTGTTTGGGATGTTGACGATGTATTAAACAACCTAATGCAAGTTTGGTTTGATGAGTTTTGGCACCCAAAATATTCGGCAACAAAATTAACTTATGGAGAGATTTGTGCTAATCCTCCATACCAGCTTTTAGGCGTGAACAAGGAAACGTATTTAGCTTCGCTGGATGATTTTAGGTTGAGCGGCCGTTATGAACTGTTGGAACCCGTAAAAGAAGTGCGTGAATGGTTTTGTACACACGGGGATAAATGCCGGCATGTTGCTCTGACCCGGGTTCCGATTGCAGTTGCGCATGTTTCAGCCGCTTGGGTCTTGAAGCATTTCGGCCAATGGATTAGATCTTTTCACTTTAT
>Ga0172379_10010073_pt1 | contig 11530 bp, 9 predicted proteins | sample GrowelOW334metaG_FD_119756 | JGI IMG/M metagenome (GOLD analysis project Ga0172379, IMG submission 119756) | Groundwater microbial communities from an aquifer near a municipal landfill in Southern Ontario, Canada - Groundwater well OW334 metaG | ecosystem: Environmental > Aquatic > Deep... | reverse complement strand
CCGCATCGACACGGAATCGTACGGCATCGGCATCAGCCACGTGATTGAAATCGTGGAGCTCCAGCGGATTTCCGCCGTGCCTGATATGCCGGCCTATGTGAAGGGCGTCATCAATTTGCGCGGGAAGGTTATTCCGGTGGTTGATCTGCGGCTTCGTTTCGGCATGACCGAACGGCCGTACGACGATCGCACCTGCATCGTGGTCAGCGAAATCGGCGGGGTCAGCCTCGGTTTCATCGTGGATACCGTTGAGGAAGTCCTGGAGATTCCCGAAGCCAACGTAGAGCCGGCTCCGCGTTTCAAGACTGTTTCCGGGCGCGAGCGGTATATCGCCGGGATGGGAAAAGTCGGCGAACAGGTCAAAATCCTGCTCGACGTGGAAAAGCTCATCAGAGAGGAAGACGCGCAGATGATCAGTCAGGCCGAGGTCGCGGTGTAAGCCTCCCTGGGTCCCGGTGTCGGCTCTTCATCCTTTTCGTCTTTTACTCGATTCTTCTGACCGCCCGTAGCAGGTTTTCAAGAGCGATCTCCATCCAAATCGGTCTTCCGTGCGGACAGCGGGGAATAGGCAGCGCGAGCGCTGCCCGCGCGAGTGCCTCGGCCGTCGTACGGTCCAGGAAATCGCCGTCCTTCGCCGCGGCCCGGCAAGCCATGGTCGCGTATAGTCGATCAATCAGGTCGGCGCCGGCTTTCCGCAAATCAAGCAATTCCCGCACAGTCTCGCCGGGCTGGGATTGCCATGTATCGGGGAGGGCGGTGAGCTGCCAACCCGCCGAGCCGTCCTGTTCCAAGCTGATCCCCAGGGTTTCCAGTTCCGCGCGTCGCGACGCCAGGAAGGCGTCCTCATCCTCGGAATCCGTCACGAAGGGGTAGGGCACCAGCAGTTCCTGACGTACAGGGACCTTTGCGCGCAGCTTGTCGTACAGAAGCCGTTCGTGAGCCGCGTGCTGGTCGATGAGGAAGAGGCGCTCGCCGCGCTGTGCGACGAGGAATAGATCAAAGGCGATACCGATGAAGCGAACCGTGGCGGCGTCTTCAGAGCCCTCCCGGACGCGTATGGAGGCATCAGGCGTCGTAGCCGCGTCGGCTCGACGCGGCGCTTTGGCGAACTCCGGCGGCGAATCCAGAAGCGCTTCCATCGCCGCGCGGGACGCTTCGGGGCGCAGGCTGTAGGGCACGCGTTTCTCAAAGGCGCCTTCACCCCAATTGAAGGTTTTCTCCGCGGTTTCCGGTACGGCGCGTTCTTCCGATCGCACAGTGGTCGCGATTCCGAGCCGATGCATGAAATCGCGGAGCGCGCTCGTGGCGGCGCTGTGTATGGCCTGCGGGTCCTTGAAGCGGGCTTCCCGCTTGGCCGGGTGTATGTTGAAGTCGGCAAGCGCGGGATCGATGTCCACGAATACGGCGCCTACCGGGTGGCTTCCGTTGGGGAACCAGCCTTGAACGCCGTATTCCAAGGCCTGTTGGAGGCCGAAATCCTGGATGCGCCGCCCGTTTGCTATGACGTACTGCAGCCGTCTATCGCCGCGCCGCAACTCCGGTCCGCCGACGACGATTGAAAGGGAAAAACCTTCGCCGGAGGCCGAAATCTCGTGCGTAAAGGGCGTTTCCGCGTCGCGGAGAAGCGCTGCGGAAAATCGTTCCCGGCGCGTGGTCACGGACGGCAGGAAGAGTTTGAGTTCCCCGTCCTGGATGAAACGGAAGGAGACTTCGGGGAAGGCCAACGCTTTGTCGATCAGCGCTTGTTTGCAGAGCGCCGCCTCGGCTCCGTCGCGCTTGAGGAATTTCTTCCGCGCGGGGAAGGAGTCGAAGAGGCCGAACACGCGGACGGAAGTGCCGCGCGCGCGGCGGCTCCGTTCTACGCGCGGCGCCGAGGCGCCCGCTTCTCCGGGACCGACCGCTAAGGTCCACGCTTCGCCGCCTTCGGCGCAGGTCGTGATTTCAAGCCGGGCGACCGCGGAGACGGAAGAGAGCGCCTCCCCTCGGAATCCGAGAGTTTCCACCGAAAGCAAATCGTCTTCGGTGAGGATTTTACTCGTGGCATGGGGCAGCCAGGAAAGCTCCAGGTCCGATTTTTCCATGCCCCGGCCGTCGTCAACGACTTCCGTCCGCACGGCCCCACCGCCTTCCAACGCTACTTCCACGGACTGAGCGCCCGCGTCCAGAGCGTTATCCACCAGTTCCCGCACCAGCGCCGCGGGTCGGTCTATCACTTCGCCCGCGGCTATCTTTTTCGCGGTTTCCGGAGGTAAAACGTGGATGTGCCCGTCGCGCCGACCGGTTCCCATCGCTTAGCTCTCGTCTCCGAAGAGTTCCAGTTCAGGCTTTTCGTCCGCTCCGGCTTCCGCGCCGTTCATGAGTATCTGGATGCGCCCCTCGATCTTGTCCAGGTCTTTTTCCAAGGTACGGGCCAGTTTGATCCCTTCCTCAAAGGCTTTGAGCGCGTCGTCCAGCGGCAGGTCGCTTTCGCGGATGCGCGATCCGAGCTCCTCAAGGCGGGTCAGGCGTTCTTCAAAGTTTTTCATACATTCTCCTCGGCGCGGATTTCCTCCACGCGCGCGACGGCGCTGCCTTTTAGCGGCCTGACGCGTATTCGGTTTCCCGGCGATAAACAAGAAGCGTCACGGACGACGCGTCCGGTGCTTTCATCGATTACGATTGAAAACCCGCGCGAAAGGATTTCACTCGGGTTGGCGGCTTCCAGCGTTCCGACCGCCAGCGCGACGCGACGACGGGCGTCACAGACGCGGTCGGAGAGGGCATCGCAAAGTTCCTCTTTCGCGTCGTCGAAACGGATGAGACGCGGTTGCAGGATCGAACGGAAACGGAACTCAAGGTCTTCCGGGGCGAAGGGCCGGGTCGCCAAGCGCGCGCGTTCAAGACGGCTCTCTATCGCTCCGTGGAGGGCGGCGCCGATTTCCCGCACGCGGCTTGTCGCTTCGGCCCGGTCCCCGCTGACCAGTTCCGCGGCTGCCGAGGGGGTGGGCGCGCGGAGGTCGGCCGCAAAGTCGCTGAGCGCCCAGTCTATCTCGTGACCGACGGCGCTCACCACCGGTATCTTGGACGCGGCTACGGCTCGGACGACGACTTCTTCGGAAAAGGGGAGCAGGTCTTCTATCGATCCGCCCCCGCGCCCGACGATGAGCACGTCGGCCAGCTTCCAGTCGTTAGCCTGCTCGATTCTGCGCGCGATGATCGCGGCGGCCTCGGCTCCCTGGACGGGGGCGGGTAGTATGACGATATCGACTCCGGCCGCGCGCCGCGTAAGCACGTTGAGGATGTCCCGCAGTGCCGCGCCGGTGGGAGAACTGACCACGCCGATGCGTTCGGGGAAGCGCGGGAGCGGTTTTTTGCGGTCCGCATCGAATAAGCCTTCCGCCGCCAAGCGTTTTTTTCGCTCTTCAAGAAGCGCGAGCAGTTCGCCTACACCCGCGCGCTCAATCGAATCGCAGACAATCTGATAGGTTCCCCGCTGCGCATAGACTGAAAGGCTACCCTTGACCCGCACCAGCATGCCGTCGGAGGGTTCAAAGTCCAGAGAGCGCAGTTTATTCTTGAACATGACGGCGGAAATCGCGGCGCCCGAGTCTTTCAGCGTAAAATACAGGTGCCCCGTGCTCGATGGTCGGCAGTTAGACACTTCGCCTTCCACCGCGACGGAAGCGAAGGTTCCCTCAAGACAGGTCCTGATGAGGTCGGTGATCTGCGAGACGGTGAAGCGCTGGTCGCTGAACATGGTGCGAGTATATTCGAGGAGGTCTGGACGTGCAACGTCTGCTATTCCCAGTTCGCCCTCTTGCCGATACATTAAACGATATGAACGATATGAAAGCAATCGCCGTACTGTTTGCCGGCCGGCTCGCTCCCGCCGCGTTCGAGCCCTTTCTGGATGGCCGATCCTCCCTGACCCTCTCCGTCGAACGCGCCCGCGCGTTTCCGGACGTCTGTGAGCTGGCTATTCTTGCCGATGAGGCTTTCCAAATTCCGGCCGATCTCGGCTCCGTTAGGGTAGAGCGCTCCGCGACCTATGGAAAGAGAAGCATCCTCGACCGTATCGCTTCGTTGTCCGACGGGTACGACTTGGTCTATTTCGCGTGGGCCGATTGTCCGCTTCTGGATCCCGATCTTGCGGCCTCTCTCCGGGACCGCCATCTGCGCTTCGCCGCCGAATACACTTTTGCCGACGGGTGGCCCTACGGCTTCGCGCCCGAGCTCCTGTGTCCGACCACGGCCGCGACTCTCGCGTACCTCGCCGGGGACGACAACGGGCGGGTTGAACGCGACCTCCTTTTTTCCGTTGTTCAGAAAGACATCAATTCCTTCGATATCGAAACCGAGATTTCCCCGACGGATCTTCGCCTCCATCGCTTGACGCTCGCCGCGGATTCCAAGCGGAACCTTACGCTCATGCGCGGCCTGTCGCGCGCCGGTCTCACAAAAGCCGCCGACGCCGAACGCGTCCTCACGGAGCGGCCGGATCTCCTCAGACCCGTTCCCGCTTTTTATTCGATCCAGATTGCCTCCGGCTGTCCTCAGTCCTGCTTCCTCTGTCCCTATCCGCGCGTCAGCCTGGAACAAAGCGGCAAAACCGTCCTTGAACGTCGGGAAGAGCTGGAAAGCGCGCGTTTTGTGAAGCTTCTGGACGAAATCGTTGCCTTTTCAGGGGACGCGGTGATCGATCTCTCGCTCTGGGGCGAATGTTCCCTCCATTCCCGCATCGATGAACTCATCAAGTCTGTTTTGGACCGTCCCTCGCTTTCCCTCATCATCGAAACAAGCGGTATCGGCTGGAAACCGGGCGTAGTCGAAGCCGTCGCCGAGGCCGCCGCAAAGGCGCCGCCGCGCGCGAACGGCCTTGCTCCAATTTCCTGGATCGTGTCCTTGGACGCCGAAGATCCTGAGCGATACGCAAAACTGCGCGGGGAGGGCTACGCCGAAGCGCGCGCTTTAGCTGAACGTCTCATTGCCTTATTCCCCAAAGACGCCTTCGTGCAGGCGATACGTATCAACGAAGGCGAGGACGATCTGGAAAAATTCTACCGCGCCTGGAAGACCCGTACGCCCAACGTCATCGTTCAAAAGCACGACGATTTCTGCGGTTATATGCCCTCTCTCAAGGCGACCGATCTTTCGCCGGTCAAACGCTTCCCCTGCCGACACCTCATGCGGGACATTTCCGTACTTCTTGACGGTACGGTTCCCGTATGCAAGGAAGATCTCTGCCGGACTACCGTTTTGGGCAACGCGTATACTCAGTCTCTCGCCGAAATATGGGAAGCGGGCGTCTCTCGCTACGCGTCCCATTGCGCCAAAAGTTATCCGGATATTTGCGGGAATTGCGATGAATACTATACCTACAATTTTTAACCAGCGGCGGGCGACCTACACCGTCGTCGGCGGCAATCGCCGCGCCGCATCCACCGGGCTGTCGGCGATTCTTCTCAATCGCGGCGGTCGCTATCTCAGGCGCAACGTATTTGAAGAGCTGGAAAAAGCCGGTTTCGATCTAGTCGTTTCGGTTGAAGGTCCCCATGAAAGTTTCGATCTTGAAGAGCTGTCGATCCGTTTTCCTTCGGTCAAATTTCTCAAGCTGCAGGAAAGCGTAGGACCCGGCGAATCGATCAACCTTGCGGTGGACGAACTTTCCTGCGACCGTTTCATCGTCCTGTGGAATGATCTGCGCATCGTGCACGGCGTCTCTCCCGTGCGAACGGTCGAACGCTTGGTCGCCGAACCCTTCCTTTGCATGGTACCGACTCTCCAAAACGGCCGCTTTGAGACCCTCCCGACGCTCAAGGCGCCGGCTTTCTTCCGCGGCAGCGTCAAGACCCTATCCTTCGCCCCCACGCGTGAAGGCACCCCATCCCTGTACCCCTTCGATTACGTCGGTATCTACGATAGAGACCGGTTCGTTCGTTTGGGAGGCTTCGATCCGACCATCGTCAGCCCGTTTTGGCAACTCTTGGATTTTGGGTTTCGTTCACAACTCTGGGGTGAATCGATCCGGTGCACCACTTCTTTTCGCCTCCGTTACGAAGGTGATCTTCCGACCGAGGACTCGACAGTCGATGATGGATATAAATCATTTTATCTTAAGAATTTAGCCCCTTCTTTTCGGGGCGATCAAGCCAATTTGCCCTACCGTCGTTTTTTCTCGTATCTCCGACGCGCCGGTGTCGGGCCCTTTGATGCCTGGAAGGAATACGCCGAGGCTCGCCGCTGGGTAGCTGTCAACCGCTACCGCTTCGTGTGCGACGCGCGACGGGTGACCGAACTGTGGGAGAATCCCGAAGGATGACTGCCGTAATTCTCCAAGCCCGTCTCGATTCTTCCCGTCTGCCGCTCAAGGCGCTCCTTCCGCTTGATGGCGAGCCGCTCGTGTTCCGCGTCATGAGCGCCTTAAGAGCCGTACACGCCGACGCGTACGTTCTCGCCTGTCCCGCGGACTCGGAGGCGAGCTTCGCTCCCTACGCGGAACGCGCCGGTTTCCGCGTTGTCGTCGGTTCAAAAGAAGATGTGCTCGAACGTTATTGCGATGCGCTCCGCGCGACCGGAGCCGACCGCGTCATTCGGGCGACGGGCGACAACCCCTTCGTTTTTCCAGACGCCGCCGACGCCATCAACCGCGAATCGATTCTTCTCGGCGCCGACTACGGCGCGTTCGCCTCTCTCCCTTACGGAGCCGGGGTTGAAGCCGTCTCCGCCGAAGCCCTGCTCCGCGCCGAACGCGAAGCGCGTCTGCCGCTCGAACGCGAACACGTCTGTCCCTACCTCTACGGGCACCCCGAACTCTTCACGCTTCACCGCCCCCTCGCGCCGTTCGCTTGGCGCGGTCCCGATGTTCGGATCACCGTCGATACCGCCGCGGATTACGAGCGGGCAAATGCTTTGTACGCGGCAATGCGCGGAGCCGTTCCCTTCGGTTCGGAAGTGCTGAGATGCGCGAAATGAAGAGTTGGTCGGCCCTTATCGTTCCGTCCTTGTCGCGCGGAAGGGGCACCGGTCACTTAAAGCGTTCCGTCGCTCTGGTATGCGCGCTGCGCGCTTTGGGCAAAGATGCTTTTCTGTACCTTGAAAGTTCCACTCCTGACGATTTCCGCGTCGATGAGATAATCCCTCTTTTTTCGATCGATCCATCCTTTGTGCTTTCCGCGAATCCCGAAAGCCGTGATTGGTCTCTAGTCGTGATGGATCGATTCCGCACATCACCTGAAGAATTTAAGCGATGGGCGGCTCTCGCCCCGCTGGCCGGAATAGATGAAGGAGGACCCCGCCGTTCTTCGTTCGACTATTTGCTGGATCTTCTTCCCGCGCTGCCCTCCGTTACGCCTCCAAACGAGTGTGCCCCTGAGCTTCTTGATGCCCCGAAACGGCGCCGAGCCGCGTTTTCCCGCGCTCATTTCTCCGAAAATAACCCACTGCGCGTTCTGGTGACCTTCGGTGGTGAAGACGCTGCGGGACTCTCGTTTCCCGCTGCCCTTTCCCTTTCCGCCGACTCTCGCGTATCCGTGGACCTACTTCGCGGTCCCATGTCGCGTCCAACCGAACCGACCGACCGAGTACGGGTCCTAGAGCCGGTTTTAGACTTGAAAGAGTGCTTGGCGGATTATGATTTAGTCATTACTCAGTATGGCCTTACAGCTTTTGAGTCCGCGCGCGCTCACGTTCCGGTCCTTCTGGTTTCGCCTACGCGTTATCATGAAAAGCTCGCGCGTTCGGTCGGTTTCCGCTCCGCGGGAATCGGAGCGAAAGCGGCTTCCCGACTTCCTCGCTTCATCGATGCGATGGCAGACCTTATCGAACGGACCGCCGCCGCCGCGCCTCGTGAAGAGCTCGCCTCGGAAGACCCCGCGGTAACCGGCGGCGCTCTTGCTCGGCGTATCGCGTCTCTTTCGTTTCCAACCGGCGTTCATTGTCCTCTCTGCGCCGTTACATCGGCTGAAAGTTCAAAAGTCCTTGCCCGTTTCCCTAGCCGGACCTATCGTCGCTGCGGTATCTGTGGTCTTGTTTTCATGGTTCGGACTTCGCCTCCGCCCATCGCGTACGCGCATGACTATTTCTTCGACGATTACAAGAAGCAGTACGGAAAAACCTATTTGGAAGATTTTCCAAACCTGGAACGAACGGGTAGAGCGCGAGTTCGTCGCATTGCCGCTCTGTTGGGTGCCGCGTCCTCCGCCGCTGAACGCAAACAACCCGGGACCCCTCCTTCCGACCTTCCGCGTATTCTCGATATCGGCTGCGCGTACGGGCCGTTTCTCGCGGCCGCCCGCTCCGAAGGCTTTTCCTGTTTCGGTATCGATCCCGCGGAATCAGCCGTCCGTTTCGTACGCGACGAACTGAACATTCCGGCCCAAGTCGGCCTTTTTCCCGCGTTGGACCCCGCAGCCGCTTTCAACATCGACACCTTCGACTCGCTATCCATGTGGTACGTCATCGAGCATTTTTCCGACCTCCGCTCCGCCTTGGAAACCGTATCCCGTCTAGTCAGACCCGGCGGCGTATTCGCTTTTTCGACACCCTCCGGCAGCGGTATTTCGGCGCGCGTACGGCCGAATGACTTTTTTGAACATAGTCCGGCCGACCATTATTCGATATGGAGCCCCGGATGGACGGCGAACCTCCTGCGCCGTTACGGTTTCCGGCTTGAAAAAATTGTAGTGACGGGGCATCATCCCGAACGATTTCCCGGTCTTTCCCGTGTTGGTAAAGACGGAATCCTTTATGCCAAAGCGCTGATCGCCAGCCGTTTGTTCGGTCTCGGCGACACTTTTGAAGCCTACGCGATTAAGGAGTAATGGGCGGATGGAAAAAAGAATCCTCATTCTCGGCGCGGGCGTCATGCAGGGGCCGGCAATACGGTTCGCGAAAGAACGATCCTGGGAAACCGTCGTCGTCGACGGCGACCCGAATGCCGCCTGCGTCGCCTTAGCCGACCGCTTCGAGCACATCGACCTCAAAGATAAAGAAGCGATAGAAGCCTTCGCCCGTTCTCTTAACGCCGCCGGCGGCCTTCACGGCGTTATGACGGCGGGCACCGATTTTTCCGCGACCGTTGCCTGGGTTGCCGAAAAACTTTCGCTTCCCGGCATCCCCTACGAGGTTGCCCTCGACGCTTCCGACAAAGCGCGTATGCGCGCTCGTTTCCGCGCCGAAGGCGTTCCCTCTCCCGACTTCATAATCGTCACTACCGTTCCCGATGCCGGCTATAGCTTGCCTTTCGCGTATCCGGCTGTCGTGAAGCCGGTTGATAATATGGGTTCACGTGGGTGCCGACGCGTCGACGGTTTTGACGACCTCCGCATCGCGGTCACCGATGCGCTCCGATATTCCCGGTCCGGACGTGTCATCGTTGAAGAGTTTATGGAAGGACCCGAGTTTAGTGTCGATTCACTTGTATGTAATGGTATTGTAACGATTTGTGGCTTAGCGGATCGGCATATTTTCTTTTCACCCTATTTTATCGAGATGGGGCACACCATCCCGACAAACCTTTCCGCGGACAAGGCCACCGAACTTTTGGCTGTTTTTGAGAAAGGCGTTCGCGCGCTCGGTATCCGCGACGGAGCGGCTAAAGGTGATATAAAGCTGACGCCCAAGGGTCCGATGATCGGAGAAATAGCCGCGCGCCTTTCGGGCGGCTATATGTCCGGTTGGACCTATCCCTATGCATCCGGCGTCGAACCGACAAAGGGCGCGCTTTCCATTGCCGTCGGAGAAAAGCCGACCGATCTTGAAGCGACACGGACGTGGACTTGCGCCGAGAGGGCTTTCATCTCCATTCCCGGCATCGTCGCCGAAGTTTTTGGTGTCGACGCCGCGCGCCGAGCCGAAGGGGTCAACGATTTGTTCCTCCGCGTCGGGTCTGGAAGTCTTGTGAAGTTTCCTGAAAATAACGTAACCAAATGCGGCAACGTGATTGCCTCCGCGCCTACACGCGCCGACGCGGTCCGTTTTGCTGAAACAGCCGCGCGTTCGGTCTTGATCCGTCTCCGCCCCGTATGTCCGGAAACGGATAAATTCCTCGCGATCGGGCCGATCGGCACTTCCGTTTTTCCGCCGGACTCCTTCTCCCTGCCCGCTGGAGTGAGGATGGATTCCGTTCCCGAAGGAAATGCGGATAATCTCCCCTTGCGCGGTTTGTCTTCCGCGGACCTTTCCCGTTTACGCATAGTCTCCTTCCCCGACTTTCAATCGTCATCTTCGCGCGATTATGTCGGACGCACCGTTTTTGAAACACTTGATCTGGTGCGCCGTCTCGTGTGTGCCACGCTACCGATCGTGGAGCTCTCGGACATGAAGTCCGTGGACATGAAGTCCGTGGTCGGGGAGGGCGATGCGCTCATTCTCGGCCGCCGATTCTGGAAAGCCGTCGTTCGCGGCGGGTATCAAGGCGGCGCGTACTTTATCGATTCTTTGTTTCGGCGGAATTCCGAGAAATGACAAGGTTCCGCGGCCGGGCTCTGGTGTCGGCTCTATTGCTGATCTGTTCACTCGCCGCGTTCTCTCAAGAAAGCGTCGGAATAAAAGCCGCGCTCGACGATCTCGGCGCGTTCCTTCGTTGGGATCCTCTTTCACGTATCTGCGCTCTGGAGACCGCTTCTCATCGCGTTGTTTTTGAAGTTGCTTCCGGCCCCCCTTCCTCCTCAGACGCCAATGGCGCCGCGTCGGGTCGGTTTTGTGTCCTAGACGGGACGGAATTACTCACGGTACCGCTGCCGTACCTTGAGGGATCGGAATTGAAATTCCCCAAATCGTTCATCACCGCGGTCGGCGCCGCTTTTTCTAAAGTTACGGAGAAGGTAAGACCGAAATTCAGGATTGCCGCCGTCATTGTCGATCCGGGCCATGGAGGCCGGGATTCCGGGGCTACAGCCGTCCATTCGATCGACGGGAAGCGGCGCACGCTCGTTGAGAAAGATATCGTTCTCAAGGTGGCCAAGGATTTGCACGCAAAACTCGCGGAGACATACGCGGATAAACGCATTTTACTTACGCGTTCGGGAGATACCTATCCGACGCTCGAACAGCGGGTTGAAGCGGCCAATTCCGTGTCGCTTGCCGAAAACGAGGCAATCGTATTTGTTTCGGTACATGCGAACGCCTCGTTCAATAAAAACGCGCGGGGCTATGAAGTGTGGTACCTCTCCCCCGAATACCGGCGAACTGTACTCGACGCGGATCGATATTCGGACTCAGCCGACGTCCTTCCCATCCTGAACACGATGATGGAGGAAGAGTACACCACCGAAAGCATTATGATCGCGCGGAGCATCATGGACGAATTCGGCCGCATCGTCGGAAAGAAAAGTCCCGCCCGGGGAATCAAGGCGGAGGAGTGGTTCGTAGTAAGGAACGCGCGCATGCCCTCGGTTTTGGTGGAGATCGGATTCATTACGAACAGCGAAGACGCCGCGCTGCTCGCTTCCGACGCGTACTTGCGAAAGCTCTCGGAGGCGATATATAGTGGCATTAAAGATTTCATAACGAAATTCGAACGTACCGGAGGGTTTACCGCAGTCCGATGAGT
>Ga0172379_10010072_pt1 | contig 11531 bp, 6 predicted proteins | sample GrowelOW334metaG_FD_119756 | JGI IMG/M metagenome (GOLD analysis project Ga0172379, IMG submission 119756) | Groundwater microbial communities from an aquifer near a municipal landfill in Southern Ontario, Canada - Groundwater well OW334 metaG | ecosystem: Environmental > Aquatic > Deep... | reverse complement strand
CGCCCCATACACGTTGCTGTTGCCATGGATGGCATCGATGCCCCAGATGACCGGCACCTTCACCGCCATGTCGGTGGTCATCGAAGCGTCGTAGTACTGATCCGCCAGTGCCACCCACTCTGCGGCGCTGGCGTGCTTGTTCTTGTTGGGCCATGAACCGCCGCCATTCAGGACCGAGCCGATATAGTATTGCCTGACCTGGGCTGGAGTGACCGACTTGATTTCCGGCTGGGTCATCTGGCCGACCTTCTGCGCCAGACTCATGCCGGCGACGATTCGCGCGATCCTGGCCTCGCTGTCGGGATCCCTCGGGATCGCGCTGGCAATGTGCGGCCAGTCGCTCAGTCCGGTCGCCGAGCTTGCGGCGCCGGCGGCATTGCGGCCGATACCGGCGCAACCGTTCAAGGCGAGTGCCGCGCCAAGGCAAAGCATGGTGAGGCGGGTCGTCGTGTGCTTATTCATCATGTTCCCTGCGAGTCATTGTCGATCGAATTGGCTAATTGGCCAATTGGCTATCCAACTGTCCGCCAAAAAAAACCCCCACCGGCGCAGGCCGGCAGGGGCATATGCACCACACGGAGTCTTACAATTTGTAGTTTACGCCCAGCAGCATGGTCCGGCCGTAGGTTGAACTGACCCAGGGAATCTGCGCTGCCATATTGCCAGCCGAACCGACGACCTCAGGACCACGGTTGGTCCGATACGGCTCATTGGTCAGGTTGTTAACCTGGAGCAGGACCGACAGGCCCTTGTACATGCCGCTCTCGAAGCCATAGCCGATCTGGAAATCGACGATCTTCTCGGCCTCGATCTTGCTGGTTTCGTTGTTCAGCAACACGCCGCGAGTCGTGGCCTCGAAAGGCGAGCGATAGCGCTGGCTGATGCGCGTCGAAAAGCCGTTCTTCTCGTAATACACCGTCAGGTTGTTGACGATGCCCGAGAGTCCGTCCAGGGAGCGTTTCAGATCGTTGGCCTCGTGCAGGGAACTGTTGGTGCTGGATACGCTGGCAATCACCCCGAATCCGTTCAGCACGGGCGACAGCAGAGCGCCCTCAAGTGAGGCGCTGAACTCCACGCCGGTGACCGATCCGCCGGTGCCATTTGCCGGGGCGTCGATCTTCCCCAGGTTTGACACCGGCGTCACCCCGGAATTGTTCGGGAAGCCGGTGAAATCGCGCTGGATCGACTGGGTGTAGATGAACGTCTTCAGGTCCTTGGCGAATACCGCGCCGGCCACGTAGCTGCGCTTGCCGAAATATTTCTCGAGCGACAGATCCAGCGAGTTGGCGCGCCACGGCTGGAGATGCGGGTTGCCGCCGCCGCCGGCGCTCCAGAAGCCGTACGACGGCCCCGGGTTGGTGTTGACCTTGGGCTGGTCGGCACCGGCGCGCAGATCATCCATGCGCGGCCGGGCCATGGTCCTGGCCAGGCCGAAGCGCGCGATCAGGTTCGACTTAAGATCGAAGACCAGATTCAGGCTGGGCAGGAAGTCGTTGTAGCTGGTGCCGTCACTGACCGCGTAGGTTCTCTCGCCGGTATTGTCGCTGATCCAGGCATAGCCATCGGATCTCTGCGTCGTATGGACATACTGAAGGCCCACGTTGCCGCGTACCGGTAGAGCGCCGACCTCGCTGTCGATATTCAGCTTGCCGTAGAGGGTCGTGACCTTTTCGTGCATCGAATAGTGGCTGTCCTTTTCATCCCACGGATCCTTTGCCGCCCGTCCGAACAAGCCCATCACGCTCGGCACATCATAGGACAGGATGCTGCTGTTGATGCCCGCCCAGCTCAGGTCGGTCGGCGCGCGCAACGCTCCAACGGGCACATCCAGCGAACCGTTCAGCACCAGTTTGCTCTGATCCTTGCGGACATTCTTGTCGCGCGCGGAGTAGTTCAGCCCACCCTCGAAAGCGCTGAAAGCGCCGGCCAGGTCACGCTTGGCGACAAGACGCAGCGCCTTGATTTCGTCGGTGATATGCGGCGTCCTGATCACGCCCCAGCCGTGGTCATCCCGCAATTTCACGACGCTGGGATCGGACAGGTTCTGACTGGTCGACCACTGCTGCCCACCGGACACACCGAGCCCGGAGAAGGTGTAGGTGCCGCGCGTGCTGGGTTGGGAATAGGTTTCGATCCAGGTCTCATCGCGGGCCGCATGCGAGTAGCTCAGATCAGCCTCCGCGGACCACTTGTTGGCCAGTTTGAACTCATTTTTCCAGCCCAGGGCCTTGATCACGTCGGCGCGCTGGCTGTTGTCGTTGCGAATCAGGCTGCGCGCATTGGCGAAGGTGCCGCTGGTGACGACGGAGTTGCCGTCCATGTTGCTGATGCCGGCGTTGGAGAGCGTCACCGGGTCGCTCCACAGGAAGTCGCCCTGGAGCATATTGCGCACACGGTCCTGGTCGAACTTGGAGTAATACAGGTCCACCACGCTGTGGTAATCCTTGTTGGGCTTGTATTCCAGAACCGCCATCAGCCCGTCGCGGGTGTTCTTGCTGGAGGTGACGCCGGCATCGAAACCTTGGGTGACCAACGCCTTGTTGTTATCCGTGCCCGACGCAGGCACGCCTTGCATGTTGGCACCCCACTGGCCGACATAGTCGCCGAACTTCCAGGCCTGGTAGTACTTCTCCTGCCCAGGAGAGTCCAGGTGGGCGAAGCCGACAGCCAGACCAAGCGTGTTGTTGGCGAATTGATCGACATACGAGGCGCTGAGGCGATTGCCGGTGGCGTCGGGGCCGGCCGTCAACTGGCCGTGCGAATTGCGTTCGCCGCGCACATTGAGCGCCACCTGGCGGCCGCGCACGTCCAGCGGCATCAGCGCGCGTACGTCCACGGTACCCGACAGGCCCTGGCCGATCAGCGAGGCGTCCGGCGTCTTGTAGACGATGGCCGAGCCGACCAGCTCGGACGGGAACTGGTCGTATTCGGCGGCGCGGCTATCGCTGGAGCTGACGACTTCGCGTCCGTTCAGCAGGGCGCCGGCGTAGTTCGGCGACAAGCCGCGGATGGAGATAACCTGGGCGCGGCCGTCGGTGCGTTGCGCGGTCAGGCCGGGCAGGCGGGCCAACGAGTCGGCGATGCTGATGTCCGGCAGCTTGCCCAGATCTTCGGCGGTGATCGCCTCGATAATCGAATCCGAATTGCGCTTGGACGCAATCGAGGTCTCGATACTATGGCCGATGCCGGTGACCACGACACGGCTGGCGGAGTCGGCGGCGGACTGTGCGAAGGCGGAGCCTGAAGCGGCTGAGAACAGCGCCGCGCAGGCCGCCGCCACCGGGGTCAATTGAAACGCAGAGCGGCGCAAAACCGGCTTGTTTTGCTTTCTCGCGAAAGTCTTCATTAAACTTCTCCTCTGATTTGAAATTTCTGCAAAACAATGCAGTTCCTACACCTGCACTACCACTGGCAGTGTTCAAGTAATGTTTTCGGCCAAGTTGCCTGGCAACAGCCTAAGTTGTTGCCATCAATCATCTAGCGGCGTACCGGAGACAAAATGGAAACGTTACCACTTTGTGTAACAAAATGTACCTCTGAAGCTTCCAGGCGTCAAGCACTATTTGGCCTATTGATTGGGGCACTGTCACATTTTTCCGACAGTAGCCCTTATTTGTTGAATACCGGCAATCCACTTGGAAATCCGGGACTCAGCGGTGTTCCGGCGCGCAAGGCGACAGCAATGCTTGGCGTACAGGGGTCCGCAGGCTTGCCGGCAAGATTGTCGGCGAACGGTGCGCCGTGTTTCCGCGCAGGATTCTCAACGAAACGTTTCCACATGGTAGCGCTTAACCACCAATGTTAGAATCGCTATGTCTATTCTGGCCGCAACCGCCGGTCTCTTGAGGAACTAGCGCCAGCCGCATGGCATTGGCGACACACCAAATGAATCACCGGCGTAGCGAGCGTTATCATGTGCGATGGAAGATTGCACTGATCTTTGACGAACACGAGCACAAGCCCACTTACCACGGCAGAACTCACGATCTGTCGCTCTCCGGCACGGCCATGCTCACCGATGTGGATATATTTACCTCGGCACCGGTGGTCATCCTGTTGGCGCCGCCGCCCCTTTACAAGAATCACCGGCAGAAGATCATCGAGATCCAGGCGCGCCAACTCTATTCGGTGTACTCGGGGGCCACCTCCTGTTTCCGCCTCGGGTTTGAGTTCACCCATTTCAAGAGCGACGGCCTGAAGGTTCTCACCGATAGGCTCAAGCATCACCGGCCGAAGGACATTCACAAGCCGCCCGCGTCGAATTAACGCGTATCCGGCCGGTTAGCGCCCCGCGAGAATTTGGCCATCAGTGGGTCCTCGGCCGCGGGAGCGCCGCGGTTACCTGCCGAGCGCCCTGGTGCGTTGTTCCAGCCAGGCTTTGGCAGGGCCCACCAGGCGGGGCGACAGGCGCCTTAGCACCAGGGCGTGATAGTCGTCGAGCCAGGCGATTTCGTCTTCGCGCATCAGCCCGGGCTCGATGCAGCGGGTGTCGATCGGGCACAGCGTCAGGGTCTCGAATTGCAGGTAGTCACCGAACTCCGTCTGCCCGGCGGGGACGTTCAGCAGCAGGTTCTCGATGCGTATCCCCCATTTCCCCGGGCGATAGATTCCCGGTTCGTTCGAGGTGATCATGCCGTCCTCCAGCGCGGTGTGAGGATCGGGCATGGCTGCGGAAATGGACTGCGGTCCTTCATGCACATTCAGAAAGTAGCCGACGCCGTGGCCGGTGCCGTGGCCGTAGTTGATCCCCTCGGCCCAGATCGGCGCGCGTGCCACGCTGTCCAGCACCGGCGACGGCGTGCCGCGCGGGAAGTGCAAACGCGACAAGGCGATCATGCCTTTCAGGACCAGGGTGAAGTCGCGCTTTTGCTCCGCCGAGACGGCGCCAACCGGGACAACCCGGGTGATGTCGGTGGTGCCGTTCAGATACTGGCCACCGGAGTCGATCAGCAGCAAGCCGTCACCCTCGATGACGGCATGGGATTGCTGCGTGGCACGGTAGTGCGGCATGGCGCCGTTGGCATTGAAGCCGGCGATGGTACCGAAGCTGGGCGAGACGAAGTGCGGCTGGCGAGCGCGGGCGGCGGTGATGCGCTCGTCGATGGTCAGCTCGGTGATGCGGCCGGGTGCCACCAGTGCTTCTTCGAGCCAGCTGAAGAACTCGCACAAGGCCGCGCCATCCTGTTCCATGGCCTCGCGCACAAACTGGGCTTCCTGGGCGTTCTTGCGCGATTTGGCGAATACGGAAGGATTGATGGCTTCGATCACGTCGACATGCGCCGGTATCGACTGGCGGAAGCCATGGGTGATGCGGCGCGGGTCGATCAGCAGGCGCGCGCTTGCCGGCAGGGCGGCAAGCGCGGCCGTCGCTTGCGCGTAGTCGGCAATGCTCACGCCGTCCGTGGCCAGCGCGTCGGCCAGCGCGGCCGGCACTTTTCCGGGCGAGACAAACAGGGTGGCGGCATCCAGGCCGATCAGGGCATGGCCGATGAAGACCGGGTTGTAGCTGACATCCGCCCCGCGTAGATTGAAGGTCCAAGCCAGGTCATCCACGGTGGAGATGAAATGCCACTGTGCCGACAAGGCGCGCATCTGTTCGCGCAGCGTAGCCAGCTTGTCCTTGCGGCTGACCACGGCATAGGGGGCGAGGTGTTCATAAATGGGTGCCTGCGGCAGATCCGGCCGGTCCGGCCAGACCTGTTGCAACAGGTCCTTGCCCGTATCCAGACGGATGCCCTTAGCGGTCAGCGCCGGCTCCAGCGCACGGGCGGTGGCGAGAGCGAGGACGGCGCCGTCGACGCCTACGCTCTGGCCGGCATGCAGCTGGTCGGCGAGCCAGTCGATATACAGGGTGGCGGTCGCGCTGGCGACCTTCATCACCTGGATGCCGGTTGCGGCGAGTTCCTTTTCCGCCTGACTCCAGTAACGGCTATCCACCCACAACCCGGCGAAGTCGGCGGTCACCACCAGCGTCCCGACCGAGCCGGTAAAGCCGGAAAAATATTCGCGTCCCTGCCAGCGCTGCGGCAAATACTCGGACAGATGCGGATCGGCGGACGGGATGATGTAGGCGTCCAGGGCCTGCGATTTCATGGCCGCGCGCAATTGCGCCAGGCGCGCAGGAATCGGGGAACTGACGACGGTCGGGTCGTGCGGACTATTCATGGATGGCGAGGCGAGACATGTGAGGATTCATTATGCCATATGTGAATCCACCGCTTGCCGCGCCGCTTGCTCTCCTTCAGTGGCGGATAGAGGCCATCCGTTCGACATTTTGATCCATCAAAATATGGGTATACCGGTATTGCGGTTAATCGAGGAATCCGCCATCGTGCGAGGCCTTGTCGATCTCGCGCCGAGTTGATCGACAGGGGCGCCCGCACTCGTCCTGCGGATCGATCCAGCGACGACTGTGACATTGTTACCTTGGGGAGAGCATATTGAACAGCCGCTACAACATTGGGTTGCCTGTGATTGCCTGGCTGGTCCTGGCGTTCCTGGGAGGATCGGCAGGCGCGGCGACGCCCATGGTGGTTGCCGGTGCAAGCCACAGTTGCGCCCTGCAAAGCGCCGGCACGGTGCAGTGTTGGGGTGCCAATGACCAGGGGCAGCTCGGCGATGGGACCACCATCGACCGACTGGTGCCGGTGCGAGTGGACGGCATCGTCGATGCCGTGTCGATCTCCGCCGGCCCGGAGGCTACCTGCGCGGTGGTTTCCCATGGAATCGTGAAGTGCTGGGGTAAGGAATCAGGAGGCGGCAGACCGGCCGAACGCTCGTTGCCGGGCGCGGCGACGGCCGTAGCGGTCGGCACTTCCGACTCCTGCGCAGTGTTGCAGGACGGCAGGGTCGCCTGTTGGAATTTCGGCACTGCTGCCTTTCCCGTCGTCGTCGAGGGAGTCGCCGGCGCAGTCGGTATCTCCGTCGCCGGCGGAGTCAGTGGATTCTTCGCAAATACTGGGCGGTTTTGCGCTGTGCTTGTTAGCGGGGAGGTCAAGTGTTGGGGGAACCGTTACTGGATATCCAATAGCTGGAGCTCCGTCCCAGTCGTTGAAGATAACCCGACCCTAATCGCCGGGCTGACTGACGCAGTGCAGGTATCGACTTTGATGTTTTACAGTTGTGCTGTCAGACGTTCCGGCACGGTCCAGTGCTGGAGCGATTTCGTCGGACCCCAGGATCCCACTCCGGCCCCGGGCATCAGCAACGCGTTGCAAGTGGTCCTGGGCAGCCCGCATAGCTGCGCCCTGTTGGCCAACGGCGAGATTGTTTGCCTGGGGAATAACGACTACGGTCAACTCGGCACCGGCAGCCTCCTTTCAAGTAGCTCGGTGGTCAAGGTCGTCGGAATCGCCGATTCGATTTCCGTGGCGGTCGGTCAATATCACACTTGTGCCGTGGCGCAAGCGGGCGCTGTCCGCTGTTGGGGCGATTTCTCCCAAGGGCAACTGGGCGACGGCAGCGCAGTGAAACAAGCCAAACCCCTGTTGGTCACTGGCATCCAGACGGCGACCGACGTCTCTGTTGGCGAGACCCATGTTTGTGCATTGCTGAAGGGCGGCGAAATTGCCTGTTGGGGGCAAAACGAGAACGGCAAGTTGGGCGACGGCACTTCAAAAGACAGCACCAGCCCGGTGCGGGTCGTCGGCATCCAGGATGCCACCGCGGTGGCCGCGGGGCGCTACCACTCCTGTGCCTTGCTCGCCGACCGCACGGTCAAGTGCTGGGGGCGAAACATCAGCGGACAACTGGGTACCGGTGATTTCGTCGACAGCCTGGAAGGGGTCGCTGTTGTCGGCCTCTCCGATGTGAAAGCGCTGGCGGCCGGCAACAGCCATACCTGCGCGCTGCGAGTGAGTGGCGATGTGCAGTGCTGGGGCTCCAACGTCTACGGCGAGCTCGGTCTGCCCGCGAGTGTCCGTGAACAACCGCTGCCCGTCACGATCAGCGGGATTGACGGTGCGCGCTCACTCTACGCAACCGGGACCTTTAGCTGCGCATTGACCGCGGCAGGCGAGGTGCGCTGCTGGGGCTTTGATTACGGCGTAGATGGACGAGTGTGGCGGATGGACGTTCCACTATCGACCGCCATTGGTCCGCGCTGTGCGTTGACACGATGGGGTGCGGTTTGGTGCATGCCGGGACTCTTCTATTTTTCCACGGCGCAACGGCCGATTCGCGCCACAGGATCGCTACTACTGACTACGGCAATCGAGGGCGTTTCCGTCGTGTCCGATTCCTGCGCGCTCTTGCTTAGTGGTTCGGTGCATTGTTGGGACGGCCGAAGTTGGTCTGCCCAGTTGGGAATTCATGACGCGGTGCGCCTGTCGGTCGACTACGGGACCGGTTGCGCCGTGTTGGCGTCTGGGCGAATCAGGTGTTGGGGTGAAGATAGGTACGGCCAGTTGGGCACCGGGCGATCTCCCGGTCCGAGTCTGGTACCCCAGGCGGTTTCCGGTCCCGGCGGCAATGGCCTGTTGAACTTGTTGGATACGGCGCAAAACACCGAGGCGCAAGATGCCGACACGGTGTTCGCGTTTGCCGCGCTGAGCTATCCCGAAATCTTTGAGCCGTTGGCCTCGCCGTCATTCTCGACCGGCACCTACAGGGTGAGGCAGTTTGCCGGCGACAACTACCTCGGCGTCAATGAATCCGGCGTGCCACACCTTTACTACAAGGGACCGCTCAGCAACAACGATATTCTTGATCTGGGTCTGCTTTCGGGCTGGTTGGCCGTGTCGAAACTCTATTGAACTCAAGGGGTCGCGGCGCGCATCAGGTTCTGCCAAGCGGCAGCTAGCCGCCATCCGGAACGCAAAGCGGCGGATCACCGACAGCCAAGCAAATCGGCAAGCTCGGTCAGGCTGGTGGCGGATAAGTCTACCGGGGTCGTCGCGGCGCTTTCGCCCCGGCCGGGGCCGTGCTCGTCGGGACGGGCGATGAAAGCGGTGCGCATGCCGGTAGTGGTGGCGGCGGCCAGATCCGAGGAATGGGCGGCGACCATCATCGCCTCTTCGGGCCGGCAGTCGAACGCCGCGGCGGCAGCGAGATAGACCTCGGGTTTGGGCTTGTAGTCGCGCGCCAGCTCGGCGCCAAGAATCGCGTCCCAGGCAAAGCCGTTGCGGCGGGCGAGATCGACCATCAAGGAAATATTGCCGTTGGAACACGGCGCAATCCAGAATTTCGAGCGCAACCGCGACAAGCCCGGCGCCACATCCGGCCATGCGTCCAGCCGGTGCCAGGCCTGATTGAGGTTAATCCGGGTGGTTTCGTCGATCTGGTCGAGTCCGAAATTCTTCAGCACGACATCGAGATTGCGGCGATGCAATCTGTCCAGTTTGCTGAACGGCAGGTGCCCGCATCGCACGTCCTCCATGGCGGGTTGATATTGGTCGCGCCAGGCATCGGCAAAAGCTTCGCCATCGACGGCAATCCCCAGCGGAGCGAGTATCGCCAGCGATTCCCTGGCGATCGACCTGCGCCAGTCGACCAGGGTGCCGAAAACATCGAAGAACAGCGCTTTGACTTCGTTCATGAGGTAAACGTCCCGAGCAGTAGCCGACGGTCGATTTTAAGGGCAAGTCGGGCGCGCCGGCGCCGGGTTTTGGGCGCAGTGAAGCAATCGCCAGCCGGCGTCAGACATTTCGGCTACAATTCCGGGGCGCCGCATGGGTCATTCATGTGGCGTGCATGTCCGCGGTGCCCGAACGGTCAAGGCCAGCCTTGGCCGCAGGGTGAAACGGGAAACAGGTGAGCGCCATGCCTTTCGGCGCAATCCCTGTGCTGCCCCCGCAACGGTAAGGAAGCGTGAGTCCATTCAAGTGCCACTGGGCCGAAGCATCAGGCTCGGGAAGGCGGTGGATTAAATCTTCCGAGCCCGGAGACCGGCCACGGACATCAAAGAGCGGAAGCGTCGCGGGGAAGCGACGGCCGGCGCGGATGTCATTCTCCATACGCCTCCATCTCCCTGCGGCACTTCCAAGTCCGCAACGCACCGACCTGCGGGGACGCTGGTCGGCAAGGGAGATATCCATGTCCAAGACTATCCACATCACGGCGCTGACACTGGCGCTGGCCACTGCTTTACCCTCGTTTTCCGCCACTTCAGCTACTTCCACCACTGGCGACGCCATCGTGCTGGTCACCGCAACGCGCTTTCGGGACCCCGCGCCGGGCCTGGCGGCGAACATTTCCGTTATCACCCGCGACGAGATCGAGCACAGTCCCGCCCGCAGCGTGCCGGATCTGCTGAAATCGATCGCCGGCCTGGACGTGCGGCCCTTGTATGGCTCCCTGGGCCTCGACGCCACCGTCGACATTCGCGGCAGCGGCGAGGCCGCCGGCAGCAACACCCTGATCCTGGTCGACGGCCAACGCCTCAACCCGGTGGATTCCGGCAGCATCAAGTGGGAGACGGTACCGCTGTCGGCGATTCGGCAAATCGAGATCATGCGCGGCAGCGGTGCGGTGCTGTATGGCGACCGTGCGGCCGCCGGCGTGATCAATATCATCACCGACAAGAGCGACAAATTTCGCGCATCCGTCAAGGCCGAGGGCGGCGCCTACGGTTATGCCGCCGTCGATGCCGCGCTGGCCGGTGGCAAGGACCACTGGCAGGGCAATCTCTACGCCCACGACGCCCGCACCGACGGCTACCGGGTGAACAGCGATGCCAAGCAGACCTCGGCCGGCGGCCGCGCCGCTTATCGCTATACGGCCGGCGAGGCGTTCATGGAATTTTCCGGCTACCGGGAGCAGTATGGACTGCCGGGTGCGCTCAGCCGGGCGCAGTATGCAAACGATCCCCGCCAGAGCACCAATCCGAATTACCGCCTGGAGCGCGACGGCTATCGCCTGCGTCCGGGAGCCACATTCAAGGCGGGCAACGATCTGCAAGTCGATATCGACGGAAGTGTCAGCGACGACACGCTGAAATCGAAAAACCCCGACTGGTACTACCGCAGCCAGACGCGAGTCAAGGCCAGCGCGCTGTCGCCGCGCCTGAAGTGGAATCACGGCGGTGCCAATGCGGAAAGCAGCGAGACCATCGCCGGCGTGGATCTCTATGACGGCAAGGCCACCGCCGACGACCTGGATTTCGTTTCGGGCAGTCGCCAGAATCGCCAGACGGGGCAGCAGTCGAGCCGGGCAATCTATTTCCACAACCTGTCGCGCTGGAGGAACGGCGTCGACACCACGGTGGCTTTGCGCCGCCAACACTTCGAGCAGGAAATGAGCGACGCCGGCGCCGGTCTGCGGGGCCAGGGCAGCAATGACCTGACTGCCTGGGAAGTCGGCATCGGCCACTCATACACCAAGGCATGGCGCGTCTACCTCAAGACGGCGAAGAATTTCCGCCTGCCCAATACCGACGAGCTGTTTGCCTATGATCCGACGACCTACCGCGTGCTGTTCAACGGCGCGCTCAACCCACAGACCGGCCAGCTGGTCGAGGGCGGGCTGTCGTGGACCGCAGGCAGTTTCATGCAGCAACTGACGCTGTTCCAGCAGGACAACCGCAACGAGATCGG
>Ga0172379_10010071_pt1 | contig 11532 bp, 10 predicted proteins | sample GrowelOW334metaG_FD_119756 | JGI IMG/M metagenome (GOLD analysis project Ga0172379, IMG submission 119756) | Groundwater microbial communities from an aquifer near a municipal landfill in Southern Ontario, Canada - Groundwater well OW334 metaG | ecosystem: Environmental > Aquatic > Deep... | reverse complement strand
TTCTTTGGATTCGGACCCGAAACATTCGGCAGTATCGTCGGAGACAGGTCCCGATTTCCCGATCACTATATCAATTCATGGCATAACGAATTTCTTCACGTATGCATTGAAAGCGGGATATTTTCCCTCCTCGTGCTGGCGGCTCTGTATGCGTTTGCATTGTATCTGTTGGTCAGATTATTTCCGGGGACACGGACAGGAGAAGGATCATCCCGGTCCGGATTTTATTTTAGCGCGTTGACAATGCTCGTCATCATTCCGTCGATCCTTTTCGGAAGTATCATGTTATCCATATTGAACGGAATGATCCTGAAATTCGTTCTTGCCGGGTATTCATACTTTGCAGAAGAATCGAACGTGATTCGGCCGATGATGTGGAGATTCCGGTAATGACTCCGATTTCCGCGATTATCATCACAAAGAACGAAGGGGACAACATTGAAGAATGCCTGAAAAGCATTTCGTGGGCTGATGATATCATAGTTGTCGATGCGGAGAGTAAAGACGATACCGTCGTCAAAGCGAAAGCGATCACCCCGAACGTTTTTGTTCAGCCGTGGCTCGGATTTGCGCAGGCAAAGCAGTTTGGAGTCTCCAAAGCGAAACACGACTGGATTCTCTGGCTCGATGCCGACGAACGGGTTCCGGCAGATCTTGGATCTGAGATTCGGGAGCGAGTGTCAACCGATCCGCCGGAAGCCGCATTCGCCGTTGCCCGTCGGGCGTATTTTCTTGGACGATGGATCAAACATTCAGGATGGTATCCCGGATATGTGCCGAGATTATTTCACTGTAAAAGGGCCAATTTCAATTCCGCAGCAGTGCACGAAGGTTTGGAAATAAACGGAGCGATCGGCAGACTCCGGCATGATCTGCTGCATTATACAGATCCCACGATCTATCATTATATTGCGAAGTTGAACAGATACACAACGCTTGCCGGCGAGGATCTCCGCCAAAAAGAAAAAATTCCTTCAGTGAGCGATCTGCTTCTTCGGCCTCTCTGGCAGTTCCTGAAAATGTATCTGTTCCGTCTCGGTTTTTTGGACGGAATGCAGGGATTGATCCTCGCGTTATTTTCTTCGGCGTATGTCTTCACAAAATATTGTAAATTAATGGAGAAGACGCTTTTATCAAAGCAATAATACCATGACAGAACAGGAAAAACATCAGCAGCTCTTTGTGCAATTGATCTCAATGTTTCATGCCTCCGCATTGCAGCAGCTGGGAAGGATCAAGAATCCGCTGACCGACGGACTCGAAACGGACCTGGAACAGGCGGAGCTTTCGATCGATATGCTTGATATGTTGAGGTCGAAAACAGTCGGGAATAGTTCGCTCGAGGAACAGAAAACCGTCTCGGAGATCGTCGAACAGCTGAAGAAAAATCTTGCCGAAGAAAAATTAAAAAGCGAAACAAAATGATGAACATTGGAGTTATTGGAAATATCACGAAGCAGTCTCTTCCCGACGCTGTGGGAACATTGTTGCAGCTCGGGGAAGTGTACGGTCTGAAATATTTTATCCACAACGACCTGCAGAATCTCCTTGCCCGTTTGGCGGGTCAATCCGGAGATCAGGCACAATTTGTTGCCGCCGATGTCCTGGTGAAAGAAAGCGACATCGTCGTGGCCTTCGGCGGGGATGGAACAATTCTGAGCGCGGCACGAATGGTCGGCGACAGGCAGATCCCGATCCTGGGGATCAACCTCGGGAAATTGGGATTCCTTGCTGAATCATCGCTCGAAGAGCTGGAAAATTTCATTGCGGACATCACAAAGAACCATCACACCGTCGAAGAGCGGACAGTGCTCAAAACAATGCTGGAACATGACCAAACGGAGATGTTCGCGTTGAACGAAGTGGTCGTCGATAAAAGCACCTCGTCGCGCGTTATTCGCATCTCGGTCTACGTAAACGACGATTATCTCGTCAGCTATTCGGGGGACGGTATTATCGTTTCAACTCCGACCGGTTCGACCGGGTACGCGCTCGCTGCCGGCGCACCGATCATGGTTCCCACAACGAACGTCTTTGTGCTTCAGCCGATCTCGGCGCATTCGCTAAGCGCGCGCACTGTCATCGTTCCGGATTCCAGTATCATTAAAATTGTTGTCGAACATCATTCGGAAGAGGCGAGAGTCACTGCCGATGGACAGCAGGAAGTCGTGTTTAATCCCCCCAAAAATATTTATGTGAGTAAAGCGAACTATAAGGTCCGGCTCATCAAACGGAAAGACAGAAGCTATTATGATGTGCTTCGGGCAAAATTATTGTGGGGAAGCGATGTTCGGCTGGTGAAAGGGACAAAAGAATGAAATATTTATCGAAAATTTCTCTCGTTGTTCTTCTCCTCTATTTCTTCAACTGCCATTCGCTGCCGTACGAGGTGAACAAGGAAGATTCCGGGAATAAAATCGTTACCGGGGAATTCCCGAAAAGTGTGCTCCAGCTGGATCCCGATATGAACAGCTGGTATGCGATGAACTATGCCGGATATTCGGTTGACACAGCTTCGCTTTCCGCGATCGATTCGCTGTTCGGCGGCAGTCATGTTGTGATCATCATGGGAACCTGGTGCGGCGATTCTAAACATCAGATACCGCATCTTATCAAGATTTTTGATGAAGCGAAAATTGATTCCACACAGTACGAAATCCACGGAGTAGACCGCGCGATGAAAAGTCCCGACCGCTTCGGGGAGAAGTATGGTGTAAAATTCGTTCCGACGATCGTATTCACAAAGGAAGGGAAGGAGATCGGCAGGATTGTCGAAATGCCGACAGAAACTCTGGAAAAAGATATAGTGAAGATCTTAGAAAAGCATTAACAGCCTATTCTACGGAATAGTATCCGTTGCCCCTTCCATGATCCACTGTTTGAAACCGCGTAATTGATTTAAAGTTAGCGGACGAGTCGGCGGCATCGGCGACGATCCGGGCCTTCCTTCCAGATTCCAGATCAATCTGCTGAGTGACGTATCCCGCGGAATAACAACGTCGTAAAACCGCTGTTTAATGCCTGAGTAGTCTGTTAAATCAAGATTTCCTGCTTTCGAATCCACATCGTGACAGCCTGATGAAGTACAGGCGATATTGAACAACGGTTGTATTGTCCGGTAATAGCTGATGTTCTTTTCCGGAAAAACGATATCATCAATTTTAGAGACAGGATTCGAGGAATCGCTGCAGGAATAGAACGCAATGGGGATTCCGATGAACAAAACGATCGTGACGGCAGCTCTTTTCAATTTCATTATTCTTCTGCTTCCTTTATTCTTCCCTGAATTGATGATGAAATAGTCTTTTGACGCTGTACCGCTTCGATCAACACGTCGCGGTCGATTGCATTGAGTTGTGTTACGGCTTTTTCATCCAGAGTCACTCCGAAATACTTCTGTGATTGTGCGGCAACGTAGTTGTTGGTGACGATGGAATATTGTTTTGCCGGGTCAAGCAGCTTTCCGTTCACTTTTATATTGTGGATCATTCTCTTCCCATCAACTATTCGATAGACGACGGTTAATCCGGAAGATTGGCAATAATCATTCGAAGCAGCGATATGGAACTGGAGCATCTCCCGGAGCACCCCGCCGCTCACGGTAAACGAGACGAGTGTATTGCCGAACGGACTGATCTCCCAAATATCCCGAATAGTTATATTACCTGCCAGCAAGTCCTTACGGATCCCGCCGCTGTTCTGGAAAGCAATATCTGTTTTTGCATACGCCTTCATCGCATCGGCGATCCAATCGCCAATATTACTTTCTCCTTGATATGTACGGCTCCAATCTGTTTTCAAAACACCAATAATTTTACTTAAACTTTTATTGACAAGTTGTTCAAATTCAAGAGCTTTAGCCGATACAACTGAATCTTCTTTGATCTCATTCGTCCGACATTCAATTAATCTGCTTTGAAATGTCAGTATGGTATCTTTTACGGTGTCTATCGTGACATCGATTTTTCCCAGCCAGCGTCCTCTCGAACCGGCCTGTGTTATATAAATTCCGTTGACAACCTTTGGTCTGAACAGAGGAGTATGACTGTGTCCGCCGACGATAATGTCAACATCGGGAGCATGGAGAGCCAAAATACTGTCCTCGTCGACTCCTTCGTGTGTAAGTGCGATGATGAGATCGACCCCTTGTCGTTTTAATTCAGGAACGATCCGGTTGATCGTTTCAATAGGAGATTCTACCTCTACCGACCGCACATTTTCCGGAAGGGAGAGGGATTTAAGATCAGGGGTCATTAAACCAACAATTGCGGCTTTTATTTTGCCGATCTGCCTGACAATGTATGTCCCGGCAAACGGTCGGGATGTCTCCACATCGAGAAGATTTGCCGAGATGACAGGAAACGTGGTTTTTGCAATTTTTTGACGAAGCGATCCGCTTCCGTAGTCGAACTCATGATTTCCAAGTGCCATCGCATCCGGATGAAGTAGATTCAACAGTTGTATCTGCGATTCCCCCTTCGTGATCGATGAAATCGGGCTTCCTTGAAAATCATCTCCGGCATTCAGTTTTAGTGTAACCGAATCTCCGGCGTTGTATTTTTTTAGGTACGCGGCAAATATTCCGCTTCCTCCCACCATGTATGCGGAGTCGCCGTGTGCTGCCCTGACCTGGAAGGGGAGATTCTGAGAATGAAAATCGTTCCAGTGCAGTATTGTGAGATGCTCTTGTGAGTGAAGCTGAAAAGCAAAGACGGAAAGGAGTGCCGCCGCACGAAATATATTTTTATACATAGTGATTGAATATAATGAATGTTTTTGGAAAATATTGTATCATTATTCATGAAAAAGAACACCCTCTATTTTGTGCTGATCTCATTTTTTGCCGTTGTTCTCTCGACCGGGCAGGACTTTGGTTACGAATACTACGACAATTTGAACTATCGTTCAATTGGAGTGAATTATTCTGCACAGGAGTTCTCTCCCCTCTCTTCGAACACGCTTACCGATTCATCCAGAATTAAATTTGTTTCGAACCTTCCTTTCATCGAATACAGGGAGCTGGGGCTTCGTTTGGCAGTCGGGTATCAGGAATATTCAGCGACCGGACAAACACATTCATCCCTCTCCGTGTATGCCGAATCATCCAACGATTTTTCTCTTACCGGCAAGGCGGAAAAAAACGGATTCTTCATTCCGGTAATCGTTTCTGCAAATTATGTGAATGCCGAAGCGGTGACCCCTGGGGCAAAAGATTTTGAGGTCGGCAGCCTGGGAATCGGCACGGGGATAAAATACCGGTATTTTTCCCGGTCGTTCGGGATCCAGCTCTCCGGAACTGGGGCGTTCCATTATTCATCGGAAGGATTCAGCGTGGAATATGGTTCATCGCTGTCATATGCCGGCGAAGCGGTCGCAACATTTCCGAATCTCTTCCTCGGCGGTGCAGTGATCGGGTATCGGTACCAATTCCAGAACTGGAATATGAGCGACGCCTCGTTCGATTATCAACGGTTTTACCACGGACCGTTTATCGGCATCCTGTTCTGATTTTTAAACGAGCTGTTCCATCTCTGCGATATATTTCTCTACATCGAATTTGCTCTTGCAACCGTTGTAGTTCATATAGCGTATCTTGCCGAAAACAGGCCTTTCGAACCACGCACGGTCGTGCAATCCGCCGATGCTCCACGCAATACCTGCATATCCGTTCGGATCTCTTCCGTCTAATTGGTACCGGTCATTCAACTGTATCGCTGTCGAAAGCGCCTCTTCGGGCGAAGGGGACCATTCCAGGATTTTCTTTCCCCAGTACATTCTCATATACCCGTGCATTTTTCCCGTCATCACCATTTCGCGCTGTGCCGCATTCCATAATGGATCGTGTGTCTCGGCTCGTTCAAATTGATCTTTGGTGTAGATAAATTCCCGCGCGTCATGCCGATGTTCGTTCAGCGATTGTTGTGCCCATGCCGGGAAACAGTCAAACGAAGTATACCGGTGATTGTAGTGCGTGAAATTATCCGACAATTCACGGCGAACGATCAACTCCTCTAGAAATGCCGAAACATTTCCATGCTGCTCTGAAGCGCCGTTTTTCATTTTGAATAGAATTTCCTGAATGTCCTGCCGGCAGGAGGCAAGCAGATCGAGTGCGATCCGTTCCGCTGAGATTTGTCCGAAGTGGAGGTAGGGTGAAAGATGAGATTGTGCGTTCTGCGTCGGATCATTCCGCTCTTCGTTATAGTTCCGAAGTCTCTTTTTGATAAAACCTGAAAGCTGTTCTTTCGCACTCTTTTCGCCGGGACTGATCCACGATACTTCACCGACAGTGCTGTTCACACGCAAAGAATTCTTAATTTTTATCCAATCGACGGGTGAGTGATCTTCCGGCCGGTTATAAGGATGTTTTCTGACCGGTGGAAATTCTTCCAGGAATGCCGGGAGTAATCTATGGATTTTCGGTCTGAATGTGTACGCGCCGTATTCCTGTTTCGGTGAAGCGCTCCAGCACGGAACAATATTGTGGGCATCCACTTCATACATTGAGCAGCGGAGAGCGTTTTGGACTGATGTTTTCCATTCCCGGTTGATATTCAGCGGGTTGAAATCGGTGACGAGCCCCGCAATATTCTCTTTCCGGGCGAATGCCGGGACCTCTTTTTTTGGATCGCCCGATAGGATGGAAAACGGGATATTCTTTTCTTTTAATTTCTTCTCAACCCCGCGGAGTCCCTCAAGCATGAATCCGTACTGCCGTATCGTTGCATCAAGGAACTCGGGTGCGAGACAGAAAAGGACGGCAAGTGGAGCTTTGTATTTCATCGCCAGGGATTGTGCAAAGAGGAGCGCCCAATTATCGTCAACTCGTTGATCGCGTGACATCCAATAGACAATTGGTCCTGAAGAATCCGGATTTTCCTGAAGAGTCCGAATTCTTCCGGGATGGATAGAGGAGGCCATTTATTTGAGCAGTACCATTCGTTTTGTTGCCGAAGAGCTTCCTGCCGTGACCCTGTAAAAATAGATTCCGGAAGGTACAGCGGAGCCGTTGAATTGCACCGTGTAAACACCAGCCGATTCTTTTTGGTTCACCGGCTGGGCAACTTTTTTCCCCAGAACGTCATAGACATCGATCGTTACGAACTCTTCGGTATCGATAGAGTACCTGATCGTTGTGGTGGGATTGAACGGATTGGGATAATTTTGTTCCACCGAAAATTGGAGCGGCACACCGTTCATCATTTCAACCGATGTGACTTTTTTCAGGGAGAGTGTTTTTAAAACGATGTCGTTCTGTTGGTCAAATCCGAACGAGGTAGGAATGGATGACAATGTGAAATGGAATTGTTCATTGTTCACCGTATTCATGATCGTGAAGACTGTATCCGGTCCATCTTCAAGCATGAAAGAGAGCTTGATCGGCATTTTCCAGTACATGCCGTTGGCGTTGCTCTGCGATATTTTAATGGTGGCTGAACTGTCGTTCGAAAGCAGATACTCCACAACGTAATTCGGATGATTCGGCTTTTTCACCCACTGATCGAAAAACCATGTCAGATCTTGCCCTGTGGCCTGGTTTATCTGTTGGATAAAATCTTCGGTCGATGCCGATCCGAACTTAAATTTATTGCTGGCTGCATAATCATGGATCGCATGGAAGAAAACCGAATCGCCGAGCACGGATCGCAGCATGTGAAGAACACATGCCCCTTTGTAGTACGTTGTCGGGCCGTTAAATAAAATATCTGTCGGCGGTGTTGAGGATGCCCACGATGGATTATAAATAGGGATGCCGGGGTTACTGAGGAGATAAAGAAACGCATCGTTTTCAATATCTTGTTTGTAATGATCGTATCCGTACGATTGTCCCAACCACAATGCTTCACAATAAGTGGCAAATCCCTCGTTCAGCCAGATGTCTCCCCACGTATCGCACGTGATCATATCTCCAAACCATTGATGCGCAAATTCATGCGAGACCAAATTCTCGTTACTGTATCCGTTCGGCATTAAGCTGGTAAGTGTTTGATTTTCCATTCCTCCCCAGGTGAACGAACTATTCATCGTTGCGAATCCGTTCTTTTCAAACGGATGTTCGCCGAACAATGATGAATAAAAATCTGTCATCGGAATGATCTTCGATTTGATATTACCCAATCCTTTGACATCGTCTCCGGGATTCCAGTAAAAATAGATCGGTATGCTGTCGTTGAGATTCGAAGGCGTGTGCCAGTACACGATGTCGAGATTGTAATTCACCTTTGAAGAAATAACGACTAAATATGTCGCGATCGGGTCTCGACTCTTCCAGTGGAACACGCGTGTAGAATCATTGATCAGCGAATCGAGCAACAGACTCCCATTGGATCCGAGCCTCACCGCTTTCGGAACGGTCGCTTTCAATTCCACCGTTGCCTTATCGGACGGTTTATCCCAACAGGGAAACCACTTCCGTGCTCCTTCCGGTTCGCAGTCGGTAAAGACCATTCCGTCTGTCCCGACATAGAACGCACCGTCTGTCACATTATTGTGATGATAGTAAATGGTGATGGAGAGTGTATCTCCCGGGATGTACGTTTTATCAAGTGAAACCGTCAGAATGTTATTGGCGTGCGAAAAACCTGCTGCCGGGGAAATTGAATCTATTCCCAGCGATGTGTTGTTCGCGTTCAGTTGAATTGAATTGAGCGTGGAATCTGCCCGAAAAGTGATCGTCACATTCCCGGAGAATGATTTCGGGAATGAACCGCCGTAGTTTTGATATAAATTCAGGTTGAGAGAGTAATGGAGAACATCGAATGAGTGGGGAATTGTCGACGGCGAAGAAATTTTGAAAAGTGAAGCCGAACCGAGCCGGCGCTTTTCGGAACATAATTCAGCCCCCGATTTCCCCTCGATCTGTTTGGTCTGCGCTAAGGAAAATGCCGATATAAAAATGGAGAGGAGTAGAATGTTTTTCATGTTCTTTCCATTGCTGTCAACTATTGGTTAATACGAATAAACGAAAGAAAACACTCTTTTCCAATATTAAACCATATCATTCCGATAATCCGCATTATCTTTTTGATAAATTTGCTGTTGAGAATTCCGTTATTTATTGCAGAAATGCATAATTATCTGCGGCATAATTTATGTAGATAATCGGGCCGGAGCAGTCCCGGAAGATCGGTAAACGCACTGCCAATAATCGAACGGTATTTTCGCCACACAGCACAAACAACAGAAAATACCGAAAAAAAACTTCACCGCTTCCTTTCACACACAATGTCATCGAGATTTCATATGAATAAATTTCTATCCCTTTTCTTTTCCTTCGTCATTATGCTCCCCGGCTTTGCGCATGGGGCAGAAACGAATAAGCAGGTCACCGTGTATACCACCGCCGAAAGCACTGCATTTAGAATCTCCCGGCAAATAACTGCTTCGTTTACAAATTCGGAACAACCGCTCGAGACGGAAATCTGTATCTTCGTGAATCCTGCCAAAACATTTCAAACGTTTCTCGGTATCGGCGGTGCGCTCACCGATGCTTCGGCGGAAGTGTATGCAAAGCTCTCTCCCGCAAAGCAAAAAGAATTCATGACCGCGTACTACGACAGTGAACAAGGGATCGGATATACGCTGGCGAGGACGAACATCCACAGCTGCGATTTCAGCAGCGAAAGCTATACGTACGTGAAAGAAGGGGATAAGGAACTCCGCTCATTTTCCATTGATCACGATAAACAATTTCGGATTCCATTTATTAAAAAGGCGATCACCGCGGCAGGTGGATCGCTGACCCTGTACGCCAGCCCGTGGAGTCCTCCCGCATTTATGAAAAGCAATAACTCCATGCTGCACGGAGGAAAATTGCTCCCGGAGTACTATCAAACCTGGGCAGACTATGTTGCAAAATTTATCAAAGCGTACGAAGCAGAAGGGATCCCTGTGTGGGGGATTACCGTGCAGAATGAACCGATGGCGACACAACGGTGGGAGTCATGTATCTTTACGGCAGAAGAGGAACGTGATTATTTAAAGATGTATCTCGGTCCCACATTGAAAAAAGAAGGATTGGGAGAAACAAAAATCATCGTGTGGGACCATAATCGCGACCTGCTCAATCATCGGGTGAATGTGATTTACGGAGATTCCGACGCCGCGAAGTATGCGTGGGGAACAGGATTTCACTGGTACGAATCGTGGTCGGGCGGAGAGCAGATGTACGACAATGTGAAAGCAGTGCACGATGCGTTCCCCGATAAGAACCTGATCTTTACCGAAGGATGTTCCGATTCGTTCGATCCTGGCCGGTACTTCTACTGGCCGAACGCAGAACGGTACGGCGCCAGTATGATCCGCGATTTCAATAACGGGACCGTTGCATGGACCGATTGGAACGTTCTTCTCGACGAACAGGGGGGACCGAACCATGTAGATAATTTCTGCTTCGCGCCGGTGCATGCCGATACAAGAACCGGCGAGCTGATCTACACGCCGTCGTATTACTATATCGGACACTTTTCGAAATTCATCCGCCCCGGAGCAAAGCGCATCAGTACGGCCTCTAGCCGCAGTCAGTTACTGAGCACTACATTTAAGAATGAAGACGGTTCAGTCGTCACGGTTGTGATGAATCAATCGGATGCACCGGTTACATACCGGCTTGTTGTCGATTCACAGAGCGCCTCGTTCACGATCCCGGCGCGAGGGATCCAGTCGCTGGTGTATTGATCTGCCTATTGAGAATTTGCCGGCAGCATCTCTGTTTTGAAAAGTTAAACGTAGAGATTTCTGAAATATTCATTGTTTGATTCCATTTCGAGTCCCGATATTATTGCGTATTGTGCATCCGCCGTGTTGTATCTTTTTGGCGGATCAATCGGGACGAGAAATCTGAGAGAGGTTTTTCGGAGATAAACCCGGTTTCCTTGCCGGTCTACGACTCCCTACGGGACCGAAGATCGTAGAGCGACAGGCTCGTCCAGGAAAGAGATTCGGAATGGGGTTAAAGGTCAAAAAAGTGTTGGCAAAATAATTGTAAGTTGTCCTTTGATATAGCACTGGTGGGAAAAAACTTCACGGTGTTATAGAATCAAAATCGAATAAACATCTTTTATCAAAATTTTGAAAAACGTTTTGGAAAACATTCTCAATCGGTTTTCATAGCTACTTTTCTTTCCGAGAAAGAAAAGTAGTAAAAGAAATCCTCGCGAAATTTAACGCGCGCGATGGACCCACAGTCGCACCAGGCCGGTATCACGCCTCGTTAGGATCAAAATTGAGTCGGCGTGATAAACGCTTCGTCCATCGCTTCCCAAATCGCGCACCGCCGAAATTTCGCGTGCCAACACACATTGAAAATCAGGACAGCTATTTTATCTCTTACAAAAAAAACAACACAAATTGATCTTTATACCCGGAATGATTAAAAAATTAGACAGCTAATGCCATGAACAATATCAAAATATTCCTGCAACTCATTTGCTTCCTACCCCTTCTCGCGTTCACGTCATTTGGTCAGGGGACGCGCTATATTCAACCGCGCTCAATGGACCAGCGTGTTGACTCTGTGCTGCAACTGATGAC
>Ga0172379_10010070_pt1 | contig 11535 bp, 9 predicted proteins | sample GrowelOW334metaG_FD_119756 | JGI IMG/M metagenome (GOLD analysis project Ga0172379, IMG submission 119756) | Groundwater microbial communities from an aquifer near a municipal landfill in Southern Ontario, Canada - Groundwater well OW334 metaG | ecosystem: Environmental > Aquatic > Deep... | reverse complement strand
TCGTCGTCAGGTGTTGCTCGTTCAGGTCGTCAAGGAAGAGCGCGGCAATAAAGGCGCGGCACTGACCACCTATCTGTCGCTCGCCGGGCGGTACTGCGTGCTGATGCCCAATACGTCGCATGGCGGCGGGATCAGCCGCAAAATTTCGAATGCGGGCGACCGCAAGCGGCTGAAGTCGATCATGGCCGACATGAAGCTGCCCCCCTCGATGGGCTGCATCGTGCGCACCGCCGGGCTGCAGCGCACCCGCGTCGAGATCAAGCGCGACTTCGATTATCTGGCGCGGCTGTGGGACGGGATTCGCGAGACGACGCTGTCGTCCTCGGCACCGGCGCTCGTCTATGGTGACAGCGACCTGATGAAGCGCGCGATCCGCGACATCTACAATCGCGACATCGACGAAGTGATCGTCGAGGGCGAGGAAGGCTATCGCCACGCCAAGGACTTCATGAAGCTGCTGATGCCGAGCCATGCGCGCAAGGTGAAGCATTACAGCGACCCCGTGCCGCTGTTCCAGCGTGCGGGCGTCGAGGAGCAATTGTCGGCGATGTACCACCCGGTGGTGCAGCTCAAATCGGGCGGGTATCTGGTCATCAACCCGACCGAAGCCTTGGTGTCGATCGACATCAACTCAGGCCGTTCGACGCGCGAACATTCGATCGAGCAGACCGCGACCGCGACCAATCTCGAAGCCGCAGCCGAAATCGCGCGCCAGTTGCGCTTGCGCGACATGGCCGGGCTGGTCGTGATCGACTTTATCGACATGGACAACGGCTCGAACGTCCGTAAGGTCGAGAAGGCGATGAAGGAAGCGCTCAAGAACGATCGCGCGCGCATCCAGATCGGCCGCATTTCGTCCTTCGGCTTGATGGAAATGAGCCGTCAGCGCTTGCGTACCGGCGTACTCGAAGCCTCGACCCGACCGTGCCCGCATTGCGAGGGGACGGGCTTCGTCCGCACCGCCTCGTCGTCGGGTCTGTCGGCATTGCGCCTGCTGGAAGATGAAGCCGCACAGGGGCGCGGGTCGCAGCTTCTGCTCCGCGCCAGCCAGGAAGCGGCTTTCTACCTGCTCAACCGCAAGCGTGCGGAACTGGCCGAGATCGAGGAACGCTATGGCGTAATGATCGAAGTCGCACCCGATGGCGAGCAGGAAGGTGCGCGCATGTCGGTCGAGGTTTCGGGGCCGCCGCCGGCTTACACGCCGCGCTTCGAAGCGCCGATCCAGGAAATCGAGGAAGAGTTCGTCGAGGACGAGATCGAAGACGAAATCGAGGACGAGGTCGAGGAAGAGGAGCAGCCGCGCGCTGCCCGAGAACCGCGCGAGCGCGGCGAACGGCCCGAGCGTAGCGAGGAGGATGGCGGCTCGCGTCGTCGTCGGCGCCGTCGCGGTCGTCGCGGTCGCAACCGGCCTGAGGGTGAGGGGGCCGCGGAGGGCGAAACCGTCGTTGACGGCGGTGGCGATGAGGAAGCGCCGGAGCAGGATGCCGAGCGCGAAGACGCCGAAGCCCCGGTTGCGGCTTCGTCCGAAGAGGGTGAGGCGAGCGAAGGCGGGCGTCGCCGTCGTGGCCGTCGCGGTCGCCGTGGCGGTCGTCGCAGCGAGGGCGAGCAGGCGGTCGTGGAAGCCACTGATGGCGAAGCTCCGGTAGCCGAGGCAGCAGTGGTCGAAGCCGAACCGGTTGCGGTCGAAACCGAAGCCGAGCCTGAGGTCGAGGCACCCAAGAAGGGGCGCCGTCGTCCGCGCGCCCGCGATGCCGCGCCAAAGGCCGCTTCGGTGGCTGAAGCCGCAGCAGTCGAGGCCGAACCGGCTGTCGAACCCGTAAGCGATGCCGAGCCTGCCGCGAAGCCGAAGCGCGCCCGGCGCGCCAAGGCGGTGGAAGCGGTCGATGCGGCGGTGGAGGTCGCACCCGTTGCGGAAGCTGCGGTGGAGGATGCGCCCAAGCCCAAGGCAAAGCGCACTCGCAAGCCCAAGGCGGCAGCCGTAGAAGCGGCTGAAGTCGAAACGGCTCCGGTGAAAGCAGCCCCGGTAGCGCAGAACGAGGCACCAGAGGCCGAACCTGCAACGCCAGAACCCGCCGTGCTGGCGAACGAAACCTCGCCCGCAGCCGCAGCGAGCGACACCGCACCGCGCGCGATCGATCCCGATCCGGGCGAAGCCGGCAGCCCGCGTCGCGGCTGGTGGCAGCGCACCTTCGGGGCGTAAGATAGTGATCGGCCCCTCGTTTCTAGGCGAGGGGCCGGTTGGTTTGCCTTACCGCTCCGCCGTTTCACCGCACCGCAAGCCCGGTTGCCCCGGCTGGGAAACTCGGCGATAGGTTGGGCATGAAGCGGCTCTTCGCGGGACTCGCGGCCTCCCTCCTGATCTGGGCGCAGCCGGCTGCGGCGCAGTCGATTCTGCGCGATGCCGAAACCGAAGCGATGTTCAACGACATGTCGCGACCGCTGATCCTGGCGGCGGGCCTATCGCCCAATAATGTGCGGGTCGTGCTGATCAACGACGATTCGATCAACGCCTTCACCGCCGGCGGGCAGACGGTTTACATCAATTCGGGGCTAATTCAGGCGGCGGACAACGCCAATCAGGTGCAGGGCGTTATCGCGCATGAGCTGGGCCATGTCGCCGATGGCCATGTCGTGTTGCAGGACGCTGGGGCGCGTCCGGCGCTTGGGATTTCGATTCTCAGCTTGGTGATTGGTGTCGCGGCGATTGCGGCGGGCGCACCCGAAGCTGGCGCGGGCATCCTCTCGGCGGGTACGACGGCGGCACAGGGAAAATTTCTTGCTTTCTCGCGCGTGCAGGAATCGACTGCGGATGCGACGGGTGCCAAATTTTTGCGCGAATCCGGCATTAGCGGCAGGGGCCTGCTCAGCTTCTTCAAGAAGCTGGCCAATGAAGAATATGCCTATGGATTGAAGAATATCGATCCGTTCGCGCAGAGCCATCCGCTGTCGGGCGAGCGCATCGCCAATTTGACCGCCGACGTGACGTCGTCCCCCTTCTACAACGCGAGGCCCGACCCTGCGCTGGAGGATCGGTTCAAGCGCGTGAAGGCCAAATTGCTGGGTTATGTCGCCGACCCCAAAACGACGCTCAACGTGTATCCGGAGGAAGACCAGAGCGTGTACGCGCATTATGCACGGGCCTATGCCTGGCATAAGTCGGGTTATCCCGAAAAGGCTGATGCCGAGGCGGCAGCCTTGCTGAAAGCGGCACCGCACGACCCCTATTTCCTGGAAATCCAGGGCCAGATCCTGCTCGAGGCGGGCAAGCCCCGGCAGGCACTGGCTCCGTTGCGCGAGGCAACCGACCTGTCGCGCAACGCCCCGTTGATCGCGACCACCTTCGGCCACGCGCTGATCGCGACCGAGGACAAAGCGAACTACCCCGAGGCGATCAAGGTGCTGCGCCAGGCGGTGGCGCGCGACGATGACAATCCCTTTGCCTGGTATCAATTGGGCACGGTCTATGAAGCCTCGGGCGACCAGCCGCGTGCCTTGCTGGCCAGTGCCGAACAAGCGAGCTTGATTGGCGATCAACGCAATGCTGCTTATAGAGCGCGCGGCGCAATGCAGGGATTGCCACCCAACAGTATCGACTGGATTCGCGCGCAGGACATTGCCCTGTCGGCGCAGAACGACATCGACGACAACCCCAAGAAATATAAGAAGCGACGCTGATGCGCCTGAACTGGACTGTTTTTGCAACCGCGCTGATCGCGGCGCTTTTGGGCGCGGCGGCGTTTGCCGGGATCGAGCGCCTCGTACCGGGCACGGGCGGGGAGCGTGCGCGCGTCGAAGGCGTGGTGCGCGATTATGTGCTGTCGCACCCCGAGATCATTCCGCAAGCGCTCGACCGGTTGCGCGACCAAGCCCATGCCGAGACGATCGCGAGCAACCGCGATGCGATCCTGAAGCCATTCGGCAGTGCCTGGGCGGGCAATCCGGCGGCGGATGTCACCCTGGTCGAATATTTCGATTATAATTGCGGCTATTGCCGCAACAGCTTGCCCGCGATCGCGGCCTTGCTGAAAAAAGACCCCAAGATCCGCATCGTCTATCGCGATTTCCCGATCCTGGCGGAGAGCAGCGTCGATGCCGCGCGGATGAGCCTGGCCGCCGCAGACCAGGGCAAGTTCCAGCAATTCCACGATGCGCTCTATGCCGGTGGGCAAGTGTCGGCGCAGACGATCGCGGCGGCGGCGAAGGCCGCTGGCGTCGATCAGGCGCGCGCGGCGGCCTTTGCCCCCAAGGCGGACGCCGAAATCGCGCAAAATCAAACGATCGCGCGCGCGCTCGGGCTAACGGGCACGCCAAGCTGGGTGATCGGCAGCAAGGTCGTCTCGTCCGCCTTGCCGTTGGAGGAATTGCAGAAAGCGGTCGCCGAGGCGCGCGCCGCGAAATAACCGCCTGCCGCTTGTTGCAACGCAACCGGCCCCCTACCTAGCGCGCAGGAACGGGGGCTTCATGGACGTTGTTTTATCGGTTGCCGGGGTCTCGAAGGTCTATGCCTCGGGCCAGCGCGCGCTCGATCCGGTCAGTCTCGACATTCGGCGCGGCGAAATCTTCGCGCTGCTCGGGCCCAATGGCGCGGGCAAGACTACGCTGATCTCGATCATCTGCGGTATCGTCACGCCCTCCACCGGCACGGTGACCGTGCTTGGCCACGACGCGCAGAAGGATTTCCGCAGTGCGCGCCGCGCGATCGGGCTGGTGCCGCAGGAATTGTCGGTCGACATGTTCGAAACGGTGCTTGCCACCGTCAAGTTCAGCCGTCGCCTGTTCGGTCGCGCGCCCGACAATGCCTATGTCGAGCAAGTGCTGCGCGACCTGTCGCTATGGGACAAGCGCGACGCCAAGATCCGCGAACTGTCGGGCGGCATGAAGCGCCGCGTGCTGATCGCCAAGGCGCTGGCCCATGAACCCGATATCCTGTTTCTCGATGAGCCTACCGCCGGGGTCGATGTCGCGTTGCGGCGCGACATGTGGAAGCTCGTTCACCGCCTGCGCGCCAAGGGCACCACAATCATCCTGACCACGCACTATATCGAGGAGGCCGAGGAAATGGCCGACCGTGTCGGGGTGATCGACAAGGGCCGTATCATCCTGGTCGAGGACAAGGCCGCGCTGATGAAGAAGCTCGGCAAGCGCCGCATGGCGATTACGCTGCAAACCCCGATGGGGACGGTGCCATCGGATCTGGCTGGGTGGCCGGTGGCGCTGGAGGATGAGGGCAAGACGCTGGTTTATACCTTCGATTCCGAGAATGAGCATATCCCGATCCTGCTCGCCAAGCTGGGCGAGCTTGGCATCGGGTATAGCGACCTTGAAACGCACAAGAGCTCGCTCGAGGACATTTTCGTCGATCTCGTCGAGCGGAAGGACGCGGCATGAGGTTTCCGCATCGTTCTCCCGCGAAGGCGGGAGTCCAGGGCAACATGGCCTGCGCTGCGTGGCTCTGGCCCCCCGCTTTCGCGGGGGAACAGGCAGACAATGAAGGGCTCGCGCGCCAATGACCACGCACACCGCTACCAAAGCCCCCGCGATAAACTTCCACGGCATCTGGGCGATCTACCGCTTTGAAATGGCGCGCGCGCTGCGCACCTTGTGGCAGAGCCTGGTCACCCCGGTCATCACAACCTCGCTCTATTTCGTGGTGTTCGGCGGCGCGATTGGTTCCAAGATCAGCACCGTCGGGGGTGTCGGCTATGGCAGCTTCATCGTACCCGGCCTCGTCATGCTGTCGCTGCTGACGCAAAGCATCTCGAACGCCTCGATCGGCATCTATTTTCCGAAATTTACCGGCACGGTGTTCGAGCTGCTCTCGGCTCCGGTGTCGGCGATGGAGATGGTGGTCGGCTATGTCGGCGCGGCGGCGACCAAGTCGATCGTGCTCGGGCTTATCATCCTGGCGACGGCGGCGTTGTTCGTGCCGCTCCAGATCGTCCACCCCTTTGCGATGCTCGCCTTTTTGGTGCTGACCAGCGTGGCGTTCAGCCTGTTCGGCTTCATTATCGGGGTGTGGGCCAAGGGGTTCGAACAGCTATCGTTCGTGCCCGCCTTGCTCATTACCCCGCTCACCTTCCTCGGCGGGGCGTTCTACTCGATCGACATGCTGCCGCAGCCGTGGCGCACCGTCAGCCTGTTCAACCCGGTCGTGTATCTGGTCAGCGGCTTTCGCTGGGCGTTCTTCGACAAGGGGGACGTTTCGGTCGGGCTGAGTCTGGGCGTGACGGCGACGTTTTTGGTCGCCTGTCTCGCGGTGATCTCCTGGATCTTCAAGACCGGCTGGCGGATGAAGAACTGATCGACCTCGCCACCGGCGGAAGCGGGATTACCGCATCACCGGCAGCACGATTTTCGATCCCGCGCACACTTGCTGCGTCGCCTTGATGAAATCGGCGGGTTTGGCGCGGGCGATGTTGGGGACGAAGCTTTGCGGGTTGCGGTCGATCACCGGAAACCAGCTCGATTGCACCTGCACCATGATGCGGTGGCCCTTCACGAAGACATGGTCGTGTTCGCGCAAGGGCACGTCCCAGCGGGTGACCTTGTTCGGCACTAGCGGTTGGGGCGCGGTGTCGCTGGCGAGGAAGCGGCCGCGGCGCACGTCCATTGCGATCGGCAATTGGTAGCCGTTCAGTGACTTGGCATAGTCACCCGGCTTCGGCCGTTCGGGCGCCTCCACTGCATCTTCGGGATAAACGTCGATCAGCTTGACGACGAAATCGCTGTCGGTGCCGCTGGTCGCGGCGGCGAGTTCGGCGAGGACGCCGCCGGTTACGGTGAGATCGGCATCGAGCGGGGCGCTGGTGTAGCTCAGTACGTCGGGGCGCCCCTGCAGGAAGCGCTGGTCGGCGGCTTCCCACCACGACCAATCGGGCGAAAGATAAGTGCCCGACATCGGGCGCGGGCGGAACGGCACGGGGTTGGCCGGGTCCGACACATAATCGCGGCAGCCTTCGCTGGCGGCGGGCGCGGTGAAGGAGAGCGAGCCATCGGCATGGAGATAGAGGTCGGTCGCCTTCGCGCCCGCGACTGGCCAGGCGCTATAATTCTTCCACGTCCAGCTACCGCTTTGGAAGCTCTTGATTCCGCCGGTCGGGCGAGGGCCGGTGCCGTGCAGCCAATAGGCAAAGAACGGCGCCTGGATTTGTTCCTGGAATTGCGGGCCGCTTGGCACGCCATAGGGGATGGGGCCCAGCGCGTCGGTCGGGCGCTGCCACCAGCCATGCGCCCACGGCCCCGCCACCATCGTCGCCAGATGATCGGGGTCGTTCTGTGCCTGCTTGAAGTAAATCTGCCAGGAGCCCCACGGGTCTTCCTGATCCCAATAGCCCGCGACGTTGAGCGTCGGCACCGTCGTCTTGCCGAGTTTGTCGCTCCAGCGCTGGTCGGTGTAGAAGCGGTCGTGATTGGGATGGTCGAGCAGTGCGGTGAACATCGGCACCTTGCCCTTGAACACTTGTTGGTCGATCTGCTCGACCGGGCCCTTGCTCAGGAACCAGTCATAGGTGTCGTAGCGGTCATAGTGAAAGTCGGTGTCCTTGGTCTTGTCGAGCTGCAGCAGCGCCAGCCAGTCGGTCGCATAGCTGAGGCGGAGCGCGCCGCCCCGGTGGAGATCGTCGGACTTCCAATAATCGATCCACGCCGCTTGCGGGCTGACTGCCTTGAGCGCGGGGTGCGGGCCGATCAGCGCGACGGCGGCGGCGAAGCCCGGATAGGACACGCCCCACATACCGACCTTGCCGGTATTGTCCTTCACATGCTTCACCAGCCAGTCGATGCTGTCATAGGCATCGGTCGATTCATCGGTGATCTTGGGCTTATCCGGATGAACTGCGGTCGACAGCGTGAACACGCCGTCCGATTTGAAGCGCCCGCGCATCGACTGGAAGACGTAGATATAGCCGTCCTTGTCGAGCGAGACCTGGTTGCCGGGCACCTTGGCCGGGGCGGCATCGGGGACGCCATAAGGGGTCCGCTGGAACAGGATCGGCAACGGGCCGGTTTTGTCACGCGGGCGCAGGATGACGGTTTGCAGCCGTGCGCCATCGCGCATCGGGATCATCACTTCTTCGAAGGTATAGGGGGATTGCGCCTGCGCCGTGGGGGTGGGGGCGGCTTGCGGGCGCGCGACGAGCGCAACCGGGAGCAGCGCGGCGCTGGCCGCGAGCAGAATTTTCAGTGTTTGCATAACGCCCCCAACTAAACCCGTCACCCCGGCCTTGTGGCGGGGTCCACGGTGCCGCGAATCTCTACGTTCGGAATGTGCGGCACGGTGGATGCCGGGACAAGCCCGGCATGACGGATTTTGCGAGGTGACGGGATCGGAAATCAGATGCGGTGTTCACCCTTGACCCAGCGCACCGTGCCCGAACTGGCGCGCATCACCACGCTTTCGGTGGTCATCACGTGGCCCTTGCGCTTGACCCCGGCGAGCAGCGACCCGTCGGTAACGCCCGTTGCCGCGAAGATGCAGTCGCCGCGTGCCAGCTCGGTCAAATCATATTGCTTGTCGAGATCGGTCACGCCCCATTTGGCGGCGCGCGCGCGCTCGTCATCGTTGCGGAACAGCAATCGGCCCTTGAACTGCCCGCCGACGCAGCGAAGGGCGGCTGCCGCCAGCACGCCCTCCGGCGCGCCGCCCGCACCCATATAGATGTCGATCGTCGTGTCGGGGTTGGTGGTCGCGATCACACCCGCCACATCGCCATCGCCGATCAGCATGATGCCGCAGCCCACTTCGCGCAGTTCCGCGATCAGTTTCTGGTGGCGCGGGCGATCGAGCACGCAGGCGATGATCTCGCGCGGTTCCACGCCCTTGGCGGCGGCGAGCGCGCGGACATTTTCGGTCGGCGATTTGTCGAGATCGATAATGCCTTCAGGATAGCCCGGGCCGCACGCAATCTTGTCCATATAGACGTCGGGGGCGTTGAGCAGGCCGCCTTCCTCGGCAATCGCCAGCACCGCCAGGCTGTTGGGGCCGGCGGTCGCGCAAATCGTGGTCCCTTCGAGCGGATCGAGCGCGATGTCGATCTTGGGGCCCTTGCCGATCGCCGAGCCTACTTTCTCGCCGATGAACAGCATCGGCGCTTCGTCGCGCTCGCCCTCGCCGATCACCACGGTGCCGTCCATATACAGCTCGTTGAGTGCGGCGCGCATTGCCTCGACTGCGGCGGCATCCGCCGCCTTTTCGTCCCCCCGCCCGGTCAGCGTGGACGCAGCGATTGCGGCGGCCTCGGTAACGCGAACCATTTCAAGCACGAGCACGCGGTCGAGCGTCTTGGAGCGGGTGGTGGTCATCGGGAATCCTCTTGTCGTTTGCGTGGCGGTTAGCAGAGCCTTTGCGTGTGTCGAGCCGGATTCCCCCTCCCGCTTGCGGGAGGGGAGAAGGTTAGTCCCGCAGCAGTTCGTTGATGCTGGTCTTGCTGCGCGTTTGCGCGTCGACGCGCTTGACGATGACCGCACAGTAAAGCGCGGGCTTGCCGTCGCCGCCGCCCATGCTGCCGGGTACGACCACCGCATAAGGCGGCACTTCGCCGCGAAACACTTCGCCGGTCGCGCGATCGACGATCTTGGTCGAGGCCCCGAGATAGACGCCCATCGACAGCACCGCGCCTTCACCAACGCGAACACCCTCGGCGACTTCGGCGCGCGCGCCGATAAAGGCACCGTCGCCGATAATGACCGGATCGGCCTGCAGCGGCTCGAGCACCCCGCCGATCCCGGCACCGCCCGACAGATGCACGTTCTTGCCGATTTGCGCGCACGACCCGACCGTCGCCCAGGTGTCGACCATCGTGCCTTCGCCGACGTAAGCGCCGATATTGACGAAGCTCGGCATTAGGATCGCGCCCTTGCCGATGAAGCTGCCGCGCCGTGCGACCGCACCCGACACCACGCGGAAGCCGCCCGCGCGGAACTCGGCCTCGCCCCAGCCGGCGAATTTGGAGGGCACCTTGTCGAACGCGGGCGCACCGCCAGCGCCGCCCTCGACCAGGCTATTGTCGTTGAGGCGGAAGGAGAGGAGCACCGCTTTCTTTAGCCACTGATTGACCTTCCAGCCCGCGCCATCGGGCTCGGCGACGCGGACCGTGCCTGCGCCTAACTGGTCGAGCGCCGTCTCGACCGCGTCGCGCACCGCTCCGCTGGTGCCAAACCCGATCGTGTCGCGCGCGTCCCACGCGGCTTCGATCGTGTGCTGTAGATCGCTCATGCTTCCCCCATATGGTCGTGGAGCCACGCCGTCACATCGGCGCAGGTAAAATCGATATAGCTGCGGTCTTCGCCCGGCCCCTGTTCGGAGCCATTGTCGACCCACACCGTCGTCATGCCGATTGCCTTGGCGGGCGCGAGGTTGCGCGCCATGTCTTCAAAGAAGATCGCCTCAGCGGGCACGATGTCGAACGCCGCGCACAGCCCGGCATAGGCCGAGGCTTGCGGCTTGGGCAGCAAGTCCATCGCATGGATGTCGTGGATCGCCTCGAAACTTTCGCCGAGGCCCAGCCGCCCGAGCACGCGCGTGGCATACGGCGTGTCGGCATTGGTGAAGACGATCTTGCGCCCCGGCAGCCGCGCGATGGCAGCGGCAAGCGGGGCATTTTCTTCGAGCACGTCCATTTCGATGTCGTGGACGAAATCGAGAAAGGCGTGCGGATCGACGTCGTGTTCGGCCATCAGCCCGGCAAGCGTGGTGCCGTGGCCGTGAAAATAGCCCTTCTGGATGCGGCGCGCCTCGACCAGATCGACCGAGAATTTGTCGGCGATATAGGCGCCCATCCTGGCGTCGATCTGGTCGAACAGCCGCACGCTCGCCGGATAGAGCGTATTGTCCAGATCGAAGATCCAGGTGCGGAGATGGGTGAGACGGGGGTCCATGTCGCGCAGGCTCTAAGCGGGGAGGGCGAGGGGGGCAAGGCGTGTGGGGATTCCGGTCTTCTTATCCTCACTTCCCCGGCGAAGGCCGGGGCCCAGTCGCGACCGGTGGATTGTGCGGCGGTATGCGTCATTAATCCCGTTCTACTCCTGGGCCCCAGCCTTCGCCGGGGAAGAAAGGGGAAGGGGGTGGCGCGCGCGCAATCGCCTCCCCACATCCCTCTTATGACCCACTATTCCCTGCTCGATCTCGTCCCCGTCATCGAAGGCGGCAGTGTGGCGCAAGCCCTGGCCAATGCGGCTGACATTGCCGCGCATGTCGAACGGCTCGGTTTCACGCGCTATTGGACCGCCGAGCATCACGGCATGACCGGCATCGCCAGCGCCGCGACATCGGTGGTGCTGGCGCATATCGGCAATGCGACCTCCACGATCCGCATCGGCGCGGGCGGGATCATGCTGCCCAACCATGCGCCGCTCGCCATTGCCGAACAGTTCGGCACGCTCGATGCGCTGTTTCCGGGGCGGATCGACCTGGGGCTCGGTCGTGCGCCGGGATCGGACCAGATCGTCGCGCGCGCGATGCGCCGCAACCTCGACAGCGACGCCAATGCCTTTCCGCAGGATGTGGTGGAACTGATGGGCTATTTCGCCCCGGATGAC
>Ga0172379_10010069_pt1 | contig 11536 bp, 9 predicted proteins | sample GrowelOW334metaG_FD_119756 | JGI IMG/M metagenome (GOLD analysis project Ga0172379, IMG submission 119756) | Groundwater microbial communities from an aquifer near a municipal landfill in Southern Ontario, Canada - Groundwater well OW334 metaG | ecosystem: Environmental > Aquatic > Deep... | reverse complement strand
TTAACTTCAAAAACCTGACATTCGGGATGATACAAGGGCATATTTTGTAACTGTTTAAACGTCAGACCATACAATTTATTGGCAACCGCGAAAGCGCCATCTCTTACCTTGGTCAATTCGAAATAAGGACGAACCTGCTCTTCGTCGAGGTCATATTTTTCCTTTCTTACTTTTTCAGAGTAGTACCACCAATCCCAGCTTGCCAGCTTAAATTTACCTCCTTCACGATCGATCATGGACTGGATGTCTTTTACCTCTTCTTTGGCACGTTTCAATCCCGGTGTCCAGACTTTTCCAATCAGATCGTAGACATTCTTCGCACTCTTGGCCATGCAATCATCCAACACATAGGCAGCCCAGGTTTCAAAACCCAGCATATTGGCCTTTTGCAGACGAAGGTTGACAATTTTGCTGATAATACTTTTGTTGTCGAATTCATTGTTATTGTTGCTGCGCATGTACATGGCGCTGTACAATTTTTCCCTGAGCCCTCTCTTTTCTGAATAGGTTAAAAACGGTATCCAGCTCGGCTTTTGCAGGGTGAATACCCATTTACCCTCCATTTTATTGGCTTTGGCCTCATCGGCTGCACCTGCCACCACTGATTCAGGCAGACCTGCCAGATCCTCCTTTTTGTCGACCACCAATTTGAAGTTATTGGTTTCGGCAAGCATGTTGTTGCCAAATTTCAACTCCAATAACGAAAGCTCGGTGTTGATCTTTTTGAACTCTTCCTTCTTGTCTGCGGCAAGATTGGCTCCTCCGCGTACAAAACGTTTGTAAATTTCCTCCAAAAGCCTGCTTTGTTCCCTATCAAGGTTAAGTTTATTTGCCTGTTCTTCTACCGCTTTTACTTTCGCGAAAAGTCTTTCGTTCAGATAAATTTCGTCTGTATGCTGCGAAAGCAATGGCGCTACCACCTCAGCAATCTTGTCGATCGAATCGTTGGTATTGGCCTCCTTCACATTGAAAAACAGGATAGAGACCCTGCCGAGCAGCTCTCCACTCTTGTCCAATGCTATAATGGTGTTGGCAAAATCAGGAGTTGCCGAATTACTGACAATTTGGTCAATATCACGGTTATGCTGAGCAATACCCTCCGTGAAGGCTGGCAGATAATGCTTGTTTTCAATCTTGTCGAAGGGAGGTACTCCATATGGAGCGCTGTATGTTTCGTAAAATGGGTTCATCTCTTTCTTTACTTTCTTTTCGTTTGTACATGAGGCTACCACTACCGTGAAAGCCATAAATAACAATAAATTTTTCATGTTTAAAAAATTAGTTTATCGTATTGACAAAGAATATTTTAGCATTGCGCTATCCTTCTCGAAATATCCCCGAATATTTTGAATCACAAACATATAAAATCTGTCCATAAAATGAACTGATTTTGAATAGGTTTAAAAAAATTCAGGAATGCAAAATGATGCTGGATAAATTGATATTTTTGAATGGTTGGAAGAGTCAGTTTCTCTCTCCAAAATCAATCAAACCAATTAATATGAAAACAGCGATCATTCAGCTTTTTCTGGTAATTTTTCTTTTCTCGTGCACCAGTAAGCCTGTACCTCCCACCATCAATCCACAGGCTTTCGATAAAGTAATTGATGGGAAACAGGTAAAACTGTTTACCTTAAAGAATCAAAAAGGGATGGAAATTACTGTAACCAACTGGGGTGGCCGAATCGTATCGTGGTTGGTTCCTGACAAAAAAGGGATCAAAGAGGATGTTGTTTTTGGTTATGACAGCATAAACGGGTACCTTAATGCCAAAGAAAACTATTTTGGCGCCGCTATCGGAAGATATGGAAACCGAATTGCCAAAGGTGAATTTTCTATTGGGGATATTCATTACAAACTGGCCCAAAATAATGGCGTGAACAGTCTGCATGGCGGAGTCAACGGGTTTTCCAAGAAAATGTGGGATGTTGTCCAAAAAGATGCCGGTGAATTGAGTCTGAAGCTCGTTTCTCCTGATATGGATGAGGGTTATCCCGGCGAGTTAAGCGTATCTATGGTTTATCGCCTGACCAACGACAATGAATTGGTGATCCGGTATGAAGCGAAATGTAACAAAACCACCATCATCAACCTCACAAACCACAGTTATTTTAACCTGCATGGAGCAGGAAACGGAACCATTCTGGATCATCTGCTCACACTCAATGCCGATTTTTTCACACCAATTGATTCCACTTTGATTCCTACCGGGGAGTTAACCCCTGTTGGCAACACTCCATTTGATTTCAGAACAGCAACACCAATCGGTTCAAAAATCAACAGTGAGGATCAGCAAATTCGTTTCGGACTAGGATACGATATAAATTATGTTCTTAATAAAACTGCAGATCAAAATGTTTCCCTTGCAGCATCTGTTTTTGAACCTGAAAGCGGTCGTTTGCTGGAGGTATTTACTGATCAGCCTGGTATTCAATTTTATACCGGCAATTTCCTGGATGGAAAATATCCCGGCAAAAAGGGGAAAACCTATGGCTACAGAACCGGATTCTGCCTCGAAACGCAGCACTATCCCAACTCACCCAATCAGCCTGAGTTCCCTTCGGTTCAGCTTGATCCTGATCAGGTATATTCCCATACCTGCATTTATAAGTTTTCTGTAAAGAATTATTGAGCCTCTCGTTCAAGGTCTCTTACATCAAAAAAGATAGAATGAATTGCATCATTCGATGCATGTAACTCTTTTCTTATCTTTCTGAACTGTTCCTCAACGAGGGATGCAGCTACCTTGTCTTCGAGGTCAACCCCGATGACGAGTATGAATTTACTTTTGCCCATCATCATGGCAGAGAGGTAATTGACTTTGTGTACCACTGAATTAGCGACGACTTTTTGCTCAAACTCTTTCCGTAACTCTATTGAAATATTCTCACCCACAATCAATTTCCGAAGTTCGTTGATCATAAACAGCGAAATAGTGACAAGGAGTATTCCTACCAGGATGGATCCAATGGCATCAAAAACCGGATGGACAAACCAGGCCAGGGCTGTGGAAATCAATACAAGAGTCAATCCAATCAAGGCAGCTGAGTCTTCCAGTAAAATCACAAACAGGTTGGTATCAGTCGATTCCTTAAGCGCCTTGTAAATTCCAATGCCTCTGTTTGAGTTTTTAAAGGCTGCGTAAGCAACATGAAATGATTTCCCTTCTATCAGTATGGATACGATGAGCACGATAAATGACCAGCTGATATTTTGTAAATCAGCAGGATTAAAAAGCTTATGGACTCCTTCGTAAATTGAAAAGGCGGCCCCGACGAAGAAAAGCAATACAGCGACCAGGAACCCCCAAAAATACTCCTCTTTCCCATACCCGAAGGGGTGTTGTTCACAGGCAGGTTTCGCGGATCTTTTGTTTCCAATCAGCAAAAAAATCTGGTTTCCGCAATCAGCCAACGAGTGAATGGACTCAGCAAGCATCCCGGCGCTGTGGGTCACCGTTGAGACGATGAATTTGATAATGGTAATCAAAATATTGCTCCCAAGGGCAAAAACTACCGCTTTTAATGAACCGCTGTGTCCTGACATATCGAAAAGATTATTGGATCAAAAATAGTTGTTTTTAGCCAAAACTGAAGAACCAAAGTATAATCTGCTATTTTTGTTTCATCATCTAAAATTGATCCATGAACCAGGTTGAAGATGCTATCAAAATATTTCATGCAGGTGTGAAGAGCGTATTACCAGACAGACTTGTCAGCCAATCACTCTCTTTGCACGGTACTCAATTAGCCTGTCAATCTGTTTCCTTAAACCTTACAGATTTTAAACATATTTATCTCCTTGGATTTGGAAAAGCTTCTGCGGCAATGGCTGCGAGCATGGAAGAGCTATTGGGTGACTGCTTAACCGGAGGGTATGTCCTCACAAAATATGGCCACGCTAAACCATTGAAAAAATGTACACTAACAGAGGCTGGTCATCCGATACCGGATCAAAATGGTGTTAATGGAACTCTGAAAATCCGGGAATATGCAGAATTGGGCACAGCTGATGATTTGCTGATCATTCTCATCTCCGGGGGAGGATCAGCCTTGCTAACTGATCTTCCGGAAGGAATTACTTTGAAGCAACTGGCCGTTTTAAACAAATTGTTGGTCAACTCTGGTGCGGATATCCTGGAAATCAATTGCGTGCGCAAGCATCTTTCTCAAATAAAAGGGGGACAACTGGCAAGGATTGCGTATCCTGCCAAGGTTTTAACACTATTGATCTCTGATGTTGCAGGTGATCCAATAGATGTAATTGCTTCGGGTCCAACAGTCGCGGATCCCTCCACTTTTGGTGATGCCATAGAAGTGCTTAAAAAACACCATCTTACTTCATCAATTTCAGTCGAATTATTTGACTACCTGAAAAAAGGCCAATCCGGCCTTCTTCCTGAAACGGTAAAAGAAACTGATCCTTGCTTGCAGAATTGCTCAAATATTATTCTTGGAAACAATTATACTGCACTGGATGGTGCAAAATCAATGGCTGAGGAATTTGATTATGAAACAATTGTTTTGACAGACAGACTTCAGGGTGATGTGTACGATATAGCCGACTATATCTATTCGGAAATAATGGCATCGATCAAATCGCCAGGAATGAAAAAGAGAGCGTTACTTTTTGGTGGAGAGCCTACCGTTCAGCATCATGGTAATGGTAAAGGTGGAAGAAATCAGCACCTTGCCCTGCTTATGGCACAGAAACTGGATGGTATCTCTGGAATTACCTTTTTGTCTGCCGGTACAGATGGCACTGATGGGCCAACGGATGCAGCAGGGGCAATTTGTAACGGGACGACAATTTTGAAAGCTAAACGATTGAATTTAAATCCGGTACAGATGGCACATGACTTTAGCTCCTATCCATTTTTTGAAGCAACCGGAGGGTTGCTCAAAACGGGACCTACCTATACAAATGTGATGGATTTAATTGTTATTTTGATTGACAAGAAGCTATCATCCTAGTATTTACCTCATTCCTTACCTGAACATTCCGGCAATTTCTTGTTTTATCTCCATCGGATCCGCCTCGAGGGCAAAAATTTTCTCCGGAGTCATGTAACTGATATTGTTCTCCTTTTTGAATTTTTCAATACCACCCCCGGTGATGTTAAGCATGATAATGGATTTTTTATCAATCTGATCCTCTTCCACTGCTTTCATCAGTGATGCAACAGCAACTGCAGCAGCGGGTTCAACATCATTTCCTTCATATTTCAGAAACAGCTCAGCGGCTTTCTCTGCCTCTTTATTGGTCACGGCCATAATTGTCCCACCTGCATCCATTAAGGCATCATAAAGGCCACCTTTTAGCGCATACGGGGGTTTTCGGTTCGAAAGTACTTTCGCATTGATTATATCTACCTGTTTTCTTGCCAATCCATCGTCGATTGGAAGCATAGCCGGTGAACGCAGGTCCCATGCCTCTTTGATAGGCAGAAAAGGGGCATTTTGCGACAACATCAACTTCATTTTGTTGGATCCGAATCTGCCATCTTCAAGTAACCTTAAATTTGCCTCCCAGGCCGCTATGGCCCCGGTACCACTACCTATGGCTTGAAAATAGTAGTCAGGAATCTTTCCAATGGTGGTAACAGCTGATAGGACTGTGGCGCCCATTCCATCCCTGCGAGCCACATTCTTTACCCCGCCTTCAGGATACAAGCCTTCGAGTTCAACAGCAAGATTGGAAAGATGTATGGCATCGAAATAATCCCCTCCTGATTCACAGGCAATTAGCCTGACACAGGAATCCAACGGATGATCAAACCATAATGCCCGAATATTGTCCAACGGAATCGTCAACAACAAAGGAATCTTGTTTTGCGAACAGACCCGGGCAAATGCCCTTGCGGTATTTCCGGCGGAGGCAACGACCATAACGCCTTTGGAGTTGTTCGTTCTGGCACAGACAGAATAGGCTTCACACTCTTTAAAGGTACCAGATTTCATAAGGGCGCCCTTCTCCGGCCAGTATCCATTGAAAGTTATGTACAATTGATCTAAACCCAACAATTTTGACAAACCTTCACTTTTAAAAGTAATAGGAGCGCCGGAGCCTTCCAGTAATCGTTCGATTGGCAACCAGTCGGCAAAGCGGTACAATCCAGAATACTCAGGATGCACATTTATTTGCCGGATGTCGTAGATTGCCCTGATGAGACTTGGCTGGTGAGGTTGCGGACATTGGAGTTCCCAATTCTTATCAGGATAATTTGCTCCGCAACAGAGCGATTGGAGATGGTATTTTGTAGGATGGAATGCTGTCATTAAATGTCGGTTTGAAACAATCAAAATTAGTTGATTTGAATTGGCAGACAACTACAAATCTCCAAAAATAAGGGATTATACAAAAAAAAAGCAGGGAGTTTGAAAACCTCCCCGCTTTACCTAACCTAAACCTAACCTAAATAACCTTTCAAAGTGTGAAAGGGTACGTTAAATATTATTATTGATCAAATCAATTACAGAACAATTATAATACATTTTTGACATTTTTCCAAATTAATTGCCCGCTTTTTTTATAAAAAAATGTTAATTATAATTATTCTTTCATATTGTGATAGACGTTTGTTACATCTTCATCTTCATCAAATTTCGCAAGTAGTTTCTCAATAACAGCCATTTGCTCCTCATTTAGTTCTTTTGTTTCGGAAGGAATTCTTTCAAAATCGGCGCTTACCAACTCAAAATTATTCTCTTCAAGATACTTTTGAATGGGACCAAAGGCTTCGAAATCGCCATAAATAATTACGTTCTCCTCCTCCTCAAAAATTTCCTGAACACCAAAATCAATCATCTCCAGTTCCAGTTCCTCAATATCCAGTCCCTCTTTTCCAGCAATTTTAAACTGGCATTTGCGTTCGAACATGTAATCTACACATCCGGTAGTACCCAGGGAACCATTCATTTTTGTAAAATAGCTCCTTACATTGGCGACGGTACGGGTTGGATTGTCGGTTGCAGTTTCAACCAACATGGCAATACCATAAGGTCCATAACCTTCATAAACTACCTCTTTGTAATCAGCCTGATCCTTTGAAGTAGCTTTTTTTATGGCACGCTCAACGTTCTCCTTTGGCATGCTGGCTGCTTTAGCATTCTGCATGAGCACCCTCAATCGGGAGTTGGAAGTTGGATCCGGTCCTCCGGTTTTGATACATATAGCAATCTCTTTGCCAATTCTGGTAAAAGTTTTGGCCATTGCGCCCCAACGTTTCATCTTTCTGGCCTTACGGTATTCAAATGCGCGTCCCATAGTTTGAAAACAATTTAAATTTCGGTGTGCAAATTTAATGGATTTTGACAAAAACCGACGACTCCCCTCAGGAATGTTTTAAAGGAGCAGAATTATTGTTTACTATTTTCGGTAGGCAAATTCAATTGCAGGATGTTATACCGGATCACATCCTGTAATGTAGAGGTTTGATGCGCACCCGGGAAATTGAGCAATTGTCTGTAAACAGCTCCTGTTTTTACCATTATCAATGGCTTTCCTACAGGATTGTGCTCATTGTCAAGGATCATTCCCGACCGGGGTTTCGCCATTTTGTCAATGTCGCCTGCTTCCAACGTAGCGGGTCCAAAAACTCCAGCTACCTCAAAACCCATCTCTTTCACGATAGATTGCTGAAAAAAATTGACCAAAACGGGGGTGGCATTGATACCGGATTTTTCCAGTTGAGCCTTGCCGTCTGCGATAATCTGGCGAATAGAATCCAAGTTTTGCAGGGCAATTTTCTCAGTTCCAAGTCGTTGTGCAATTTCCATTACGGATTTTTCGATGGTTGCCATATCGTAATCTGTATCAATCTTTAGGAGCACCTCCTTTTTCTTTTTGTTAGAATGAGCACTAAAAACACTACCGATGCAAAGACGGCAATGGTCGAGCTTGCAGGAAGTTCGAAAAGCAGGGAGAGCAGGAAACCAACTGAGGCAAACAAGCCACCCCAGAAAGAGGACCAAAGTACCATACTTTTGTAGCTTTTGGCGTGGTAGGATGCAATAAGTGCAGGCAACAAAAGAAGTGCATCCAGCAATAGTGCCCCGATCAGCTTCATGGCTGCGGCAACTGTTACCGCAGTAACCAGAATGATGACATAATAAAAGCCAGCTTCATTAACTCCGGAAGTTTTGGCAATATCCGAGTCAAAAAATACAGCTCTCAGTTGATGCCTGTAAAATGACTGAAAAAGAATCAGTAAAAGAGAAAAAACCAGGGTACCAACAAATTCGAAATCATTCAATGTATATAGACTTCCCCACATCAGGCTAAGCGTATCTTTCGCGGGTACCTGGAACCGATAAATGAAAATGAACGCCAGCGATATAGATACGACCATGAAGAACGCACTCAACTGGCCCGGATCCACCTTCAGCGAACGGGCCATCCGGGTCATCAAAAGGACCAGAAGAAGGTTGACAATCAATGTACCACCAAAAGGATTGATCTCCATGGCCAGGGAGATAGCGCCTCCCAAAATTGCACCATGCATGAGCATAAAACGTAAAGGCAACAAATTCATCCGGAGCAGGTAGACACCGGTAATAGGAAATGAAAATCCTGTGATAATCAGAACAATAAAACCTTTTAAAATTGGTGTATAGGTAAACAATTCTACCATAACTTACCGCTTTTCAATGTTTTGGTGTGCCAGTTCATCTGTTCGGTCCATGCGGAATCATGAGATACCAAAAGCATGGTAGGCGCCTCATTTCTGCTCAGGTCTATCAACAGTTCACCAAGCTCCTCTTTGCCCTTTTCGTCGAGATAGGAGGTTGGTTCGTCAAGGAGGAGCAATCTGGCATTCTGACAAAGGCATCTTGCCAACGAAACACGCTGCTTCTCACCACCGAAAAGTTGATGATAAAGATTGTGCCTTATTTGAAAACAGCCGGTTTTACGCATAGACAATTCGACGCGATAATCCCTTTCATTGTCTGATATTTTTACTCCGCTCACACCAATGGCAACAACTCCGGCCGCCGTGATCGGAAAGTTGTTTTTTGCATTCTCCTGGTTCAGATAACCGGTCTGAACCCTTTTTTTACGCCACTCCAAACTGCCAACCAGCTCCTCTCCTATCAATATTGATCCCTTATCTGGCGGTACTAATCCCAAAATGGCCCTAAGCAATGTCGTTTTTCCGCTACCATTTTCGCCCTGGACAACCAGTTGTTCACCTCTACCCAACTCAAGATCAAGGTTTTGTATTATCAGTTTGCCTGCAACTTCTACAGTTAAATCGTTGATTTTTAAAGCAGTACCCTGAACCTTACCTGCTCTTTTCCGCAAGAAAAGATAGGTGTCTTCCATGCTCATTTTATCGGTGATCAAATCTTCCGTACGACACTGGATATGCTCGACCTTCTCATGGAAGGCGTATTTAACCCCATACTGTTCAAAAACCGGAATGGCTCTTTCACTAAGTAATTCAATGTAACAATTGCGTATGCCTAATCTGGCAATCAGGGAGGCGGCAGCCTTCCCTGCAATTTTGTCTTTTAAAAGGAGCTGATCGACCGGAATGGCGGATTCCTTTAAAAACAGTTCCAATTCGAAAAGAGGATACAACCAATGTTCGTCACTGGAAAAAATTTGCCGGTCGTTGTGAAGTATTACAAGTGAATGTTCCAATCGCTGAAAATTTGATCAAAAATATCTTTTTTGTACGAGAAAAATCAGAAAATTAAAAATCAACATGCGATGTCTATTCTTTGACGTTTCGGCTCCACTTACCACCGGGGAAAAGTAGGATTCCATTGAGGATAAATGCACCCAGGATAAGCAGGTTCCCGATTTTGCTGTCGGCAAAGATTCCTGTTATCTTTCCTGCCAAAGCCACCGTGCCACCCAAAATCATTGCCAAATTACTCTGCAGGCGATTGTTTCTGAAACCGAACAATCCTGCTAAGACCGGAAGAATAAAGGCTCCCGAGAAAAAGGTCAGGGCTATAAGGAGTGACTGAACGATAGAGGTTACCCAGAGAGAGAGCAGTATGCTTAACAGACCAAGAACCAGCATGATGAATTTGGTTTGCCTTAGCGAAACCGGAGTGTCAAGATCCTTGTGAATGGTATTGGCTACGATTACTGAGGAGGTTAATAAAGTTGTCGAAGCCGAAGACATGATGGCTGACAGGATGGCGGCAACCAGCAATCCTATCCCCCATTCAGGCAAAATATAGCTAAGAACAGAGATCAGGGATGAACCTCGTTTAAAGTCGAAGCCCGGAAATTGATGAGCAGCAAACACTCCAAGGTATGTGATCAAAAAGGCAAATGGGATGAGGATAAGCGCCGTTAGCAACACGCTTCTTCGGGCTACCTTTTCATTTTCTGCACAGAACAACCTTGTATAAATATCCGGTCCTACCAGAAAGGTGGTGGAGTATGTTAAAAACAGAACAAAGAGATCCATGGGACGAAATGCAATGTTGAAAGGAAAATTGAGTCGGGTCATCTCTACCGGATTAACAGGCGACCGCAGGAAAAGGTAACAGGCAATCGCCAGCACACCCGGAATAATAATGAATGACTGAACCAAATCTGTTTTTATGACCGATACCTGCCCGCCTATGGCAGTATAAAAGATGAACAAAATTCCGATTCCCCAGACAGATCCTTCATAGGGCAAGCCAAAGAAACTGTTCATCACCTTGGCCCCACCAATCATTTGGGCGGCAATGACGCCTATCCAGGCAACGGGGATAACAAATGAGGCAATGATTTTAGCCTCTTTCCCATACTGATCTCCAATCAATTGAGGCAGGGTATATTTCCCCTGACGTTTGACGATGGGCGCTACCACAACCAGCATCAGGAGTCCGAAAGCAGCCGACAACATCAGCCAGGCGGCTGCCCATCCCTGGGAAAATGCCAGATCGCTGCTACCCAGAATGGCTGTACTGCCAATAATTGTAGCCAGCAAAGAACCCGTAATTTGCCAAACATTCCCCCTGTTTCCGGCCACCATATAATCACGGGAGGTTCGGATCTTCCTTGAAGAGTAGATTCCTATTCCGATCATTGCAAGGATGTAGAGGAGGAGGATGAGGTACTTTAGCATGCGGTAATTGGAAAATGTGACAATGTGACAATTAAACGGGGTAAAAGTAGTTAACTTCAGATTTTAATAAAAATGGTTTATTGGATACAGTTACCGATGATTTTACAGGAAAAATTGATAGAAAGTCTGATATTTATTAGGATTTGAGCGCTGTAAATTACTTACTTTGTATAAATATAAAATGGGCCTGGAAACCTCGTGTCCTTCGTGAAAACCTTTGCGGCCTTTGTGGTAAGGTTTAAATATTTCACCACAAATGTACACGAAGGATCACACAAAGGATACACGAATGATTAAAGTAACTACCCGACATTAATAGCAAAATGCAAAAAACATTATAAGATCTAAGAAAATGAAAGCTATCAGAAAGAGTCTGCCACAAAAGGGTTTATGGATGGAAGATATTCCGGTTCCGGAACCCGGAGTCAACGAAGTACTGGTAAAGATCAGTAAAACTGC
>Ga0172379_10010068_pt1 | contig 11536 bp, 11 predicted proteins | sample GrowelOW334metaG_FD_119756 | JGI IMG/M metagenome (GOLD analysis project Ga0172379, IMG submission 119756) | Groundwater microbial communities from an aquifer near a municipal landfill in Southern Ontario, Canada - Groundwater well OW334 metaG | ecosystem: Environmental > Aquatic > Deep... | reverse complement strand
GGAGATGTCGGCATCCTTTGAGATCGGCCGGTAGCGCCAGCCGCCTTCATGGCCCGGCTCGGTGGCCTGCGCGCTGATGATGACCTTCACCGCCTTGTCGAGCTTGGGCCGCAGGGTAGTGGACTTGGTCTGACCGTAAAGCTCGGCCAGCGCGATGGTGGCGATGCCGTGCGAATACATGTATTGGCCGTCGCTGCGGATGTTGTAGAGGCCGTCGGGACCGATGGAGTCGAGAAGGTAGTTCATGCCCGCCGTGACATTCCGGCCGAACTCGCCCTCGCCGGGAAGATGCCCCCCCGCCTGGAAGGCCATGAGCGTGTAGCCGGTCATGGCGATCTGCCGGCGGGTCTCGTCGCCGCTGAAGCCCCACGCGCCGGAGGCCAGCTGCTTCGATGCGAGATATTTCAACCCGCCCTTGATGACCGCCTCGGTCTTGGCGTCCACGATGACGGCGTCACGCGGGCGCGCCGGCGAACCGGGCGACGCGGCACCGAGGGCGGCGGGCACCAGCGCCAGCAGCCAGGCAAGGGCCAGCGCGGTTCTGAAAGGGTGATTCACAGTGAGCAGACTGTAGCAGCCGACGCCGCAGGGTTCACTGGAAATTCACGGAAACGCGCAGACGCGGCGCGGCCCGGGCGTTGCCGGGCTACTTCTTCATCCCCACGCTGCTGGCGCGCTTGGCGATTTTCCGGCTCGTGAGCACCTTGGTCACGGTGCCGGTCTTGAGATACTTCTGCTTCACCGTGTCGAGGATGGCGTCGCGATGGTCGTAAAGGCGCTTGAGCTTGCGGGGCTTCACGCGTGACAGGACGTAGGCGGTGAGCAGCGGCAGGGCGATGGTCGAGTCCGTGTAGCAGACGACGGAGTCAGGGAGCTTGTCCGGGTCAACCTTGCCCCAGCTCACGGCTTCGGCGGGCGTGGCACCGCTCAGGCCGCCGGTGTCGGGGCGGGCGTCGGTGACTTGGAGGAAGTAATCGTGGCCCTTCTCCTGGATGCCGAGGACTTCCTGAATCTGCGGCTCGGTCTGGAGCATGAAGTTCTTCGGGCTGCCTCCGCCGAGGATGAACACGCTGCTGGTGTGGCCGGTGGACTTGGCGTGATAGACGATGGCGGCGGTCTGGTTCACGTCGCGGTTCACGTCGGGCAGGAGCGCCGAACCGCGCATGGCCATCGCGGCCACGTTCATGCCGATGCTCGAGTCGCCGGGGCTGCTGGTGAAGATGGGAATGCCGCACTCGTAGGCGGTGGCGAGCACGGAGGAATCCTTCAAGCCGAGCTTCCTGCCGCGCGCGGCGACGTATTTGCCGAGGAGGTAATGAAACTCATCCGTGCCCATGGGCCGCTGAAACTCCGGGCCCTGGATGACCTCGCGCACAAACGCGTCGGTGTCGAGCAGCACGTTGTAGTCGAAGAGCACGTCGTAGATGCGGATGACGCCTTCCTCGCGCAGCTCGATGTCATCCAGGAACGGGGAGCCGCTGTGGAGCTGCATGTCCAGGCCGAAGTGAAGATCGTGATAGAGGTTCGCCCCGGTGGAGATGATCCAGTCCACGAAGCCGGCCTTCATCAGCGGGATGAGGCAGGACTTGCCCAGGCCGGCGGGCGTGAGCGCGCCTGTGAGGCTCATGCCGATGAAGCCGTCGTCGGGCAGCATCTTCTTCGCGAGGAGCTGGCTGGCCTCGCGAAGCCGGCCTCCGTTGTAGGCGAGCATGACCTCGTCGATGAGGTCGGCGGCGGAGATGTCCTTGCCCACGCCGAGGGGATTGAGACGCGGATAGGCTGCGAACTTCCTGGAAACTTTGTGGCCGGATTTGTTGCTCATAACGCGCGGCGAGTGTTGCCAAAGGTCGCGCAAAGGCAAGTGGAGTTTGCTGGCATGGACCGCCCGCCAACCGGCACCGGCCGGCACCGTTCAATGGTTCGCTTGAACCGCGGCGCGAGAGCGGGAGGCTCCACCGTTCACAAGCTTCATTCCCTCGCAGCGGCAGAGGGAGACGAACTGCTCCTCCGCCAGGTTGAGCCGGCGGCCACGCCGGTGCAGCACGCCCCAGTTGCGGACGAGCTTGCGGCGTCCCAACGGGAGCGCCACGAGCGTGCCCGCGGCGATGTCGTCCCGCGCCACCCACGGCGCGAGGATGCTCACACCCAGACCGCGCGCGACCATTTCGCGGATGGCGCTCATGCTTCCCACCTCCATCATCGTGAGCAGCGTCATCTCCTCGCGCCGGAAATAGGCTTCGGCCAGTCGCGAAGTGTGGCTGGACCGGCTGTAGAGAATGTAGGGCTGCGTGGGAATCTCCTCACGCACCACCCGCTGCGCAACGGCCCACGGGTGCTGCGCGCTGACCAGAAACATCAGCTCATCGCCGAACAGCGGGATGAACTCCACGCCTGCATCCGGTCCCGGTTCGAGGCTCAACACGAGATCTGCATGACCGTTGTGCAGAAGGTCAACGGCCTCGCTCATGTCCGCTGAAGACACGGTGACCTGGCATTGCGGGAACTGCTCCTTGTGCTGCGCGAGCACGGTGGGCAGCAGCGCCTCGCACGCGGCCTCGCTCGTGGCGAGGCGCAGATGCGAGCGGCCCCACTTGCCGAGACGCTCCAGCGCCGCGCGCGCCTGCGTCATTTCATCAAGGATGCCCTTGGCGTGGTGCAGGAGCTGTTCACCGGCGGGCGTGAGCGCCACGGATTTGCCCACCCTGTCAAAAAGGCGACATCCCACGTCCTCCTCAAGCGCCTTGATGGCGTGGCTGATCGCGGACTGGGTGAGGAACAAATCCTTGCCCGTGCGCGTGAAACTGCCCGTGTTTGCCAGCGTAACAAAGGCGCGAAGCTGTCTGCTGTCTAAGGGTTCGCTCATGTAAGAGTTTGTTTCATCCGTTGCCGCAATATCATTCAGCAACCCCCGGGCCAACGAACGCGCCGGTTGGCATTGCGCGCGCTATGGGGCGCTGTGAGTGAACCGCACTTCACGGAAATAAACGCTGAACATGAACAAGACCAACCAACCTCTCATCACCTCCGCTTCCTCACGTCGCAGCTTCCTCACGCGCGTCGGCCAGACCCTCGGCACCGGCGCGCTGCTGGGCGGCCTGCCGCGCGGCTGGGTCGGCAGCGTGTATGCCAGCGACGCGCCGGAAACCGCCAAGCTCCGCTGCGGCATCATCGCGCTGACGGACAACTCACCGCTGGTCATCGCGGCGGAGAAGGGCTTCTTCAAGAAACACGGCGTGGACGTGACCATCGCCAAGGGCGCGAACTGGGCGGCCATCCGCGACTCGCTCTCCACCGGCGACAACCAGCTCACGCACATGCTCATCGGCATGCCCATCGCCAGCACGATGGGCCTGCTCGGCTCGCCGAAGAAGCCGATGGTCATCCCATGGCTGCTCAATCGCAACGGCCAGGCCATCACGCTCAAGGCCGAGTGGAAGGGCAAGGTCGGCGCGGACCCGAAGGCCATCAAGCCCTTCGTGGAGAAGGCGAAGAAGCTTGGCGAGCCGCTTGCGTTTGCGATGACGTTCCCGCCCGGCACGCACGCCATGTGGATGCGCTATTACCTCGCCGCCGGTGGCATCAACCCGGACAAAGACGTGGCGCTCATCACCGTTCCGCCGCCGCAGATGGTCGCCAACATGAAGGTCGGCAAGATGGACGGCTTCTGCGTCGGCGAGCCATGGAACGCCCGCGCCATCGCGGACAAGATTGGTTTCACCAGCGTCACCACGCAGGAAATGTGGAAAGACCACCCGGAGAAGGTTTGCGCCTTCACCGCCGAGTTCACCGAGAAGAATCCCAAGACCGTAAAGGCCGTCCTGAAGGCCCTGCATGAGGCCAGCGTGTGGCTCGACGACATGAAGAACCGCCCCGAGCAGTGCGAGATCGTGAGCCGGCCCACCTACATCAACTGCGAGAAGGACATCATCCTGGGCCGCCTGCTCGGCAAACTCGACTACGGCGACGGACGACCGCCCGTGACCGACGAGTTCCCAATGCACTTCAGCAAGCGCAACTGCAACTACCCGCAGCCCGCCTACGCCAAGTGGTGGCTCACGCAGTTCCGCCGCTGGGGCATGGTCACGGGCAGGCCCGACTACGAGGGCGTCGCCAAACAGGTCATGCGCGGCGACATCTACACCGAGGCCATGAAGGAAATCGGCGTCACCGACCGGAAACAGGACGACTCGTCGTGGACCATGTTCGACGGCTTCAAGTTCGACCCGAAGGGTGATCTCGATGCGTATGCGAAGGGCTTCCCGGTCAACAACGCCAAAGGCTGACCAAACCACGCCGCGTGTTGCGCGTGACCCGCGCAACACGCGGCAACCAACCAGTGATTCCGAACCATGCGACAATCCTCCTGGGTGCAAGCGTTCCGCCAGGCTTCCGTCTGGCGACGTGCTGCGGTGGTCGGACTTCCGATAGGTGTGTTGCAGGCCGTCATCAATCAGGGCGACGTGTGGCTGCGCCACGAGCAGACGGCCGGCACGGTCATCAAGACGCTCGTCTCGCCACTGGTGACGTTCTCCGTGGCACTCATCTCCGCCGCCGGTGTGTGGGTGGAGCAGCGGCGGCGGCAAATGCCCGAGGAATCCCAAAACCTGAAGCCATGAACCCCGCTGCCAATCGCCGCGCGCTCTGGGCGCAGGCCTTCCGCCAGCGTTCCGTCTGGCTGCGCGCGCTCCGGCTTGGCTTGTCCGTCGGCTTCCTCCAGGCGGTCGTCAACCAAGGTGACCACTGGATGAGCGGCGCGGTGGACGGGACGGTTCTCCTCAAGAGCATCGTCTCACCTCTGATTGGCTTCGCGCTCGTGCTCGTGTCCGCCGCTGAGACCTGGGTTCAACGCAGCGAGGAGCAGCTTCAATCCTGACCAGTTTACAACTCGCGAATCTCCAACCATGAAAGCATTCAAACTCGACTGGCTCATCCTCCCGCTCATCGGCGTCGCGCTGGTCGTCCTCGCGTGGCAGATCTCCTGCAAGACGTGGGCGAAGGAGCTGCCCACGCCCAGGAAAACCTGGGAGGTCAGCAAGGACTACGTGATGAAGCCCTTCGAGAAGCGCGGTGAAATGGACCAGGGCATCCTGCGCTTCACCTGGTATTCGCTCATCCTGGTCGCCAAGGGCTATGCGCTCGCGCTGCTCGTCGGCACGCCGGTCGGGTTCTTCCTCGGACTGTCGAAGGCGTTCACCAAGACCTTTGATCCCATCATACAGATTTTGCGCCCCGTCTCGCCGCTGGCGTGGCTCCCGCTCGGGTTGGTGTTGTTCCTCGGCGCGGGCAAGCAGGCGAGCGAGCTGGGCGCGCTCTTCACCATCGCCATCTGCTCCATGTGGCCCACCGTGCTGAACACCGCCGTCGGCGTGCGCGCCGTGCCGCAGGACTACCTGAACGTCGCGAAGGTCCTGAAGCTCTCCCGCTGGAACACGCTGACCAAGGTGCTCATCCCCGCGACGCTGCCCTACATGTTCACCGGCTTCCGCCTCAGCCTGGGCATCGCGTGGCTGGTCATCGTCGCCGCCGAGATGCTCACGGGCCGGCCCGGCGTGGGCGGCTTCCTCTGGCAGGAATACAACGCGCTGGTCTACGAGCACATCATCCTGTGCATCATCACGATCGGCGTCGTGGGCTTCGTGCTCGACCGCCTGATGAGCCTGGTGGAATCGCGCTTCAAGACCGCCTGAAACCTATGAAAAACAACAAACCCGCTCCCCGCCCGCAGAAATCCGCACGTTCAACGGCGAAAAAATCCGCCACCGCCCTGAGCCAGCTGGTGCATGTCTTGAAGCATCCCCGCCCCATGCTGAGGCCGGTTCCCCTCAAGCTGCGCGCTCCAGCCGCCAGGGAGGTCTTTGTTGCAGGCTCGTTCAACGGTTGGAAAGTTGGCGCGACACCCCTGCGCCCGGCCAATGGCGGCGAGTGGTGCAGCGAACTGAAACTGTCGCCGGGCCGCTACGAATACCTGTTTGTCGTGGACGGCTGCTGGCTGCCCGACCCCGCGGCCCCCGAAACCGCGCCAAACCCGTTCGGCGGCTGGAACTCCGTGCTGTCGGTGAACTGAAATGAAGCCTCACGCAAAGGACACGAAGGGCGCAAAGGTCATGAAGAACAAAGCCAACGCACGCCACCGAGGGCATCGTGACTTCTCCCTCTCCCTCTCCCTTTGCGGAGCAAGGGGAGAGGGCCGGGGTGAGGGGTTGACCGCTCGGCATTGGTGGCCGCACCCCTCATCCGGCCTTCGGCCACCTTCTCCCCTCGCTCTGCGAAGGGAGAAGGCACATTCGGAGCGCCTCCAGCTTTCCTCACACAAAGTCTGCGAACGGCACAAAGCGTTTCAAGGAGCCCAACACAGTTCAATCAACCACCTCGTTTCCCCGTTCTCGGCCCTTGCGCGAGCCAAATTGTCATGCCCTATCTTGAACTGAAATCTGTCTCCAAAGGCTACGGGGAGAACGGCTCGCGCACCGAGGTCTTGAAGGACGTCAACCTCACCATCGAACAGGGCGAGTTCGTCGCCATCGTCGGCTACTCGGGCGCGGGCAAGACCACCCTCATGTCCATCCTCGCCGGGCTGATCCGGCCGGATACCGGCAGCGTCACGCTCGAAGGCCGCGAGATGGGCGGCCCCGGCCCCGACCGCGGGCTGGTGTTTCAGAACTACTCGCTGCTCCCGTGGCTCACCGTCGTCGAGAACGTGCGGCTCGCCGTGGACCAGGTGTTCCCGGAGAAGTCCGAGGCCGGGCGCGCGGCGCACGCGACTGAATTCATCGAACTGGTGAACCTCACCCCCGCCCGCGACAAGCGCCCGCACGAGCTGTCCGGCGGCATGAGACAACGCGTGAGCGTGGCCCGCACGCTCGCGACGAACCCCAAGGTGCTCCTGTGCGACGAGCCGCTGAGCGCGCTCGACGCCCTCACGCGCGCAAACCTTCAGGACGAAATCGCCCGCATCCGCACGCTGCACAACCAGACGGTCGTCCTCATCACAAACGATCCTGACGAAGCCATCCTTCTCGCCGACCGCGTGGTGCCGCTCACCGCGGCCCCGAACGCGACGCTTGGACAGTCGTTCATCGTGGATCTTCCCCATCCGCGCGACCGCAAGGCGCTCAACCAGAACGTGCGTTTCCGCCAGCTCCGCCGCGAGATTTCCGAGTATCTCCTGAACTCGCGCCGGGAGCGCCACGCAACCGTCTCGCGGAAACTCACCCTGCCGGACATCGATCCGGAGGACTTGAACATCCCCCGCAACATGCTCGGCCGCAGGCGTCCCCTGCGCTCCAGCGAACGCAGGGAAGCCGTCGTCGAAGTCACCCCCTGACATGAGCCACCACGTCGAACTCAGCGACCTCTCGAAGGTCTATTCCACGCCGAAGGGCCCGTCCGTCATCGTGAAGGACTTCAACCTCCGCATTGCGAAGGGCGAGTTCGTCACCCTCATCGGCCACTCCGGCTGCGGGAAATCCACCGTGCTTTCCATGCTCGCCGGACTGAACGACATCACCGGCGGTGTCATCATCCTGGGCGGCAAGGAGCTTGCCGGCGCAGGGCCGGACCGGGGCGTGGTATTCCAATCGCCCTCGCTGCTGCCGTGGCTCACCGCGTTTGAAAACGTGATGCTCGGCGTGGAGCAGGTTTTCTTCACCGCCAGCACCGAGGAGCGACGGGACATTGTGGAGTATTACCTCACCGTCGTCGGTCTGGGCGAATCCATGCACAAGCGCCCGGCGGAGCTTTCCCAGGGGATGAGACAGCGCGTCGGCATCGCCCGCGCTTTTGCCCTCAAGCCCAAGATGCTTTTGCTCGATGAACCCTTTGGCATGCTCGACTCGCTCACGCGCTATGAATTGCAGGCTGTCCTTCTCAAGCTCTGGCGGGAGAACCGCATCACCACGCTCATGGTGACGCACGACGTGGACGAGGCGCTCTACCTCAGTGACCGCGTCGTTTGCATGACCGACGGCCCCGAGGCCGAGGTGGGCGACATCATTCCAGTGAGCTTCCCGCGTCCACGCGAGCGCCAGGCCGTGATGGATCACCCTGATTACTACCCGTTGCGCGAGCGGCTCATCGAGTTTCTCGAAGTCCACGCGCACAAGAAGAAGGCCGCCGCGCCGGCTGCGCCGACGGCTTTGTCCACGCCACCGGCGGAGCCGCCGGCCAGCTTCAGCCCGTCACCCGCGCCCACCCAGGAGCCGAGGGAAGCGTCGATGATGGCAACCGTTTGACACCATGACGAAAGCCAGGATGACCGGGACGATTCTCGCCGCGAAGCGCGCGAAGAAGAAGACTTGGGCCGCCATCGCCAGGGCCGCCGGGCTGTCGGAAGTTTACGTCACGTCCGCGTGCCTCGGCGAAAACGCGCTTTGTCCGGCGGAGGCGCGGAAGGTTGCGAAGTTCCTCGGCCTCGGCTCCGGCATCGCCGCCGCGCTGACAGGGTTCGCGACCAAGGGTGAGGCCGCGCCGACGGTGTCCAGGGAGCCGCTCCAGTATCGCTTCCAGGAAATCATCTACGTCTATGGCCGCACGATGAAGGAAATCATTGAGGAGAAGTTCGGAGCGGGCATCATGAGCGCGATTGACTTCACGATGGACATCCAGCGCGTGCCCGACCCGAAGGGCGACCGCGTGCGGCTGACGATGAATGGCAAATTTCTTCCTTACAAACGCTGGTGACACTTTCGGGGCAGACGCGCCCGACGCTCCGCAACCAAACTGAAATCGAAACACTGAAGACATGAACCAAAAAAACCTCGCCATCGGCGCGCTGCTGCTCGCCGCCACCCCCGCCCTCCAAGCCCAATACGCGCCGCCGCCGCCCACGCAGCCGTTCCCCGGCTTCCTGAACCAATACCTCCGGGCACAAGACCCGTATTGGGCCAACTGGGATTTCGGCGGCTCGCTGCGCATGCGCTACGAGGTAAAGGAGAACGGCCTCGGTCTGCCGCCTGCCAACGACTTCCGCGCACAAACGACGGCCACCACGCACAACGACAACAGCTACTTCAGCGACAAGCTGCTGCTCCGCGCCGCCTACACCGACAAATGGTGGGGTGCATACCTCGAAGGGCGGAGCAGCTCCACCACAGGCGATGATCGGAACCCCAATTTCGAGTCCGACGGCCCGGCGGACCTGCATCAGGCCTATGTGACGCTGGGCAACCACAAGGAGTTCCCCGTCTCGCTGAAAGCGGGCCGTCAGGAGTTAAGTTACGGTGACGAGCGGCTGGTCGGCGCGTTCGCGTGGAACAACATCGGGCGCGTCTTCGATGCGGTGAAACTGCGCTGGCAGACCGAGTGGTTCTCCGCCGAGGCTTTCACCAGCAAAATCGTCCTGCCGGACGACAACAACTTCAACATGTGGAACGACTACAACGTCTTCTCCGGCCTTTACCTTTCGACCAAGGAGATTCCGAAGAACCTGGCCGAGGTTTATTTCTTTGCGCGTAACGAGGGCATCGGCAGCGCCACGGCCAATCCGGCGGCGTTCGCACCGTTTCAAACCGCATCGTCCGCCGCGCGCGACATCTACACCATTGGCACGCGGTTCAAGTCCAACCCCGGGGATTTTGGCAACTTCGATTACACCGTCGAGGGCGCGTTTCAGTTCGGCAACTGGAAGCCCACGACCGTCACGCCACGCGAAGATCATGAAGCCTGCGCGTTCGTCGCGAATGCCGGCTACACGTTTCCCGACGCCTTCGGCAAACCCAGGCTCGCGCTGGAATACGCCTACGCCTCCGGAGACAGCAACCCCACCGATGGCAAGCATGGAACCTTTGATCAGCTGTATCCCACCGGACACAAGTTCGAAGGCTACATGGATTTCGCCTCCTGGCAGAACGTCCATGACGTTCGCAGCATCTTCCAGCTGAAGCCCACCCCCCGCCTCTCACTCGCAGTCGAAGGCCACCTCTTCTGGCTCGCGGACACGGCGGATAATTTTTACAACAAAGGCGGCGTCGCCCGCGGCGGGGCCACCGCCTATCAGGCCCCCGCAGCCCAGGGCACTGGCTTCGGCCGCAACCCCGGCTACAGCAGCTTCGTGGGGAGCGAACTGGACGTGGTCACCGGTTTCGCCGTCAATAAATTCACCGCCTTGGAAGCTGGTTACGGCCATTTCTTCGTCGGCGACTACATCAGGCAGTCGTGGAGCGCCCCGGGCTTCGGCTCGGCCGACGCCGACTGGTTCTACGTGCAACTCAACGTGAAATTCTGAGCCTCGTCATAGAATGCAGACGCCCGCGTCCGCGCTGTGCGATGAGTTCGCACCCTGCGCAAATTGAACCAACGCCCAGGGGCCTGCCGATGGCCAACCGCACGCCGCTCGGGGTGAAAACCCCCGGCTTCCCGCAAACTCAAGTTGCAGGTGGGTCACACTGATGGCCCTCGCGGGTGCTCTGTGAATTTGATTCATCCTGCGGCTGGAAAACATTCATCCACCGTCCTGGCCTCCTTCGCTCCGCTGGCAAGCGGACTGCGTGGGACGGGCCGACGATGAAATTATCCGAACTCAAAACCGCCGGCCACTGGCCGACTCTTGTCACCGCGTTCCTCTACTTCGACTACAGCTTCATGGTCTGGACGCTCCTGGGCGTGCTGGCCAACCAGATCGCAGCGCCGGAGTCGCTCAACCTCACGCCACAGCAGAGGTTCTTCATGGTTTCCGTGCCGATTCTCTCCGGCGGTTTCATCCGGCTCCTGCTTGGCCTGCTCGTGGATCGCATCGGCGCGAAGACCACCGGCATCTTCGCGCAGGTCGTGGTCATCGCGGGCCTGTCAGCCGCGTGGGTGTTCGGGCTGAAGAACTACGAGGCCACGCTGCTCATGGGCGTGGTGCTCGGCGTGGCGGGCGCGAGCTTCGCCGTCTCGCTGCCGCTGGCGGGCCGCTGGTATCCGCCGCACATGCAGGGCCTGGTGATGGGCCTGGCCGGCGCGGGCAACATCGGCGTGGTGATTGACTCGCTGCTCGCGCCCCGGCTCGCGTCCGCCTACGGCTGGCCGGCGGTGTTTGGCTTCGCCATCATTCCCGCCATCCTCGTGCTGGCGGTTTACTGCTACGTGGCCAAGGAGCCGCCGCTGAAAGTCCCCGCCAAGAAGGTGGCCGACTACTTCCGTCTCTTCGCCGAGAAGGACGTCCACTGGTTCTGCTTCTTCTACACCGTCACCTTCGGCGGCTTCGTCGGTCTGGCGTATTCCCTCGGGATGTATTTCAAGGACCGCTTCAACCTCACGCCCTCGCAGGCCGGTGACCTCGTCGCGCTGTGCACGGCCATCGGCGCGCTCGGGCGTCCGCTCGGCGGCGGCATCTCGGACCGCATCGGCGGCATCAAATCCCTGCACATTTACTATTCGGTGGCGTGCCTTGCGCTCATCGCCGGCGGCCTGATTGAAAACCTTGCGTTCAACGTCGCCGCCTTCTTCATCGCGTGCGCCGCCTTCGGCATGGGCAACGGATCGGTCTTCCAGCTCCTGCCCCAGCGCTTCGGGAAGGAACTCGGCCTGATGACCGGCCTCGTCGGCTGCGGCGGCG
>Ga0172379_10010067_pt1 | contig 11536 bp, 10 predicted proteins | sample GrowelOW334metaG_FD_119756 | JGI IMG/M metagenome (GOLD analysis project Ga0172379, IMG submission 119756) | Groundwater microbial communities from an aquifer near a municipal landfill in Southern Ontario, Canada - Groundwater well OW334 metaG | ecosystem: Environmental > Aquatic > Deep... | reverse complement strand
CAATTCCCCCAAGTTACCTCACTTATTATGCCCGTTGGTTCCGGAACTACACTACTGGGCATTAGTGACACTTTACTACCCACCGTTAAACTCATCGCCGCCCAACCTGCCTCCAATGCTCCAATATCTTCACACTTTGATAGCAATTTTAACCCCGAAACAGTTACCATCACTGACGCTTTAGGTGTAAAGATGTTACCCCTAAAGGCTCAAATTATTGATCTATTAACCCGGCGGGGTGGGGGAGTCGTTGTCGAAAACAATCAAACTCTATTAGCAGCTGCCTGGCTTAAAGAAAATGCCCTCAACGCCAGCGCCGAAACTGCTTTATGCTTGGCCGGGCTTTGGAAATTAAGAGCCAGCCAGTCGGACTTATTAGGGTCAAACCCATTAATTTTAGTTACAGGGTGCAAGAGAGTATGAATTCTTACCCCAACCTTCCTACCATTCTCAACGATCTCCCATATCACTATTACTATCCTCAAGCCGATAAATTTCTTGAATTAAACCTACCATTTAAAAACTTTTCCACCCTGCCACTATTGCCGGATATGGGAAAAAACTCAGCTAACATTTTAAAAGCCTTTAAACCGACTGTTCCCTCACCGGTTATTATTCCCTTCAAGCCCAGCGCCAAAATCGAACATATCTGCCGCCAAAACAATTGGAAACTGGTAGCAGTGGACTCCAAATTAAACCGGCTCCTAGAAGATAAACTGCTTTTTACCAACCTTGCTCTCGCCAACAATATACCTACCATACCCCATTTAATTGGACCTCTGGCCTCTTCACTTATTGATCAGAGCCAGAAATTATTTGGACCCCAACTAGTAATTCAAACTCATTTTGGATGGGCAGGCTCCAGCACCTATTTATATAACTTAACCAACCAACTAACGGTTCCTCAAGGCACACCAGTTAAAATCATGCCTCTTTTAGAAGGAGCTACTTACACCAATAACTGTTGTCTTACCAAATGGGGGTCAATTGTCGGTCCTCCGGCACTCCAAATCAATGGCCTCCCAACTTTAAGTTCCAATTCATTTGCTACAACCGGGCGTCAATGGCCTTCTTTTTTACCCGACCGTCATTTAAAAAAAATTCAAAAAGTGTCCCAAGACATCGTCAAATTACTTCAAAAACTAGACTTTCGTGGGTTTTATGGAGTTGACTATTTAATAACTCAAAAAGATATCTATGTTTTAGAAATTAACCCGCGCCTGACAGCATCGTCCAATTTTTACACCCAGCTAGAACTTAAAAATAATCTCATACCCACCATTTATTGGCATTTAGCTGAATTTCTTGACTTAAAACTACCCTCAATAAACTACGATTTTAAACTTTACTTTTCCCACGCGCTTGAGGGTACTGAGATTACTCCCAAATCAGCAGAGGGGCACACTATCGCCAAACATTGGTTTTGGCAACCGGTAGCCAAACACTACCCGCCAGTTTATGATTTACAAAAAATCAATGACTTATAAACATAGCTTTAATTTTTCATTTCCAAAACTAGTCACCAATCCTATTTTTTTAATTCCTTTAATTTTAATAATTGTTGGTATTTTTTTTACGGCTTCTGCCAGTTCCAATGACGCCATAATTTTTAATGACCAGAACTTTTTTTTGCGTCGTCAGGTCATCTGGACTTTTATTTCTGTTTGCTTATTTATTGTCGCCACTAAAGTGAACATCGATCTGATTTTTCGTCATTCTATTTGGTTTTATTTCATAACCCTGGGATTATTGTTGGCTACACTCATACCGGCTCTTAATTACTCAGCACTGGGTGCCTCCCGATGGCTGAAAATTGGCCCATTAACCCTTCAACCGTCCGAAGTATCAAAGCTTACCATTATTGTACTTTTTTCCCGGCTTTTTTCAGACAAATTGTACCATCGCCTATCACTTATTATTCCTTACTTTTTGCCAATCGTTATTTTTTTGTTGTTACAACCAAATTTTAGCACTGTCGTCCTACTTTCTGCCTTAGTCCTTGGATTGTTTTATCAAAGTGGCGGAAACTTAGCCCATATTTTTTCCATTTCCTTAGTCGGTTTTCTTTTGGGATTAGTTTTAATTTTCAGTTCCAGTTACCGGCTCAATCGCTGGCAACAACTATTTTCGGCCAATACCACCAACAATTATCATGCCCAGCAATTGCTAATTGGTATAAAAAGAGGTCAGCTTTTTGGTGTTGGTTTAGGCAACTCCGAACAAAAATTCCGTTTCATCCCCAAAATTGCCACCGACTCACTATTGGCGGTAATTATTGAAGAAACTGGAGTTCTCGGTCTTTCACTTATTTTTGGACTACTTACCATCTTGGTTAATTATCTCTACCGCTTAGCCCGGCTGTGTGACCAACCGCATTTGTCATTATTTCTTGGAGCCGTAGCCCTCTGGATTGGCATACAGGCACTTATTAACACTGGAGCCATAACTGCCATTGTTCCCTTAACTGGTATTCCTTTTCCTTTTATTTCTTATGGAGGATCTTCACTTTCAATTTTAATGGTCGCCCTGGGTTTAGCCGCCAATATTCAAAAGAACCATTGTCTTAAAACATAATTATGAAACAAGCAACAATTATTGTCACCGGTGTCCACCATACCCCAGCCATTGAATTATTCCGGTTACTTAACAATGACCCAACCACTACTTGGAAAATAATCTATTTAACCCACTCTACTCCAGCCGATACTCATCTTACCAACACCATCAGCCATTTTAATATTCCCTGTTATTCCCTAATTACCAGCAAATTTGACAGACGCTCTCTTTGGTTATCGCTGTTGACTGCCCCATTAAATTTAATTGGTTTTTTTCAATCTTTAGTTATTATTGTCCGAACCCAACCGAAAATTGTAGTCTCTTTTGGAGGTTATGCTAGTTTTCCAGTAGTGCTTGCCGCTTGGATTAACCGCCTACCGATTATTGTCCACGAACAAACCCTTACTCCAAGTCTAGCCCTCAGACTCTCCTCTCATTTCGCCGCTCGCATTGCTCTATCGATTAATAGTCCGCAGCTTAAACGAGCTCTTCCTAACTCAAAAATCGTCTTAACTGGAAATTTATTAAGAAATGAAATTTTCTCTCTTAAATCGACTACGTTTAGTCATCTGAGCGCTCAAATAATCAAAACTCCACTTATTTATGTTACCGGCGGCAGTCAAGGATCACAGTTTATTAATCAATTAGTTTGGTCAAGTCTACCTCAACTTAAAAATTACTTAATTATTCATCAAACCGGTCGTCATACGCCACCTCCATTAACGAAAAATTTTCCAAATTATATCTCTACTCCCTACATAGGCTTATCCGATATTGGCTGGGTTCTAAATCATTCTGCTTTGGTTATAACCCGAGCTGGCGCTAATATCTGTCAGGAGTTAGCTGTCCTTAAAAAAACCGCTATAGTTATTCCTCACCCCTATACTCAACAAAACGAACAGGTTCTCAATGCTTTATGGCTAAAACGTCTTCACCCCTCCCTAACGACAGTTTTGTATCAAACCCCCCTCCTTACTCCCACTAAACTATCAGCAGTTATCCGTAAATTAAAACTTTCTTCTCCAATAACCACCAAAATTAGTCAGAACCTTCATACCACCCACCCTTTTGTTAAACTTATCCATGAAATTGTTTGATTTGATTTTAATTCTCTTTATATTGTTGTTTTCTGCGTTCCACTTAGTACCATCTTCTGCTAACGACTTTTCCCTAAACAATACACCCACCAAATTAATAACCAAACAGGACATGTCTTTCTTGGACACAACTAACCTAGCCCTAGAGCAAGTTTATTATGATTATCTAAACTCAACAAAGCTAATTCTTAAAACCAAGTCCGTTCCATCGCTTCAATTTACTGCCTACCTAAATCCTAATGTGTCCTATTCTCATCAATTTGATCTAATTCAAATTGCCCAAAAAAGTTCTAAAATTATTTCACGCCAATTATTAGTAATTGACTTGGCCAGTCCTCAACCATATGTCACGCTCCAAAGTAATTAATTGTCTAGATATTGGAACTAGTAAAATTACTACTCTAATCTGTTCTCCTCCTACCGATGGAGATAAAATTAATGTCATCGCTGTTGCCACTGCCCCAGCTCTTGGTTTTCGCAAAGGCCAGGTGGTTGATTTAGAACTGGCTACTCATTCCATTACTCAAAGTGTTGAAAGCGCTGAAAGAATGGCTGGTTTTCAAATAAGCGAAGTGGTTGTTTGCCTGGCTGCCCCTCATTTTGAGTCAATCAATTCACGTGGTGTTGTGGCTATTACTCAACCCCAATCAGAAATTAAAACCGCTGACATTGAAAGAGCAATTGAAGCATCTCGGGCAATTTCCTTGCCCTCCGGCAAAGAAATACTCCACTCAATTCCTCGGTTTTATATTGTCGACGGCCAGGAAGGAGTAACCGATCCCATTGGCATGAGTAGTAATCGGCTCGAAGTCGAATCACATCTTATTTTGGCTTCAACCCCCGGGCTCAAAAACATTAATAAGTGTTTAGACGAGGTCGGTTTGCATCCACTCTCCATAACCTTTTCCGGTTTAACCGCCTCAGACTTAGTCCTTACTCAAACTGAAAAAGAGCTTGGTGTAGTGTTAGTTGATATTGGTGGACAAATTACTACCATCAATGTCTTTTTTGAAGGTAGTCCAATTTACTCCTCCGTTATTCCAGTTGGAGGTACCAATGTTACCAATGACCTTGCTATCGGTCTTCGGTTATCAATTGACGAAGCAGAAATTATAAAAACTAGGCTTCAAATCATCACTGAAAAACAAAACTTCGCCGATGAAACCTCGCTTGTTGATTTTGGCATTACCACCGAACCCAGTCGAAAAATTTCAATTCAAACCGCCGTCAATGGCATTATTAAACCCCGTCTGGAAGAATTGTTCAGTCTGATTGCCACCGAACTGGAAAACAGTGGCTTATCCGGCAAAACTCCCGCTGGTATGGTAATCACCGGAGGCGGCTCTCAAACTATCCAAACCAAGGAAACCGCTACTCGCCTCATACCCCTACCCCTTCGTTTTAGTTCTCCTCCCCCAATCGGTGGTTTAATTGAAGAAGTCTCCCAACCGGGTTACACCTCAACCATTGGTTTGGCTAAATACTTTTTGAACCAAAAAATTACTTCTTCCACTAAACGCTCACCTGCTAAAATCAATTTCAATGGCATTTTTGGTCGTTTTAAATCATTAATCGAACCTTTTCTGCCATAAAATGGCTTTAATAAAAACACTTTCCGGTCAGTTTGCCAAAATCAAAGTTTTGGGAGTTGGTGGTGGCGGCAATAATGCGGTCAACTCCATGATAGTCGACGGGGGTATTCCTTCAGTAGAGTTTGTGGCTGTTAATACCGATTCTCAAGCTCTCATAAATTCCATGGCCGATGTCAAAATTCAAATTGGCGAAAAGCTCACCAAAGGTCTAGGAGCCGGATCTGACCCAAAAATTGGCCAAGACGCTGCTGAAGAATCCAAAGATAAAATCAGGGAAATTCTTGAGGGTACTGATATGGTTTTTATCACCGGAGGCATGGGTGGAGGCACTTGTACCGGAGCCGCCCCGGTTATTGCTCAAATTGCCAAAGAAGAACTAGGAATCCTGACTGTAGCCGTGGTTACTAAACCGTTCTTTTTTGAGGGAACCAGGCGCATGTCCAAAGCCGAAGAGGGGATTCGTCAACTAAAGGACCACGTCGACACCCTAGTAATTATTCCCAATCAAAAAGTTTTAGAAATAATCACTAACCAAACCCCCCTCAAAGATGCGTTTAAGTTAGCCGATTCTGTTTTAACCAAAGGCACCCGGGCAATTGCCGACCTTATTACCACCCCCGGGCTTATTAACCTGGACTTTGCCGATATTAAATCAGTCATGAATAACGCCGGAACAGCGCTAATGGGAGTAGGTGAGGCAGAAGGCGATGATAAATCTAAAAAAGCTGTGATGCTAGCCATTGAATCACCTTTAGTCGATGTAGACATTCGTGGGGCCAGAGGTGTTTTAATAAATATTACCGGTGGCAGTGACTTAACCATGGCTGAAATTGAAAATGCAGCTAAAACTATTACTCAAAACATATCTCCAGATGCTAATATTATTTTCGGAACTTCTATTGACCCCACCCTATCAAACAAAATTAAAATAACCGTCATTGCCACTGGTTTTGACACCGGCTATCAACCTAAATTTACCCACAAACAAACTTTGTCCCAATCTAGCCTGGATATTAAGTCCTCACCCGAGCCGCCCCCGGACTCCAATCAGGATGATTTTACCCAACACCTAAACGAGTTGCTGCCTGATCAAAATATTCCCACCGGTGTTGAAATGTCTGAAGAACTTGACATCCCCGCCTTTTTAAGAAAAAATCGACCTTAATATTGTATAATCTGTCAATGTCTTCTACTTGTTACTCTTCAAACATCATTAATTAGCCGCTTTTTGCGGCCCATTAAATCCATCGCCCGATGGATTTTTTTATTTATATGGCTCCATATTTTCCTCCACTCACCCCCAATCCCGACTTCACTAAAATGGAACAAGATTTAGTAACCTGGTGGTATGAGCGCGATATTGTCAATAAATACTTAACCAAAAACCAAAACTCGGATACCACTTTTTCTTTTATTGATGGTCCCATCACCGCCAATGGACCCATGGGCGTTCATCACGCCCGCGGGCGGACATTAAAGGACGTTTTTCAACGTTACAAAAATAGCAACGGCTTTGCTCAACGCTTCCAAAACGGTTTTGACTGTCAAGGTTTGTGGGTTGAAGTTGAAGTCGAAAAAGATGCTGGTTTTAATTCCAAAAAAGATATTCAAGAGTTTGGGGTAGATAAATTTACCCAAGCCTGTATTGACCGGGTTAATAAATATGCGGCTCTTCAAACCGAACAATCCAAACGCTTGGGCATGTTTATGGACTGGGAAAATTCCTATTACACCAACTCCAAAACCAACAATCTGTATATCTGGCACTTTCTAAAAATCATCTCCCAAAAAGGCTGGCTAATTCAAAAAAAGAGCGCCACCACCTGGTGTCCCCGCTGTGAAACTGGTCTTTCCCAACATGAGCAGGCCGATGGTTATCAACTCGACACCGACACCTCAGTTTATTTGAAATTCCAACTCTCCGACGCTGACAATGAATATGTTTTAGCCTGGACGACTACTCCCTGGACCCTATCTGCTAATGTATTGTTGGCCATAAACACTGACTTTGAATATGTTAAAGCCACCCTTGAGGGCCAAACAATTTATTTAGCCAAAGACGCCGCCGCTCGTCTCGGTTTAACTGACATTGAAACAATCGACGCTAAAAGTCTTTTAAATCGCCCTTATCATTCGCTTTATCAAATACCCGCCCAAGAGGGTATTAAACATTTTATTACCAACTGGGACTTAGTCGACCCGGTTGAAGGAACCGGTGTAGTACACGTGGCCCCCGGCTGTGGCCAAGAAGATTTTGAATTAGGCAAATCCTTAAATACCCCCATGCCAGCACCTCTGGACCAAAGAGGGTATTTCATGGAAGGATATGGCCCATTAACTGGTCTTTATGCTCACTCGGTTGCCCCCCTAGTTTTTGACTATTTAAAGTCCACTAATTCACTATTTAAAACCGAACCCGTTACCCACCGTTACCCTCACTGTTGGCGCTGTAAAACCAAGTGTCTTTTCCGTTTGGAAAACAATTGGTATATGAGCTCGGAGGCCATTCGGCCCCACCTCAAGGAGGCTGCCCTAAAAGTAAACTGGTTACCCCGTTATGCCGGCCGCCGTATGCAAAACTGGTTGGATACTATGGAAGACTGGATGATTTCCCGCAAACGCTTTTACGGTTTAGCTCTGCCTTTTTACCCCTGTCCCAAATGTAACAAGCTGACTGTTGTCGGATCGCTTGTTGAGCTTAAAAGTCTGGCTACTAACCCAGCTGCTGTCGACAACCTTCAAAGTATTCACCGCCCCTGGATTGATGAAATTGAAATCCACTGTCCGGATTGTCAGATGCCGGTTAAACGTATCACTGATGTCGGTGACGTTTGGCTAGATGCCGGTATCGTCCCGTTTTCAACCCTAAAATATCTTGAGGACAAGCAATATTGGCAAAAATGGTTTCCTGCTGATTTGGTTTTGGAAATGATTGAGCAAGTTCGCCTTTGGTTTTACTCCATGTTATTTATGAGTGTCACCCTAGAGGGTGTTACCCCCTATAAAAATGTAGTTACTCATAGTGAAGTCCGGGACGAATTAGGAGAACGCATGAGTAAAACCAAAAAAAATGGGATTCCCTACGAAGAGGCAGTGTCTCAAATGACAGCCGACGCCATGCGCTGGCTCTATTGTCAACAAAAATCCCACACTCATGTCAATTTTGGCTACAACATTGCCTCCCAGGTCAAACGTGATTTTATTTTAATTCTTTGGAATTCATATCGGTTTTTTGTCCAGCACGCCAGCCTGGAAAATTGGCAGCCTACCACAACTACACTCGACCTTACCAACAATCTACCATTAATTGATCGCTGGTTACTCTCCCGCTATCACCATACCGCCAAGCTTGTTACTGCCTCACTGGATAAATTCCAAACCCCCCAAGCCACCCTTGCCCTGGAAAGTTTCGTTTCCGACCTGTCAACTTGGTATATCCGCCGAACACGCGACCGCAGCGACCATTTCCAACTACTCTATACGGTATTTGAGGGTCTAACTCGGCTACTTTCACCCTTTATTCCTTTTCTTTCCGAATCTATTTTTCAATCGCTAATGGGTCTTACAATTCCCGCCTCCACCATCTCCGTTCACCATCAATCCTGGCCGAAATTTAACCCAGATTTAATTAATCTAAGTCTAGAAAAACAGATGGTACTGGCCCGGGCAATTTGTACCGAGATCCACGCGGCTAGGCAAAAGTCACAACTAAAAATCCGCCAACCTCTCTCACTTGCTTCCGTTACCATTCCTACTTCAATGGACTCAGAATTTACAAACTTAATTGCTTCCGAAACCAACATCAAAACAATTAATCTTAACTTAATACCAAACTCCACTTTGTCAGTAGAGTTAGACACTAATCTAACTCCAGAGCTTATTGCTGAGGGCGAAAGTCGGGATTTAATACGACTTATTCAGGTTATGCGAAAGGAACTTGGTTTTGCGGTTCAGGACCTTATCATTATTACTGCTCCCGCCTGGCCTCAATCTTTTGAAGCAGAAATAATAAAAAAGACTCTAGCCGTTAAAATCCAAACCGGCCCTGTTTTGTCTATTGAAAAAGTTTGATGTTACCCTCTGCCCTAATCATACTTTTTGGAATTCAACTCCTAATGGTTAGTTCAGTCTCTCCCAGTCTGGTTCCACGCCAGATTATTTCCTGGTTAATCGGTATTGTCTTGTTTTTTATAGGCAAACAAGCGAATTACCGGCAGTTATATCAATACCGCTTTCATATACTCATCGCCGCCCTTGTCTTTGTAATTTTACCCATAATTTTTGGCGAACTAACTCGAGGCTCGCATCGGTGGATAAGTATTGGGCCTCTAAATCTTCAGCCCTCAGAAATAATCAAACCATTGTTAATGACTTTTTTTTCCTTCAACCACCTCCCCATCCTAGGTTTCCTGCCGATTTTAGTAGTCTTACTTCAGCCTGATTTAGGCACCAGCTTAACCTTATTTTGCTTAGCTATTCCACTGATATTTATTAACAAAACCAACTTTTACCGTTTTTTATTAGTCACACTATTTTTTATAGTTCTTTCCCCATTTGTTTATCAATATGGCCTAAAGCCATATCAGCGCCAAAGAATTACTAATTTCTTAGAGCCACGTTCTGACCCAACCGGCGCTGGTTATAACGTAATCCAATCTCAAATCGCTATCGGTTCCGGAGGCCTTCTGGGTAAAGGCTTTAAACAGGGGACTCAAGGTCAATTAAAGTTTTTACCCGAAAAACACACCGATTTTATTTTCGCCGCCACTGCCGAAGAGAGGGGATTCGTCGGCATTTTTTTACTCATCGGTTCATATTTTTTATTGCTAAGGGGATTATTGGCAAAATTTAAATCTTTAACCTATTTCCCCCAAAAAGTTTTTACTTTAGGCATAACCTTTTCTATTTGGTTTCAAATAGTAGTAAACATCGGCATGAACTTGGGCCTACTACCGGTGACTGGTATTCCTCTACCCTTTATATCTGTGGGTGGATCCTCTATTATGGCACTCCTTTTTGCCCTGGGAATAATTTACTCAGTTTAGTTCCGAAACCATTTTCCATGTGATATAATTCCTCCTATGAATTACGCCATAATAGCGCTCGGTGGCCAACAGCACCAGCTCACTGAGGGTCAGGTTTTCCAAATTCCTCACCTTGAAAGCAACCAAAGCGACAAAATCGAATTAACCGAGGTTTTATTACTGAGTTTCAATGATCAAATTACAGTCGGTACACCTTATGTACCCAATTGTAGTGTTCAACTTGAAGTTGTTAACCACCTAAAAGGTTTAAAAACCAAGATTTTTAAATACAAAGCTAAGTCCCGGTATCACAAAACCATGGGTTTTCGTCCTAGCCTTACAGAGCTTAAAGTCATTAAAATTTCTACCGGTGACCAACCCAAAAAAGAAGCAGTCGCCAAGAAAACTGTTACTTCTAAAAAAACCGTTAAAAAAGTTGTTAAAGTTAAAGATAAAGCTAAAGCTTAAAACATATGGCACATACAAAGTCCCAAGGCAAAACCAATCAAAAATCAAATCGTCCCGGGCAAAGACGTGGTGTTAAAGTTTTTGGTAGTCAAAAAATTGATGTCGGTCAAATAATCGTTCGCCAAGTCGGCAATAAATTTCACGCAGGAAAAGGTACCAAAATCGGTCGCGACTTCACAATTTTTGCCATGAAACCAGGCATAGTAGAATTCATCACCCGTCTGGGGAAAAAATTTGTAACCGTCCGTTGATCTAGTTTATCTCTCTTTTTTTCACGCTCGGTTTTGAGTAATGTTAGTTATGCACTCTGTTGCTCAAATACCTACTAACCAGCTTGAACCGAACCCACTTCAACCCCGAGGCGTAATTAGCCCGGAGTCGCTTCAGGAACTAGTCGACTCAATTGAACAACATGGAATTCTTGAACCTTTGATTATTGCCAAAACTCCTGCTGGTTTTCAAATTATTGCCGGTGAAAGACGCTGGCGGGCGGCACGAGTTTTAAAACTCCAATACGTACCAGCCATTATTAAGGAAACAACTCCTCAGGGAATGTTGGAAATGGCTATTGTGGAAAATGTTCAGCGTAAAGACTTAAACCCAATAGAACGGGCTAAAGCTTTTATGCGGCTTAAGGAAGAATTCAATCTGGATCACAATGCCATTGCTAAAAAAATTGGTAAAAGTGTTCCCTATATTATTAACTCCATCAGGCTACTTTCTTTGCCCGATGCTGTTAAGGATGGTCTGCTGTCAAACTTTATCACTGAGGGTCATGCCAGAGCTCTGGCTGGCATTG
>Ga0172379_10010066_pt1 | contig 11537 bp, 11 predicted proteins | sample GrowelOW334metaG_FD_119756 | JGI IMG/M metagenome (GOLD analysis project Ga0172379, IMG submission 119756) | Groundwater microbial communities from an aquifer near a municipal landfill in Southern Ontario, Canada - Groundwater well OW334 metaG | ecosystem: Environmental > Aquatic > Deep... | reverse complement strand
TTAATTTTGGGAATTTTAGTTATTGGCGGAGAATTCAAAAGAACGGGACTGGCTGCTGTTTCTATTTTTCCAATTCTCATTATGATAACAATCGTAGAAAAATTTGTGGCTGTGCAAATTGAAAAAGGAGACTCAGCTGCTATAAAATTAGCCATTGAAACTCTAGTTATTTCAATTGTTGGTTTTTTTATCGCCAGCTCCAGTACCCTTATTCATTTTTTAGCCCTTTATCCTTGGGCAGTACTTCTTACAATTCCAGTCAATGTGATGCTTGGCAAATGGACAGGCCTACGCGTTAGTGAATATTTTCGCTTCCGAAAAATAATGAAGAATCTATAACCAAATCGATTCGCATGTCCGACAAACGCACGCGTCGGTTTGTGAGCGATAGCAAACAAATAACTATGTTTGAATTTTTTAAATTAAGCCGGCAAATACTCGGAATGAATGCACGGAACCTGGATTATATCCGGCCATTTAACCGATCACGCGCTAAAAAATTAGCGGACAATAAACTGCTCAGTAAAAAAATTCTCGCCAAGAATAATATCTCCGTGCCAAAACTGATTGCTAAGATTCGTACTGTGGAAGAATTGGAAAATTTTGATTGGCAAGCTCTGCCGGAAGGTTTTGCTTTGAAACCTAATCGCGGTTTTGGTGGCGAAGGAATTTTGGTAGTTTATGGTAAAAAAAAGAATTCCGATAACATTTGGATCAAAGCTGACCGATCAATTGTTACTATAGAAGATTTAAAAACGCATATTCGAAATATTTTGGATGGTTCCTTCTCACTTTCCGGTACGCCAGATATTGCTTTTTTTGAAGAGCGCTTGCAACTTTTGAAACTGTTCAAGCCCTATTCATACAAAGGCATTCCCGATATTCGCGTGATTGTTTTCAACAAAGTTCCCCTTATGGCTATGCTTCGTTTGCCAACCAAATCTTCTTCTGGTAAGGCTAATTTGCAACAAGGTGCTATTGGAGTGGGAATAGACATTGCAACAGGCACAACCACCACTGCCGTTCTCGGAAAAAACAAAATAATTGAATACGTTCCTGGCACTCGCCTTTTGCTTTCTGGAATCAAACTTCCCTACTGGAATGATGTTTTGAAATTGGCTGTACGCGCTCAAGAAATTTCCGGACTAGGTTTTCTCGGCGCTGACATTGCCATCGACAAAATTAATGGGCCAACGATAATCGAACTTAATGCCCGTCCAGGACTCTCTATCCAAGTAGCTAATTTAGCTGGTCTCAAAGAACGACTCAAAAAAGCCGCTGGGATAAAAATCAAGACGGTTGAAAAAGGCATTCGCGTCGGCAAGGATCTTTTCGGCGGAGAAATCGAAGAAGAGCTGGAAGAAATTTCCGGCAAAAAAGTTATCGGCACAGTAGAGAAAGTCAAACTTATTGGCAAAGATGGCAAGGAAATTGAGGTGGAAGCGAAGATTGACACAGGAGCCGACTCTAGCTCAATCGACATTGAATTAGCCAAAGAACTAGGCTTTGGAGAAACACTTTTGGCTTATGAAAAATTAAATATAAATTATGCAGAAATAAAAAATCTGACCAAAGAACAAAGGGAATCCTTATTTAAAAATATTCCCGACCTAGCTGATACTGCCATCATCCATTCTTCTCATGGCACAACCTACCGACCAATGATTTATATTTCTTTTATTATGGATGAATTTGAAATTTTTGCTAAAGTTTCCATAATTGATCGATCAAATTTAAAATTGCCTGTTATTATTGGAAGAAAAAATCTGAGTAAATTCTTAATTGATGTAAATAAATAAACTCATGAAAAAAAATCAAGACATTATCAAAAAGGTTGTCGAAGAAATGGGCGGCACAATTGAAAAAATAATTCCTGAAAGAAATTATTTTCATATCAAAATAAATGGTGAGAAAATATTTATCAATCAAAAATTTGTTATAAATGATAGTTTATTTTCCAGAAAACAACCTACAAACTTCAAAGATCTAACCTATATACTCCTAAAAGAAAATGGCATCCCCACCCCTAATACAGTTTGTTTTTACAGAAAAACTTTTAATGAAAAAGAAATTGAAAAAAAACTTAATACACTTTCTTACCCAATCATCATAAAAGATGCAAACGGTTCACATAGTAGAGGAGTTTTTACAAACATCAAAAATCCGCAAGAAGCCAAAAAAATTATTCTTGAGAAAATACAAGAGTTTCCTTGTCTTATCGCCCAAGAAATAGCTTTTGGGAAGGAGTATCGGGTTCTTATTTTGGGCAATGAGGCTATTGGTGTTTTAGAAATGATTCCTCCGAAAATTTCTGGTAATGGCAAAAATACCGTGCAAGAATTAATAGAAAAGAAACAAAAAACCCAAGACAAAACCAATCTAGACTCAATTTTAAATACAATCTTAAATGACCAAAAAGTTAATCTCAGCACCGTTCTTCTGGATGGCCAAGAAATTTTTATCAAAGGAATTTCCTGTCTTGCTGAAGGAGGAGAAACTAAGGATGTCACTCATCTTATAAATAAAGACCTAGAATCTTTGTGCGTAAAAGCAGCTAAGGTTGTTGATAAAAAATTAACTGGCTTAGATATTATATGTGATGATATAAGTAAAGGTCCTTTAAATCAAAACTTTAGGGTTATAGAGGCAAATCGAAAACCCGATATTTATATTCACTATAATCCTACCTATGGAGAAACCCAAAATGTAGTAAAGAAAATAATCAATTATATATTAAAATTAAAATCTATTTCTAATTAATAATAAATATTATGCTTCTAATCCTACGAACTAAGAAAAAATCTTCCAAAAAAATGGCTGAGTTTAGCAAAAAACTTTCCGCGCATCTTAAGAAAAAAAATGTTCCATTTAATTTTTCCAGTTTTGAAGATATGGAATTGTTTTTAGAAAATAAGAAAATAAACCTGTTGATCAACGGAAAATCTTTGGAAAATTGGAAAACCATTTATCCCCGAAAAGTTGGGCGCTATGGTGGAATGGCATTTATCTTAGCTAACCTATGTAAAAATAAAAACATAAAATTCATTGATAAGTTTCACGAAAAAAGCAAGGCCAGTTCTGACACGGCCAAAATAATTCAGATGTTCAGGTTTTCTCTTGGCAACGTACCAATTCCAAAGACATATTACTCAGTTGCTTATCAAAAAAATCATATTCAAAATGCCGCTAAATTTCTTGGCTTTCCTATCGTGATAAAACAGTGCAATAGCTCTCAGGGTTCAGGCGTTTTTTTGGCTAAGGACAAAAAAATGCTTTCCGAAAAAATAGCTGAGCTTATGGAAAAAGAAGCAGGGAAAGAGATCTTTCTTCAAGAATTTATCCCCAACACTTTCGAATATCGAGTTTTTGTCACTGGGAAAGAAGTAGGTGCGGTTGAGAAAAAAATTCGTACCAAAAAAAACGAATTTAGAAACAATGTTTTTTTAGGTGCCAAAGAAGAATTTCTTGATATTGCCTCAGTTAAAAAAATTATCCTCAACACTGCGATAAAAGCCTCGCAAGTTGCTAATATCCAAGTTTCTGGAGTAGATGTCGTAGAAAAAGAAAATGGTGAGGTTGCAATCTTCGAAGCCAATAGCTGTCCCAGCCTGACACTCAATGAAAAAATTTCTCCTGAACTAAAAAGCTTAAGTAATTATTTAGAAAAATGCGAAAAAAAATAATAATGTTTTTCAATAAGGAAAAGTCTGAAAAAAAACCTTTTTTTGGTTTTGGTGAAAAAGAAGCAGTTTATTTTGATTTTTTCAAACAAGGCACTCTCGCTGGTGCTGATATGTATATAGCTAGCAAGGAAAAAAATTACCGGGGTGAATTAAAGTTTAAAGATCCTCTCTTTTTTGACGGGAAAAAATTCAAAAAAATATCTGGGATTATAATTGCCAATGCCATTTATGACAGAAGTGGTGGCTTGAAATTTCCTTCCAAAAAAATAAGTCGGAAAGTTTTGAATAATATTACTTTCAAATCTCTTTGTTATAACAAAAACAAAATGTATGAAACTCTTGGTGATTTTATGCCAAAAAGTTTTAAGATAAAAAATCAAAAAGATTTTGAAAAAAAAATAAAACTGTTTTCCCCAAATGAAATGGTTGTTATTAAGCCATCTGAAGGTTTGGGCGGAAAAGGTATCATCATAGATACTGTTTCAAATATTATAAAATTAAAATTAACTATTACAAAAGAAACTGTTTTGCAAAAATTCGTAGATACCTCTTTTGGAATAAGAAATATTACTCGTGGTCGACATGATTTGAGAGTTGTTATTGTTTTTGGAAAAATAATTTTTGCTAGTCTTCGAACTCCTAAGGAAGGCAGTCTTCTGGCTAATGTCGCCCAAGGCGGAAAGATAAAAGAAATCCCTCTTGAAAAAATTCCCGCAGAGGTCAAGAGTGTTGTTTCAAAAATACAAAAAATTCTGGACAAAAAATTTGATTATCCGATTTATTCCATTGATCTGGGTATTGAAAATACGAAACCATTCGTTTTTGAATTAAACGATCAAATCGGTTTTCCTTCCAAAAAGATGAGAAGCTATAAGCTTTTTAATGAAGCCCTAGTTAAATCTTTGCAAAAAATAGCTGCTAGAAAATAGCTTTGCCTTGAAAAGTTTTCTCTTTTATAATATAATATAGAATGCTTTGTAAATAAGCTAAATAAATTATATGTATATTTTTACGCCTAAAAATTCTACCGGATCATCTGGCAAAAAAAGATTTAGAATTAATTGGAAATTCTTGAGAAAATTAGTCCTGATTTGTGGTGGCGCAGTATTGCTTTTTATCATTGCTGTTTTTGCCTGGTTTGCTAAAGATTTGCCTAGTCCCGGAAATCTCAATGAGCGTTTTGTCATTCAATCAACGAAAATATATGATCGCACGGGAAATCATATTCTCTATGAGGTTCATGGTGAAGAAAAAAGAACAGAAATTCCATTTTCCCAAATGCCAGAAAGTTTGCGTTATGCCACCCTTGCTCTTGAGGATCAAAATTTTTATAGCCACATTGGAATTCAACCTAAGAGTATTTTACGCGCTGTATTTAAGGATATTTTCAATTTCGGCGCTGCTCAAGGTGGCTCAACTATTACTCAACAACTCATCAAGCAATCTCTCTTGACTTCAGAAAAAACTTTCACCCGAAAGATAAAGGAAGTTATTCTCGCCATTGAAATTGAACAAAAATTTTCCAAGGATGAAATCCTAGGAATGTATCTCAATGAAATTCCTTATGGTTCCAATGCCTATGGAGTTGAAGCGGCCGCTCAAACTTTTTTTGGAAAACATGCTAGTGATCTTACTCTCGATGAATCTGCTATTCTTGCCTCTCTTCCTCAAGCTCCTTCTCGTTATTCACCCTATGGAACACATACTGAAAACCTCAAGGCTCGTCAAGAATACGCCCTGAGCCAAATGGCTAATTTAGGATATATAACCCAAGATCAAGCCGAGGAGGCAAAGGCGGTAGATATTTTTTCTAAAATAAAAACTTTTTCCGACAATATCAGCGCTCCTCATTTCGTGATGTATATTAAAGAATCTTTAGAAAAAAAATACGGAGCTGAGGCAGTTGAACAAGGCGGGCTAAAAGTCTATACCACTATTGATTGGGATAAACAAAAAATTGCTGAGGAAGCCATCAAAAACCACAGCGAAAAAAATGCCACTACCTATAAGGCTAACAATCAAGCGCTAGTTGCGATGGATCCAAAAACAGGCCAGATTTTAGCTATGGTCGGTTCAAAAGATTATTTTGGCAAAGCCATCCCTACTGGATGCGTCTCTGGAAAAAATTGCCAATTTGAAGGCAATTTTAATGTGGCTACCGCCCTTCGTCAACCAGGATCGTCCTTTAAGCCTTACGTCTATCTCACTGCATTTTCCAAGGGTTATACGCCAGAAACTAATCTTTGGGATGTGGACACTAATTTTTCTACTGATGATGGCAAGGAATATAATCCAAAAAATTATGACGGCGAGAATCGAGGCCTACTCAAAATGAAAGATGCGCTGGCAATGTCACTTAATGTTCCCGCGGTGAAAACACTCTATCTCGCCGGGGTGCAAAATTCCATTGACACTGCTCACAAAATGGGCATCACGACACTAAACAAAACTGCTGATTATGGATTATCTTTAGTTTTAGGGGGAGGCGAAGTAAAATTACTCGATCATGTTAATGCTTTTTCCACTTTTGCTACAGGTGGAATTCATCACTCTACTGTTTCTGTTTTAAAAGTTGAAAGTGGATCCGGCGAAATTTTAGAAGAATATAAACCAAGTGATGGACAAAGAGTAATAGAAGAAAAACACGTTGCGATGATAGATTATGTTTTGTCCACGAATGAACTTCGCGCTCCGGTGTTTGGAGAAAACAATCCACTTAAGTTTGACAACCGCCCTGTAGCGGCTAAAACTGGCACCACTAATGAATGGCGCGATGGTTGGACAATGGGGTATACTCCATCTTTAGTCGCGGGTGTTTGGGCAGGTAATAATGATAATTCTATAATGGCTCAGGGGGCAGATGGCTCCTATGTCGCCGCGCCGATTTGGCGCGAATTTATGGAAAAATCTTTAGTTAATTATGATATTGAAAAATTTCCTGAATATAAAAAGGACGAAGAAGAAACTGGCAAGAACGTGTTAGACGGAAAGCTTGATGATAAAAAAGAACTTAAGGTTTGCAAAATTCCTGGCTCTGATGAATATTGCTTAGCAAATGATAATTGTCCAGAATCCAAAAGAGAGAAGAAGAAGTTTGCAGACGCACATTCAATTTTGTATTATGTCAAAAAAGATGATCCGCGTGGAGACAAACCAGAAAAACCCGAGGATGATCCTCAATTTAAAAACTGGGAAAAGGCCATTGAAAAATGGCTAGACAAAAAAGAAGGTTATTCTTCCCGACCAACTCCAGAGAAAGAATGTGAATCAGATGATTTTAAGGATTTTGACCCAAGTATAAAAGTTTCCGCACCTTCCAGCACTAGCTCTTCTTCTTTTACTATAAAAGTAAAAGCAGACGCGCCGTTTGGAGTGGATAAAATAGTTTTGTCTGTTGGGGGAGATGAGGTCAAAACATCTTCTGAATCTTCTTTTAGTTATGATTATTCAGTTCCCGATTCCAAGAAAAATACCACGCTTTCAATTAAAGCAACTGTCAAAGACAAGCGTGGTGATAGTGATTCTGATAGTGTTTCCGTGGAAACAAATATCCTTTAGATTTATTTTAACTTTATTTCTTTTATCGCGCCCTCCCCCAGTTCCTTATTTATTTTTTTAATGATCGTATTTCTATTCATAAAAAGCTCACTCGCCCAAGCGGAGCTAGTGAGTTTTATAAAAATAGTTCCGCTCTTAAAATAATCCGCTCGAAGTTTTGACGCTCCCACATTGCCAAATTCTTCCTTAATAACTCGGTTAAAAATATAAAAGATATCTTTGTCAGTTAAGGATATTTTTTTAGTATCTTTTCTTTTGTATAAAAGGTTTTTTAGAGATTTCATAGTTTTTTGTTTTATAAATTTTTAATCATCTCCGGCAACTTCAAAATCCATTTGACTTGTGTGCCTTGAAAAATGAAAGGTGAAACATCTTTGATGGCCTGCTCTAAATTTGAAGTGGAAATAATTTTTGCAAGTTCTACAATCAACTCCTTTTTGTTTTTCACCGCAATATTTTTTTCTTGAAATATTGCATAATTTGGCTCAATATTCTTTTGCGCCAAAAACCACACCAAATCATAGAAGTCTCGCCCTTTTTGATATGGTCGCAATTTCAAAGCGATAATTTTTTGCGCAAAGAGAGTGGGCAAGGTGTTGATTAATATTGGAAATCTTTCTCCAAAACTATCCACAAATTTTGTTTCAACTTCGATATTTTTATATGGGTCAAAATCAATTTCTAATTTAATCATTATTTTCTCATTTTTTTGAACATTAAATCCAAATTCCTGCAAAATATTTTTAAACTTAAAATAAATAATGTGAATATTCTCAGTTGTTTTGATTTTTGTATCTAGGCTAAATCCCAGCAGTTCCAGCTTTCCAGCAATTTCTTTTCCCATTTGGTTGATATCAAAATTTTCTTTTTTCAATAAATCAAAATCCAAATCCTCGGAGAATCTTTCGATATTATGAATAAAACGCAAGCTAGTTCCACCCAAAAAAGAAACGGTATCATTGAAATTGCTCACTGAAAGAACTTTGAGAATTTGCGTCTGCAAATATTCTCTCAAAATATCCCTTTCTCGCCAAGGAATATTTTTCCCTTGGCAATAATCCCTGAAATATTTTTTATCCGGCAACATAAAATTTGATAAAATTATTAGTTAGTTCTAAAACTTTTTTATTCCCAAAAACTTTGGCAAATTTCATTAGTTTATTTTTATCATACTTGAAATCATCACTAAATCTATAGCCTTCAAATTGAAGTTGACTACCATCTAAAATATTTTTGTTCAGATAAAAAAAATCCACCAAAGCTTTTTCCGGCAAAGCCAAATTAAAAGAAATTCCCAGTTCTTTTTTTCCAATAGCTTCATATCCGCCAAAAGCCGTTTTTTTAACTTTGCGAAAAGTGAATTTTCCAAAATCATTGCTAATTTCTTTTGTTTCTCGACTAGTCACGCAAGTGGTGACAAAAACCGCTTCTGGAATAATTCCATAATATCCCAAGGCTGTTTCTAGGCTCACATAGGCTGGTGGATACATTTTTGAAGCCAAAACCATCGGATCAACAGCGTGTCGCAAATGACCCAAAAGATATAAACCTTTTTTAAGTTGCAAAATATAGCCTTTTTTCCTCCAGTTTTCCAGATTATTTAGAAATGACCGATTAAATTTAATTCTCAAAATCAATTTTAGCTCTTTAGTGCTAAAAAGAGGAAAATCTTCCATTTTTTGCCTAAATTCAATATAGTTCATTGTCGTAATTCATAAATTTTTATGATTTATAACATTATTATAGCAAGCTTAGGCGCCTTTGTCAATCCTCTTCCCCCAAAAGTAAAGTGGCTATATTTTTCTTTATTTTTTCTGTGTCTTCTTTTAATTTTTATTAATAAAGCTATTTCTCGTCTAGTCTCTCTCCTATCCTCCAAAATAAATTTTTTTAATCTTTTGATTTTTCAGCAATTCTTTTCCCCCAACCAAGGCAACTTTTCCATCTTCCAAGACATATGTTTTGTCTGAAATTTCTACGGCCTGCCTAGCATTTTGTTCAACGATTATTATTGCTATTTTTTTTCTGTTCTTGATGTCAATTAAGATGTTGAGAATTTGTTTTCCAACTATTGGTGAGAGGCCCAAGGTTGGTTCGTCAAGTATCAAAAGATCTGGATTTGTGATTAATGCTCTGGCAAAAGAAATCTGTTGCTTTTCGCCACCACTTAAAGAATGAGCTATTTTATCTTTTTTAGCTTTGAGCATGGGAAACTCCAAAAAAATCTCTTCTATTTTATTTTTCAATTCATCTTTTTTGTATATACTAAAACCGCCCATCTCTATATTTTCTTGTACAGTCATGTTGTTGAAAATTAACTTACCCTGCGGGGCATAGCCAATTCCCAAGCTAATAATTTCTGAAGTTTTTTTCCCGGCGATATCGTTTCCTTTGAATATTATCTCGCCTGAATAAAAATCGGTTATTCCATATATTGATTTCAAAACCGTACTCTTACCAGAACCGTTTGGTCCGATAATTGAAACTATTTGCTGTGGCTCTACACTTAAATCAACTCCCCAGAGCACTTGCATTTTGCCATATCCAGAATTAAGTTTTTTTATTTCCAACATATTATTTTCCTATATACGTATTTATTATCTTTTTATCTTTCCTAATTTCTTCCGGTGTTCCTGATTTTATTATCCTACCCTCACTCATAAAAAGGATGATGTCTGAATATTTAAAAGTAAAAGATAGGTCGTGGTCAATTAAAAGAATGGTTTTGTTTTTTTCTCTTTCCGCTGCCAGAAGTTTTCCAATTTTTTCCTGCCGGAATATTGGAATTATTCCTGCAGCTGGTTCGTCTAAAAGTGCGATACTATATGGTTTTATAATTGTCTTTAAAAAATCTATCAATTTTCGCTGTCCCCAACTTAAATCTCTCACCAATTCATTGATTAGATCTGGGAAATTAATTAGCTTCAAAAGTTCTTCCACTTTTTTTTCTTTCTCAGTTGAAATTTTATTTAATCCAAAAATATTTTTAAAAAATAAAGTGTCGCTATCCTCCATTGCAAGCAAGAGGTTTTCTCTGACTGTCAGATTATTAAATAATTTTGAATCTTGAAATGATCTTGCTATGCCAAGATTTGCTCTCTTTTCAATTGACTTATTATCTATCCGCTCATTGTTTAAATAAATTTCTCCTGAATCCGGTTTTATTATTCCACAGATGATATTTAATATCGTAGTCTTGCCTCCGCCATTTGGCCCAACTAGTCCAACAATTTTCCCTTCAGGAACTTCAAAACTGCAATTTTGAATTGCCACATCACCACCAAATGATTTAGTGATTTTTTTTACTCTTGTGATGTCGACTATTTTTAGCATATTATTCCAGCTCCACTTTTCCCAAAAAACCTTTTGGTTTATAAAGTAAAATGATTAATAAAATAACGGCGTATATAACTTGACGCATCGGTCCAATAATTGATGTTGAAAAACCAATAAATCGCAGTGGCTCAGGAAGTAAAACCAAAACTATGGTCGCAATAATTGTCCCCCTAAAAGAAGCCAGCCCACCAATTATTACTATGCATAAAATTGGAACCAATTGCATAATAGTAAAAGAAGAAGGATTTATGTAAGTAATAAAATGGGCATATAGACATCCGGCGACGCCGGCAAAAAATGCTGACATGGCGAGTGTGATTGATTTAACTTTCATCGTATTTTTTCCCAAAGCCCTTGCTGCCAATTCATTGTCTCTGGTTGCTTCTATGACTTTTCCAAAGGGAGAATTGATCAATCTAGTTAAAATAAAATATGTGATTAAAACGATTATTAAAGTCAACATTAAAAATTGAAAGTCTGAAGAAAAGCTAAAACCAAAAATTGATGGCTTCGGTATGTTTGGCAAACCAAAAGGTCCCTTGGTAAGAGAAACCCAATTTAATACAACTGAATAAACAACAAAATTAAATGCCAAGGTTGCCAAGGAAAGATAATCTCCTTTCAATTTATTTGTTGGCACAGAAAGCAAATAACCAAATAGCATTGCGAAAATTCCTGCCAGAAGAATGGACAATGCAAAAGGAACACCACTCATAGTCAATAGGGATGACGTATAAGCCCCAACTGCGAAAAAAGCAATATGCCCAAGATTTATAAGTCCAGCAAAACCCATTGCTAATTGCAATGACAAAGCCAAGATAAGATATATCCCGATCAATATTAATAAATGTATAAAATATGCTTCAATCATTAGTCTTTTCTTAATTTAATCCCCAAAATTCCTTGAGGTCTAAAAATTAAAAATATAAATAATAAAATAAACACGATTGCATCCTTATA
>Ga0172379_10010065_pt1 | contig 11537 bp, 10 predicted proteins | sample GrowelOW334metaG_FD_119756 | JGI IMG/M metagenome (GOLD analysis project Ga0172379, IMG submission 119756) | Groundwater microbial communities from an aquifer near a municipal landfill in Southern Ontario, Canada - Groundwater well OW334 metaG | ecosystem: Environmental > Aquatic > Deep... | reverse complement strand
GTGCGCCCCCTTCAACGAGCCCCATTTTGTCATGGTGAACGCCTCGGCGGAGGCCGCCTATCGACTGGGGGTAAGCCTGATGGGTTACGGAACCGTGCTGGATGCCCACGCGGGCGTCAAAGGCGCCTCGGGCAAGCCGCGTATCGCCCACGAAGTGGACCTCAACAACGACATCCACTACAAGCTGCAGTGCTACCAGGCCACCCACGGCTCGTCCATGCTCGGTATCGGTCTTGCCCGGAAGCTCATCAACGAAGGTAAATTGCCCTTGCTGAGCCGCATGACCAACGGGAGCGAGCGCTTCCCGCATACGCAGATTCTGGACGCCATCAATCGGGCATCCCAGGGCGACAGCCTGAAGATCATCATCAACTGGGACTGAGGAGGCTGAGCCCATGAAAGCCCTTGTATTACGCCAAAACGCCGAACTAGAGTTCGCGACAGTAGCTGATCCGGTAAATGAGGCTGCTTCGGGCCACCAGCCGGTGAAGGATATCCTTGTCCAGGTGAAGTTTTCCGGCATCTGCGGGTCGGATATCCCAAGGGCCTATAAATCCAAGGCCTACCATTACCCGGTGGTCATGGGCCACGAATTCTCAGGCATCGTCCGCGAAGCACCGGCGGGATCCGAATATGCCCCTGGGACGCGGGTGGTCGTTTTCCCGCTCCTGCCCTGCTATCAATGTTCCGCCTGCAAGACCGGCGACTACGCCCAGTGCTCCGCTTACGACTACTACGGCTCCCGCCGTGACGGGGGCTTCGGCGAGTACGTGCGGGTCCCTGCGGCCAACCTGTTCAGGGTTCCCGACGGCGTGGACCTTCTGTCCGCAGCCATGACCGAACCCTGCGCAGTAGCCCTGCACGGCGTCGAGAAGCTGGACATCCGCGCCGGCATGAGCGCCCTCATCATCGGCGCCGGACCCATAGGCAACATGGTGGCCCAATGGCTGCGCGTGAAGGGTTGCGATCCCGTGTATATCGCCGATGTGGACAGCAAGAAGCTTGAAATCGCCGCGGGTATGGGCTTCATCCCCATCGACTCGTCCAAGGTGGACCCCGCCGACGAGGTGCGCAAACTGGAAGGAACGGGTGCCGAAACCGACGGTGCCGACTGCGTGGTGGAAGCGGTAGGTTTTCCGGCTACCTTCCTTCAGGCAACACGCGCGGCAGGCCGTTTCGGCCAGATCGTGTTCATGGGGAATATCAGCGGCACCTTTTCGGTACCGGAAAAGGATTTTTCCCGCATCCTCCGCAACGAGATCCGCATCGCAGGTACCTGGAACTCACGCATCGAACCCCGGGGCAAGGACGAATGGACCCGGGTCCTGCAGTTCCTGGACAGCCGCATTCAGGTGAAGCCCCTGATGAGCCACCAGGTACCCATTTCCCAAGGTAAGGAAATTTTCGACAGCGTCTACGGCAAGAAGGAATGGTTCAACAAGGTGATATTCGAACTGTAGAAAACACCTCGCCCCTACATTAGCGGTATGCCCCGTTCCTTGCAGAGGTCCACCGTTTCCTGGGTCCAGACCGAGGCCTGCACCTCGCCGATGTGGGCCTTGCGCAGGAAGAACATACACAGCCGGGATTGGCCTATGCCACCGCCTATGGTCTGGGGGAATTCGCCCGCCAGCAGCCGCTTGTGCCCGTAGAGGTCCTGCCTGTTTTCGTTACCGGTGAGTTTGAGTTGGTGCAGCAGGGTTTCGCGGTCCACGCGGATGCCCATGGACGAGAGTTCCAGGGAATCCTGCCGTACCGGGTCCCAGACGATGATGTCGCCGTTGAGTCCTGCCATGCCATCGCTGGCTACCGTGGTCCAGTCGTCGTAGTCGGGAGCCCGGCCGCCGTGGGCGATGCCGTCCGCCAGCTTCCCGCCTATCCCGATGATGAAAACCGCCTTGTATTCCCTGGCCAGCTCAAACTCGCGTTCCTGGGGAGTAATATTGGGGTAGCGCTTGAGGGCGTCCTCGGAATGGATGAAGGTAATGGTTTCCGGCAGCACTGGGTGTATGGAATGGTAGTGCTCACAGATGGCGAACTCGGTGCGCTTCAGGACACCGTAGATGCGGGTGACGATGTCGGTCAGAAAGGCCTTGGTCCTGTCCGCACCCTTCATCACCAGTTCCCAGTCCCACTGGTCCACGTAGATGGAATGGATCTGGTCGATGTCATCGTCCGGACGCAGGGCGTTCATGTCGGTGTACAGGCCGGTCCCGGTCTTGTAGCCGTAATCGGCCAGGGCCATGCGCTTCCACTTGGCCAGGGACTGCACCACTTCCATTTCCGTCTCGCCCAGGCGGCGGACGGGAAAGCGCACGGGGCGTTCGACGCCATTAAGGTCGTCGTTTATGCCCGATCCGCGGGGCACGAAGATGGGCGAGGTAACCCGCGACAGCCGGAGTTCCGACGACAGGTTCCGCTCGAAGGTATCCTTGACCAGCTTGATGGCCTGTTCGGTGCGTTTCAGATCCAGTATGGGCTTGTAGCCCTCGGGTAGTATGCCGCTCATCGCGTGGTCTCCTCTTATAGGACTATAACTTCTATACCCTTCTGGCGGAGGGTTTCAACCACCACGGGGTCGGCGTCCTGGGTCGTGATTATTTTTGTAACCCGTTCCACCAGGCAGAGGGTAAGGTTACCGATCTTTCCGAACTTGGAGCCATCGGCCAGGATGACAAGTTCCTTGGCGTGGGCGATCATGGCACGCTCAACCTGTATGAGTAAAGGCTCCGAATTGGTAAGAGCCTCGCCAGTGATGCCTTCGATCCCCATGAAGGCCTTTGTAGCTTGGTAGTTCGCGAAGGGATCGGGACTCAGATTGTTGAGTATGAGCAGGGAATGGGCGTTCACCGTGCCTTCCGGCAGGATGACCGTGCACTTTGAATGCCGCACCAGGTGTTCGGCTATGGCAAAGGAATTGGTGACCACCGTCAGGTTGAGGGACGATATGTATTCGATCAGGTGGAAGGTGGTGGACCCTCCGTCTATGAAGATTGTCTCGCCTGGTCCAAGCAGTGCGGCCGCTCTTTTGGCGATCCGACGCTTGTTCTCGCGGTTCACCCCAAGGCGGCTGTCCAGGGAGGCCTCTTTCTGGGATTGATTGTCCCGTGACCGTATCTGTTCGACTCCGCCCCGCACGCGCCGGAGGAGGCCTTCGTTTTCCATTTCGATGAAAACGCGGCGGATGGTGGCCTCTGAGGCCCCGGTGGCCTCGACCACGTCGTGTATGTTCGCGAAGGTATGCAGATCCAACAAGCGCAGTATCGTCTCTTCCCGTTCCCGTACGAGCATACGCGATGATGACACGTTATTTCCGGCCTGAATAGTCGGAGAGCATCTTCTCCATCCTCTGGAAGTTTTCCTCCCTGTGGCCATCCTTCCCGAAAAGCGAGGAGGTTCCGGCCACCAGGATATCCGCTCCGGCTTCGACCATGGCCGGGATATTCTCCCAGCTGACGTTGCCGTCCACCTCGATCAAGACATCGGGGAGGTTTGAATCCAAATAGTCCTTCAACTCGGCGATTTTGGTGAGTCCCGAGGGGATGAGTTTTTGCCCGGCGTAACCGGGGTTGACGGTCATGACGCAGACGAAATCCACTTGGTCCAGCATGTATTTGTAGTGTTCCACGGGCATGGCCGGGTCGATGGCGATGCCGGGTTTGCCGCCAGAACTTTTGATGAGGCCCAAGGTCCGAAGTGGGTGGTAGGAGACTTCAGGGTGGAAGCAGACCCAGGGCGAGCCAAAGGCGCAGAATATGGGTGCGTATTTGTCGACGTCCTCGATCATCAGATGGATGTCCAGGGGAATCTTGGTCCGCCTGGCCAGGGCAGCGCAGTAATCCGGGCCCAGCGTAAAGTTCGGAACGTAGTGACCGTCCATTATATCTATATGCAGTAAGGGTATGTTGTGTTTCTCGAATAGCTGTATGTCGCGGTCCAGATTGAGGAAGTCGGCGCACATCATGGACGGCGAGACCAGTACGTGTCGTCTCTTTTGGCTCGGTTCGGGTATATTCATGCACACAAGTATACACAGGAATTGAATTATATCAATCAAAAACAATCAAATAAGATTGTTCTTTGCTTGGAAGTATGCGATGATCCCGGGAGTCGCAGTGCGCGGCACGAGGACTCTGTTGAGGCGAGGTCATGATGCGTTTTGAACTTGGTGTAAAAAGCGACCCCATAGAATACCGTTATTCGTTCGATTGGCTCTTCGCCCTGATGAGGGAGCACGATCTGCATTTCCTGCAATTGGGAAGTTTCTTCGAACTCTTTTCGGTTGACGACGCCTATCTTATAGAACTGCGTGCCCTTGCGGATTTGTACGGTATCCGCATCAAGAGCGTCTTTACCGCCCACCGCGAATTGGGTGGCTTCTTTACCGGCAATCCGTACCTGGAAAACGCGGCCCGCAGGAACTGGGAACGTCTGATCGAAGTGGCGTCCCTTGTCGGCGCCGATTACGTAGGATCGAACCCGGGCGCCGTATACCGGGACCGGCCAGCGGACAAGCATCGCGGGTTGGCAACGTACATGCGCCACATACAGGAATTGTCGCAAAAAGCCAAGGTGAAAGGACTAAAGGCCCTTACCCTCGAACCCATGAGCTGTCTTGCGGAACCGCCCTCGACCCCCGACGAAATCCGTTCCCTTTTGACCGGACTTTCAGACTACCATCAAGCAAATCCGGCAACGACAGTACCTTTCTACCTGTGCGGGGACGTATCGCACGGTGTTGCGGACAAGGAACGAAATATCCTCCACAACAATATGGAGCTCTTCGAAATTGGCCTGCCCTGGATGTGTGAGTTCCATTTCAAGAACACCGACGCAATCTTCAACTCCACCTTCGGCTTCGGGCCGGAGGAACGGAAACGCGGCATCGTCGACGTCGCCAGGGTCGTGTCCACCGTCCATCGGCGCGCGGCGGATTGGCCCGAGGAAGAAGTGGTGGGCTACCTTGAAATCGGTGGACCCAAGCACGGCCGCGACTATTCGGACAACCTGTTGGGGCAGCAACTTTCGGAATCCTTGGAACACATCCAGGCAGAAATGCGGAAAGGCACTATACTTTAACCTATACTGCTGCCAGTCGTGCTTGGAACCATTCGACTGCCAATTCCTGGCTGAAGCGTAAGCTTTTGGTTGTGGAGGTAAGGGTATGGAGAAGAAAACCGTTGCCGTTAGGGTCCTTGCAATCATGGGTATGGTGCTCGTGTGGATTCCCATTTTGGCACCCTTCGTTTTGGCCGCCATCCTGTACATCCAAAGCGGGCGGTTCCTGTTCGACTTCCTGATGCCCATCGAACTTTTTCCCGTAATAGCGCTGGGTTGGGCCTTACTGATTTTAGCGGCCCTTGTATCCCATTCCCACTGGCTGCTTATTGGCTGGAGTTTTGTAATCGCGATAATCCTATTGGTTGGCGGACAAGCCCTGGCAGTTGTCACCGGACTCGCAGATGGCAGGATAGAGGCGAGAGGCTTCTGGTTTGTCCTGGTTACCGGAATTATCGTGGGTTGCTCCCTTGCGGTAGTGGCGGTCGGCATCGGCGGGATTTTGTTGGTGAGGAATCTGTTCAGGAAGCATTGATTGTTGAATGGTACGAAGGTCAACCATCTACTCGACAGTATCCTACCCCGAAATCACCGTGACCTCGCCACCCGGCGTCTCCCGTTCCTCGCGGGAAGAATGCAGGGGCTGACAGGGTTGGTGCCTCCACACCATTATTTCTCCCAGATGGCCTGGTTTTTCCTTATATTCAAGTTATGAAATATTCATTGTTACTTGGTGTACTTCCCCTCTTTCTTATGGCACTTCCCCTTGCAGCGCAGGACTTCGTCCTTTTCGATTATTCGGCTGGCGTGCCCCAACAGACGGGCTGGGAGTGGCAGTCTTTTGCGGATCGGGTAATGGGCGGCAAGTCGGATTTGATCACTCCCTCGGTGGTGAACACGCCTGATGGTCCGGCCTGGCGCCTGGCGGGAAAGGTGGTGACCAAGGGTGGTGGCTTTATCCAGGTCCGGCTGGAAAAGCAGAAGGGGAACTTTGACGCGTCCGCCTTTTCGGGGGTCGAAGTTAGCGTGTCAGCGGAGGCGGGGGGCAGCTATTTCGTCTTCCTGCGCACGAAGGACAACTTTTTCCCCTGGAGCTACTACAGCGCGCCACTGAGCCTTGCTGGCGGAAAACAGACCATCCGCCTTCCCTGGAGCGCCTTCTCCGCCGAGAGTACCGGCCGCAAGGCAGTACGGTCAGAGAGCCTTTCAAGCATTGCCCTGGTGGCGGCCTTTAAGGATTTTGACGCGGACTTGAAGATTTACCGGGTGGCGCTGTACAAATAGAACAGCTTTTGCCATCCCGGGGTAAGGAATGCGATTCCAGAACAAGCTGCTCCTTACGTATTCCTTGCTTATCGTTCTTCTGGTTCTGGTATTGTCCATACTTTTTTACCGTTATAGCGCCGGGCTTTTTGAGAGAAACGCACTGGGTACCTATGAACTCCTGGGAACCAAGCTGAGCCAGCAGTTGGACAACGTGTTGCGTCCCATGGACTTCATTTCCACCAACCTGATATCCGACGCGCCTTTCAAGTCCGCCCTTGCGTCGTTGGAAAACCTGGACCGTGAAACGCCGGGCAACTCCCGTTACATTACAGAAGCTCAGCAGGTAATTCGACAGCTATTAAGTACCTACTCAATTAATAAGAACTTCTATGCAGTTGCAGTTTTTAACCGGCAGGGTGATTTCTTTTCCAGTAATTTTCTTGACCATACCGCGGTCTCGATCGATCCTGACATCATCGGCGGCTTGCCTTGGACGCGTAGGGCGAAGGATGAGGCCGGTCGATCCGTAGCTGTTTCCCCGTACCAGGACCGATGGAGGGATACTGGTGAAATGGTCGTTTTCGGGCGCGCACGGGCGGTTCCCGGCCTGAACGAGGATTTGGGTTTCATCGAGGTTCAAAACCGTTCAGCGGATCTGGAGGCGGTTCTGGCAGTTCCGGATAAGGAATTTGTAGGTGTCCTGGTTTTTCAGCCCGACGGGGAACTTTTTTATCAGAGCGGGAAGCTGACGGCTGGAATGGTGGATTCCTACTATTCAGAAACCCGACGCAGTGACCGGCCCAAGGGTTTCAATGAAAACCCCCTCACAGGAGAGTTCGAAGCCATCAGTTCCTTCAGCTCGGACTATTCCAACATGACCGTGACCCTGGTTCTGAGCAAACGCATCCTGCTGGCGCCACTGGGTTTCGTACGTCTCATCAGCGGTATCACGGCCTTTCTTATTATCTTGTTTTCGGGCATCTATACCTGGTTTTCTTCGGCTCAGCTTACTAAACCCCTCAAACTCATACAGGGGCGAATGGATGCCACCGAGTTGTCCAACTTGCCGCATGGCAAGCCCCTCGACCATCCCAATGACGAAATTGTCGCCTTGGATCAGACGTTCCGGAATCTGACAGCCAGGCTGGACGACTCCATCCGGCGCGAGCTCGATGCCCGTACTCTTTGGATGCAGGCCAGACTCGACTCCCTGCAAGCCCAGGTGAATCCTCATTTCCTGAACAATATCCTGACGGTGATCGCCAACCGAGGGCTTGAATCGGGGGACGAAGGCATCGGTGAGATCTGTAATGGAGTCGCTTCCATGCTCCGGTATTCTACCTCCACCGAGGAGCGTTCGGCCACCATCGGGAAGGAACTCGAACACGTGGAAACCTACCTTTTCCTGATGAAGCAACGATTGGAGGACCGGCTTTCATACCAGATCGAGTCAGAGCCGTCCGTCCTGAAGGCCTTCGTCCCAAAAATCGTGCTTCAGCAAATTGTGGAGAACTCTATCAACCATGGGTACCAGCGGATTCATAAGCCGATATGCATCGGTATCCGCGCCTTTTCTTCAGAAGGGCGCTGGACTGTTGAACTGACCGACGACGGGCAGGGCTTCGAAGACGCGGGACTTGCAGATCTGAATCAGCGCATTTTGGCAGCCGAAAAATCGTTACGCGCGGGGACGGAAGGCAGGGGCATCGGCCTGGGCGGGCTCGGCCTGATCAATACGTATTCCCGTTTATTCCTTTTCTATAAGGGAGATATACTGTGGAGCCTGGGCAACGGTGAGAATGGTGGCGCGCGGGTCGTCATCGGCGGTCCGCTGAAATTCGAAGCAGGGGAGGACCACGGTGCCTAGAGTGTTGATCGTGGAGGATGAACCGGCTGCAGCCAGGTATCTGCGTTCCATGATTGAATTGAAAAACCCTGATTTCCAGATTGTCGGGACAGCGGCGAACGGGCAGGACGCGTTGGCGCAGGTTCGGACCCTGCTTCCGGATCTGGTAATGACCGACGTAAAAATGCCTGTCATGGACGGGATCGAATTCGTAGCCAAGCTGAAAAAGGAATACCCCACGCTGCTTGCCATCATCGTGAGCGGCTACCAGGAATTTGAATATGCCCGCAGGGCCTTGGCAACGGGGGTGGTTGATTACCTGCTCAAACCAATAGATCCCGTCAGGTTGAGGGAAGTTCTGGACCGGCTGGGTTCTACCTTGGCGTTACGGGCGGAGGAAGCAAGGGCGGGTGTTTTGCTTCGGGTTATCAATGGAGAACCCTGCGAATCTGTAGCCGGCTCAGATGCGAATGCGGCTATCGGACCGGATGACCTATTCTGGCTGGCCACCATGCGCGTTGGAGGCTTGCCGTCCCGTTTCCGGATCGAAGCCGCTGTGGACGAACGGGCGACCTGCAGGGATGACTTCTACGTCCTTCCGGGCTGTGACTCCAGGGAACGCATCTTTCTGGGTTCCAAGCTGAAACTGTCGTACGAGGATTTTATTAGGCAGGTATGTACCGAAGCGGACGCGGTAGGTGGCACCTTCAGGACTGCGCTCGTACTATCCAATGCTCTCCGCGTCGCAGAGTTGCAGAAATCCGCGTGTGAGGCCTGCATGCGCGTGGATAGCCTCGTGGTCGCAGGCTTGTCGCAGGTTCGGTATGGCATGACAAAACCGGCACAGGATGTGGAATGGGACAGGGTCCTGGCCGCCCGCATCGAATTTGCCCTGCTCGAATCACGGACAGATCTCCTGGAGCAGGCAATACGCGACTTGGTGGCGGGATGGAAAGTACGCAGGCTTCCATTGATTTCGGTTGAATCCCAATTGCGCCGCATCCTGCATTTCGTCCTGAGGAAGGCCCCCCACGCGGATGTATCGGTGGATGCCAATCTTGAATTCCTTTTGGAGGATGCCTTGGGAGGTGTGGGTGATTTTGGGGATATAGCCGATGCGGCCTGGAGTCTGGTTGCCAAGGCAGCGGGAACGGGATGTGGCGATTTTAGGGATTCGGATGTCCCGGCGTTCTTTCACGCCATCACCCGCCACGTCGAGGAACGGTACGCCGAAAGTCTTAATCTGGCATCATTATCAACGACTTTCAGGATTTCATCTTCCTACCTGAGCAAGCTGTTCCGTCAACATGCAGGCCGCTCCTTTGGCGAATACCTGTCTTCGATACGTATCGAAGTAGCCAAGCGCCTGATCCGTGAAAACCCGGCCATGCCGCTTAGGGATGTGGCCGAACGGGTGGGCTTTCAGGATCCCTTCTATTTCAGCAGGGTGTTCAAATCTGCCGTAGGTAAGGCACCCTCCGAATATGCGCGTTCGGATGAGTGATGGATAATCCATCAAGCGGTATCATCCAGTCCATGTTTCGATACTGAAAACCAATGATAGGCTTCCTTCACGGGGCCGTTCCAAGGGTCCCAATCTGGAAGGAGGATTATGATGCGAAAGAAAATGTTGGCGATCGCAGTGGCTATGACGATGCTTGCGGCAACGGGAATGTTCGCTGCGGGGTCGAAGGAAGGAAGCGGCAGCGCGCCCGCCGCCCAGGCAAAAATTACAAAGCTGATCTGGCTGCAATGGGCGAACGAGCCCCAGCAAAAAGCCATAGACGCGGTAGTCGCCGCGTTCGAAGCGAAGTATCCCCTCATCGATATCGAATTCGAATTCAAACCGGGAAGCACCGAAGGTGAGAATCTGGTGAAGACCCGCATCGCTGCCAACGATATGCCCGACCTGCTGACCTACAATTCGGGTTCGCTATTCCAGGTTCTCAATCTGGAGAAAAATTTCGTGGACCTTTCGAAAGAGCCCCTGGCCGACAAGCTTCTTGATTCTTTCAAGTCCGTCGTTGCGGCCGGAAACGGCTTCTATGGCGCTCCCTATCAACCCATCCCGGCGGGCGGCATAATCTACAACAAGAAGATTTACGCTGATTTGGGGCTCAAGGTTCCGAAAACGTGGAATGAATTCCTGGGGAACTGTGAAAAAGTCAAGGCGGCGGGTAAGGTCGCGGTAATCGCCTCCTACAAGGACGACTGGACCGCCCAACTGCTGCTGTTGGCAGATTTCTATAATCTCAATCTCGCGAACCCCAGCTTCGCGGCCGATTATACGGCGAACAAGGCGAAATATGCGACAACGCCAGCCGCGTTGAAGGGATTCGAGAAAATTCAGGAAGTTTTCACGAAGGGCTATATTAACAAGGAACCCATGTCCACAACCTACGATATGGCCCAGGCCATGCTGGCAAAGGGCGAGGGCGCGCATTATCCAATGGCCACCTGGGTGCTCGCCTCGCTTAACGCGAACTTCCCCGATAAGATCAACGATCTGGGATTTTTCGCATTGCCTGGTGATTCGGCCGAGAAGAATGGTGTCACCCTGTGGATGCCGAATAATATTTCAATCCCAAAAAATTCCAAGAATATCGATGCGGCTAAACAATTCCTTGAATTCTTCGTTTCCTCGGAAGGACTCGCGGCGTATATGAGCGTGGGTGCCCCGGACGGAGCATTTGCCATCAAGGATGTCAAACTGCCCGACACCGTATTCCCGGCTGTCAAGGATGTGCTGACCTACATAAACGCCAACAAGACGGGTCCGGCCCTTGAATTCCTGTCGCCGGTGAAGGGTCCGAACCTGCCACAAATCTGCGTGCAGGCCGGACTCGCACTTAAGACTCCGCTTGAATGCGCCGCCGAATACGACCGCGACGTGGAGAAGCAGGCCAAGCAACTCATGCTTCCCGGCTGGTAAGATAGCGTAATCGATTCCGGCAGCCCCGAAAGCAAGGTGCTTTCGGGGCTGCCTTCTGCTGGAGAGGCACATGACCAATTCGACTTCAAAATTGTACGCGTATACTTTTTTTATCCCCGCTGCGATCGTCTATTTCCTGTTTTTCATCGCGCCAACCTTCCTTTCCTTTTTCTTCAGCCTCACCGTCTGGACACTTTCCGATTGGTCATTTACCGGTCTGGACAACTTCAGGATTTTTCTTACCGAGCCTTCACTGAACATAGGTTTCAGGAATTCCCTCGTGTACGCTATCGGCACTTGTGCGCTCAAGGTCATCCTGGGATTTCTTCTGGCCGCCTTCCTGTGTACCGACCTTAAATCGAAGGGCTTTCTCAGGTCCATCATTTATTTTCCGAATATCCTGAGCACCATCGCGGTGGGCATCATGTTTTCCAG
>Ga0172379_10010064_pt1 | contig 11537 bp, 16 predicted proteins | sample GrowelOW334metaG_FD_119756 | JGI IMG/M metagenome (GOLD analysis project Ga0172379, IMG submission 119756) | Groundwater microbial communities from an aquifer near a municipal landfill in Southern Ontario, Canada - Groundwater well OW334 metaG | ecosystem: Environmental > Aquatic > Deep... | reverse complement strand
TCAGGCCGTTTTTCATAAGCTGGTTGAGAAATTTTTCTCTTATGACGCTTACACCTTTGCTCTTTTGACTTCAAAGACTATCACTTTCGCCCGCAATTCTCAACCTTTATCGATTCGGTTGAACGGCGATGTTTTGATTTTCGCCTCAACGGACAGTATTTTGGTCAAAGCCTGCGAACGAACCATGAACAAGGTTCCGCCGGTAATTCTTGAAGTTCCTGCGAATTCGTCTTTGACCTTCGATTTCGCAAGCAAGGGAAAAATGAAGGAGCGGCTGGTTCGTCGTGAATGGTCTACTCCGACTATAACTGATCCGACCAAATTGCCGAAGAAATTCCACAAGAAAGAAAAAAGTTTATCCGAATATAAACAAAATTATTTTGAATGGCATAAGGCTTCTACTGAAGAAAGGGAAAATTATTTAGGCTATTGGTCTGAATCTAAAGCCAGACAAAGAGAAAATAAAATCGGTTGGGGGGATTTGACTGAAAAGACTCGCGATTTTTATGACTGGTATTACAACGAGAATGGTGAACATCATTTCGCAGACCCGCGCCGGGAAAAATTGAATTCGTAAAGGAGCACTATGTCTACAATTAAACTGGACGTGAATCGACTCAAATTTGACTGGAATCCTTTCAAAGAAACTATTTGGGGAGATTTCGTCATAAGCAAGGCTGAAATCAATAAAGAAATAAAAAAAGATAGATTTTCTAATCCTGATAGTAATAATAATGATTACAAGCGTATCGACCATATTATCCGAATCGCTTGGTTCGTTGCCAAAGACAAGCGAAGAAACCCAATTTTAGTTGATTTTACCTTGCCGCCTCCAGAATCTAAGAAAATTGATTGGCCGATAATCGACGGCAATCATAGGTTTGCGGCTGCGATTGTTCGCAACGATCCTTGGATTGAAGCGGAAGTTTCAGGCGAAGACGAAGTAATCTCTCTTTATGAATGGAAAGAAAAATGAAACCTTGCAACGAATGCGGAAATGTCTATCAAGACTGTATGTATGAAGATGCTCCGCTTGAGTGTAAGCTTAATCTGCCGATGAAAGCAGATTGCGCCTCATTTATTCGATATGATTCGTTTGAATCAAGAGTTCAAAATCGCTCTTCAAGATTTGAAAGTTCTGTTTGGTTTTTGGTTAAGCCAAATGGAACACGTCAACTGTTTTTCAAAAATACACACACTGAAGATATGATTAAGCTTGCGGCCGAATGTTCAGGAACGGTTGAAAAAGAAATTTGGATTAGTGGCGGCAAGCAGGCAACAATCAATATGACGGAAATTTGGAATAAACATGACTCGAAATAGAGGTTGAAATGTCCGATCCTGCTAAAAAATCGTTTTTCGATTCTTGGGCTTCAAAAACCATAGAAGAGGCTAGGAAATTCCTGCGTCTGAATTTCGATAACAAGAAGGGCGTGAATTGCCCTTGTTGCGGCCAACTGGTTAAAAAGTATGCAAGATCGATTACGGCGGCTGCGGCAGCTAATTTGATCAATCTTGTTGCTATGTATGAAAATAACAATTACGAAGGTTATTTTCATATCACTGAAATCGGCGTCGGTGTTACAACCGGTGGAGATTGGGCGAAGCTCGCTTATTGGAGGTTGATTGAAGAACAACCGTCAACCGAAGACGGCAAACCTTCTTCGGGCCGTTGGAAGCCGACTCAGGCCGGAATTGATTTTGTGCGTGGGAAAACAACTGTTCCTGTTCACGCTTACATCTTTGACGGAAACCTATTCGGCTTTGACACTTCAAAACAAATCAATATCCATAAAGCACTCGGAACTAAATTTGATTACAATGAACTCATGAAAAGCTAAAGAAATTAATTAAAAATGAGCAAAAAAAGCAACATTGAACTTGTTGGCAGAAAAATCAACATGGATGATCTTTATTCTATTGATGTTGAAACTCAGAATATGATGAAATTAGCAATGATTAAAGCAATTAAAGTAATGATGATGGTACATCATGTAAAAGAAAAAGAAGTGCTTTTGGCGAAAATAGATAGTTTTGAAAAAACATTCAATATAGCTCTTATGATAATTATGAAAAACCACAAATATCGTGCAGAAAGAGTTATTTTTGTGGTTTCTTTGTTTAAATTTGATAAAGAAAAACTTGAAATGACGGGAAAATGCTTAGGGAATGTTGTTTTTGAAAGATCAAATAGTAAATTTTTTACCTATAGTGTAGATGAAAATGGTGATTTTACACTTATATCATCTTCTAAAGGAAATGAAAATATAGGAAATGCAATTCAAGATTTTTTTATTTGATTGTTGTGAAAAAATCGAAAGGAAAATTGCATGTTTGACCCGCAAAATCATCCTGAAATTCTGCCCGGAGAAGTGTTTCTTTGTAATTCTACTATAGAAGAAATTGAAGGCAGGTCTTTGCCTGTTGATGGAATTCCTTATCGTTACTTGCGGCGAGGATGGATTGTTTATGATGGAGATGGAAAACCAAAAGTTTTTCGTTATGGAGAAGACGGTTTTAATGGAAAAAGCTGTTATCCTTGGTTCATTCTGAAATCCGAATTAGAAGAACGGCAAAAACAAGCCAATGCAGAAATGATTGCAAGGCGGATTAAATCAAAGTCGAATGAATCATTTGAATTGCTCAAAGAATTCGTCCAGTTCAAAAGAGATTACGAATTGATTAATAACGGTCCGATGTTTGCGCCTCTGAATTTTAATGAAATATTTGAACACGCTAAAAAACTGATTCAAGAAATCGAAAATTCTTAGCAAACCGTCAATTCAAGGTGTATGGTTGCAAGTCGAAAGGAAAAAATCAATGAACAATTTCAAAGCGCTGTTTTTTACCGATCTTCATTTTCATCCGCATGGCGGAGACCGATCCCGACTTGAGGAAACCGAACGCACTCTGCAATGGATTCTGGACGAATGCAACCGGCTGAATTGCAAGAACCTGATTTTCCTCGGCGATTGGTCGCATGTTCCGACTGCAACCAATAATATCGTTATCGATATGACGGTCTCTTGGCTTGAGAAAATGAAGTCGCAGGAAATCGACCTGATTGCTTTGGTCGGCAATCACGATGCGCCGACGCATGAGAATTCAGAGCACGGCCTTGCCTATATGCACCCGTTTGCGAACGTAATTAACCATTATGAAAAGTTCGTTGCTGAAAAAGGGCTTTGTTTTCATCTATTTCCTTGGATGAAAGACGAATTACTTGCTCAAGTCATTGATGCAAGTGTGCCTGAACCGAATTGCTTCAATATCGCTTTGATGCACGCTGATATCGTCGGAGCGCAAAACAATAACGGAATCGCAACGACAAACGGTTTTTCTCCGTCTGCATTGTCTGATAAGTTTGACCATACCCTTTTAGGTCATTATCACAATTCGCAAAACGTTCGGGAAACTGTTGAATATATCGGATCGATTGTAACGACTCGCTACGGCGAAGAAGAAGGCTTTCACGGTCTTATTTATTTCGAGTTTGACGGTGCAACCGAAACCTTCCAAATGACTCAGATTCCGAATACGGTAAGCCCGAAGCATATAACGATTCAGGCTGAATCAATTGATACTGCCGATGTTGCAGGTCATTATGTTCGGGTTATGGTTCGTCCGACGGATAACGTCAAAGAGCTTGCTCAAAAGCTTCATGAACGCGGCGCTAAAAAGGTCATGTTGAAGACCATAGATCAACGTTCCGGCAACAAAGATGAGGCGGTAGCAATTGAAGTACTGGACTTCTCTCCGCTGTCTGTCTTCAAGGAATTCATTTCAAAGAACGGTGTTCCGGAATCGTTGGACGAAGACCTGATTTTGAGCCTTGGAGAAAAATATATAACGGCTGCACAAGCGATTTCTCAAGAGTGAAAACGACTATGAAACCTCATATATTTGCAATTTACAACAAATGGGAAAACGACTATTTGCTTTTCAGAATCAGAAAACCAGCTTGGGATCAAAAATGGTTTATGATTGATTTGCGAATAGTTGTTTTCAGATTTGTTTTTGGACTATATTGGGATGATCGTAAATGAAAAAAGACACAGGAATGATTTGCGATATAACGTGTTCTTGTGGTTCTTGGAGCGCAAAAATCCAATATTGGAAAGACGCTTTTAAGAAAGAATATGGCGGATCAAACAAAAGAGTCGCCATTCCCGATGGAGAAACTAGACTGTTAGTTTGTGTTTGCAACGATTGCGGAAAAGAATGGACTGAAACGGTAGAGCCTTAAATGAAAAACAAAATCATAACTCATGCCGGAATAAAGCGATATCCTGAAGATTGCTATTTGAGTTTTCAGGTTTATAAGCCTTAAGTCACAAATGGTGGATGATAGGCTTACGAACCGTTATTTTCAATTTTTGTTTCGGATTCTATTGGACAGAAATAGAAGGCTAAAATGATCGAATTTCAATCAGTTCAAATTGAAGGTTACAAGTCGTATTCGGAAAAAACGAATTTCAATTTCCGCAATAACGGCCTTTGGCATATTCTCGGAAAAAACGGCTCCGGCAAGACCAATCTGATTGAAGCAATCGGATGGTGTTTGACCGGCAAGACGTTCAAGTCTCTGAAAGCCGATCAGGTTGTCAATTGGAAGTCTCCCAAGAAGGGCGTTGCGGTTATTCTGTCTTTCAAAGCCGACGGCGTACAGTATCGGATTGAACGCTTCCGGAAGCACAAGACCGGCAAGAACGATGTTCGTTTTTTCAAGGCTGAAAACCGAGTCGAAACCAACGATCCTCAAAAGGAAATTTACGATATTCTCGGATTGACTTGGGAAGAGCTTTTGGCTTCGGTCATTTATTTGGCGGAAGATTTCCATTCGTTTATTGAACAGACGCCGGAAGAACGTCAACGGTTCCTTGAGCATATCTTTCAGCTTGACCGATTCGACGCTGCTTACAATATCGCCGTTGAAGACCGCAAAAATGGTAAGCGTAATATCGCGTCTTTGGAGGAAAAAGAACGGTCCTTAACTCAAATCATTGAAAGAATAGATTCCGAAGAACGGCAGATAAGGACTCAAAAGGAAAATTTTGAAGAGCAAAAGCTTAACAAAATCAATATGCTGCAAAGCGAACTCTCGAATTTGCAGTCGTTTGATCTTTCGGCTATAAAGCTTGCTTGGGAAAAGCATACCAATAATTGTAGTATTTTGGATCAATCGAAGCAACGGGTCCGGACTATTGAAGGCAATATTCAGACGATCCAATTCAAGGCGCAAGACGACGTTAACAAGTACGGCAATGAAATCAATCGACTTCAGAGCGGCATCAACCGACTGCGTTCTTTGGACGTTCAAGAACAGTCTGAATATAACCGAAGGCTCGTTTCCATAGAGGCGGAGCAACAGCGCGTTATAACCGATATTGAACGGAACAAATCACGCGCCAAAGACCTTTTGACTAAAAAAGCGGAGTATGAAACCGCTATTGTTCACTTGGAACAGCATGGAGAAAACTGCGTAACCTGCGGTCAAGTTCTACCGCCGGGAGTCTCCGGAGCGCGTAAGGCCGAACTTCAAAATACTATGCAAGCAATCACCAAAAGCCTGCAAGACATTATTCCGGTGTTGACAGCGCTTGAGAAAAAGAAAACTGATTTTCAGACCACGATTGCGAATATTCAAGTCCCGATTGCGCGTGACGCCGAAATTCAGGTTGCTCAAGAACAGTTGCAGCATTTGACCGAAAATCCGCCGATCATGGAAAAGTCGTTAGAATTGGAAGGTTTCCGGCAAGCGCTTGCGGACGCTCAAATTCTGGTAGCGAAAATAAATACCGAAGTTGTGAACTTCAAAGCTCCGCTAACGCTGAATGAGATTGCGGTGAAAGAGAAGCAGATTATAACGACGCAGGCGGCGCTTGAGACGGCCAAGGTTGCAATCAATCCATACCAAGACAGTTATGAACGCAACCGAAAGCTTGCTCAAGAACAGGCTGAAATCAAGACCAATAACGCTAAAGAAATGGAGAAAGAGCGCATCAACCTTCTCCATATCGAACACGTTGCCGAAATTTTCAAAAGCCGAATCAAAGCTTCAGTTATGGGAAGCATCGTACCTGCATTCAATCACGCTCTTTCTGTTGGCCTTCAGGTGCTATTCCCGGAGATTAGTGTGTCTTTCAATTCAGCCTTGGAACTTGCACTTGAATTGGACGGCATCGCAGTCGATAATTCCAAATCGTTATCGACCGGCCAACGGGCAAGGATTAATTTTGCCGTCTGTCTGGCAGTCTACGAAACTCTTCGTTCAATTCGAGGCGTTATGTTCAATGCAGTCTTTTTCGACGAAGTGTTGGACTTCGGGCTTGATGTTAATGGTCAACAAACCGTCTTTGAATTGCTTCGGAACCTTGGTCAAGCGGTTTATGTCGTGAGTCACCGGGAGCCTTCGTCTTTGGCGGATTTTGACGGAACGATTCAGGTGCAGCGTGAAAATGGAGTTACTAAATTGATTGAAGCGGCGGCGTGAAATGAAAAACAATCTTTCGTTATCTTATAATGATTTGATCAAGATCGAAGAAGCAATCAAAACCGACAGTTTTGAAAGAGGTACTTCGTATGAAAATTCTTCTTATTATAGAAAAATAAGAAACGCAATCGAATGGTACAATCCTTTCTATTATTATGAAGAATATATAGATGATATCGACGTTTGTTTAGAAAAATGGTTTAATCTATATATTATCAAAAGAAGAATAAGGAAAAGTACTGCCAAGTCTATTTTGGAAAAAATGGATATTAATAAATTTTATTACAAAGACTATATAAATCACAATTACAAAGGAGATTTGGAATATGAATCAAAGTACACTTCCTCTCCGAAAATATCTTTGGTTTCAAATATAGATCAAATTCTTTCTCCTGGACCAAAATACGAAAGAGATAAAACATTTTATGATCATGTTTATATTTACCAATCAGGAACAGAATTCGCCATATATGGAATAGAATCAAATTATGTAAATGATGAAAAAAATAGGTTGGTTTTTTCATCATTTGGTAACTGTCTTTTGGCGGTTACTGAAAAATATATTTCTAAAAAAGAAGATTCTCGCGGTTATGTAGAAGAATTTTTTAGCGAAGGCAAAATCATTGATGAATGGACAGAAAAACATCTTGTTTGTAAACAACTTTTGGCAAAAGAAAAAAGATTGAAAAAAGAAATCAATGATTGGAATAATAAAAAACAAACAACTTTGAAAGAAAGAATTGTCAATTTGGCAATGAATTTGATTGGAAAAGGACTTTGAAATAAATGTCATAAGAACAGTAGCGGTGTAAAATGAATAATGATATAAATGAAAGAAAAAATTTAGTAGAAAAGTTTTTAGCCGACGGCGCTAGAGAGAAAATCAGATTTATGGAAAAAGATCATCGTTTTGATTATGAGATTGAAGCCGAAAAGTTTTTGTCGGCTTCAATTCGAGAGGCGATTGATGAAGAAATTCTTAATGATATGCAAGTAATCATTGAAAGATATAACACCGCCAAAACGTTTGTTATAAACAGCAATTTGATTATTAAATTCTTTCATACTTTATTTCCAACCTTTATGGAAAGAATGCTTTGGCAAAGAATTAAAGATAAAATGGATCAATTAGAAAGATTGGACAAATGAACGACAAGCCGACCGTTACCATTGAAATCGGTTCTTTGGTCAAGGCTCATCTCGAAATTGATTTGGCTATGGAAACCGAACGTCTTATCCGATTCCAAAAGCAAGGCGGCTGGGGTGCAGGAATCAATAAAGCCGTTGAAGAACTTCTTGAAGCTGCCCGGAAGGACTTGCGGGCCGAACTTGAGGCAACTTTGCATAAGATGATTCTGAAGAAAGAATCGATTTACGGACAATGAATCTATATTTCTCAAAAGAAAAAATCAATTTATATCATGGCAATTGTCTGGAAATCCTTCCTCAACTGCCTGAAAATTCAATTGATTCTATCGCGACAGATTCACCCTACGGTTTGGGCATGTTAGGGGCAAATTGGGATCATGATGTTCCGAGTTTGCATTTTTGGAAAGAAATGTTGCGGGTCGCAAAGCCCGGATCTTATCTTTTATCTTTTGGAGGAACCCGTACTTATCATCGGCTTGTTTGTGCTATCGAAGATGCAGGTTGGGAAATCAAAGATTGTTTAATGTGGTTGTATGGAGGCGGATTCCCAAAAGGTTTGAATATCAGTAAACAATTTGACGATTCTGAATTATCAAATCAATTTTCAGGATATGCATCTACGCTCAAGCCTGCTTATGAACCAATAATTCTCGCTATGAAACCTTTAGATGGAACCTATTCTCAGAATGCCGAAAAATGGGGAATTGCAGGATTGAATATTGATGAATGTCGGATTGAAATAAAACAAAATGATGGACAAAATTTCCGATTTATCAAAGGACAGGCAAATGTTTTTCGGTTTGATAATAGTAATAAAGAGCGTTTAGATGATAAAAATAGAGAATTTACAGGATCGCATCCTAATGGCCGTTGGCCTGCCAATGTTCTTTTAGATGAAAAAGCCGCTGCGCAACTTGATGAACAAACCGGAATTTTGACAAGCGGCAAAGTAAAATCAGAATATATGAAAAATACGAGTACTCAAAATTCTCAAGGCGGATATGAAGGAAAACACGGATTCAAAGATTGTCCGCTAACGGGCTTTGGAGATTCGGGCGGTGCAAGTCGATTTTTCTATGTTAATAAAGTAGTAAAAAGCGAAAAAGATTCGTTTAATAATCATCCAACTGTTAAACCAATTGGACTTATGAATTATCTTTGCAAACTTATTAGACCACCAAAAGGCGGAATTCTTCTTGATCCATTTATGGGATCAGGAACAACCGGAGTTGCCGCACTTCAAAATGGAATGAGTTTTGTCGGAATTGAACAGGAAGAAAAATACATCCAAATTGCCGTCAAAAGAATAGACGAAAAACGACGGCAATTGGATGCAGAATGGATATCAGAATACTAAGTCAGACGGTGGGTTTGCCGGTCCCATTGCTTGCTTGCCTTGCTTTTGCGCTAATCGCTCAAGCTCTTTTTCCTGCCTCTTCCGAACTTCTTCGTTTTCGAGTGTCCAACAGTTGCACATTTCCTCGAAAAAATAGATCGGAATCGACAACAAAAAAGCTGCATCAAAGTGGCAATGACGATTCAGAATATAGAACCGTCGCATATGGTATTCAAACCACCTTTCACTTTCGTAAACCCAACGAGATACTTCATACCAGTAGTCGTTTGGATTGTCGAATCTATTCCAACGCGGCTTCGGGAAGTGTTGCCCGAAAAAAATCGAACGATATCGGTAACGTAGTCGTGAACTTTTCTCCGCAGGAAGGACACGCCTTCGGAGCGAACGTATTCTTGACGCCGAACTTGTACTTATTCATCATTTGACGAATAATCGAAGCGTCATTCGCATTCAATTCCATAAGCCATTGCTGCACGACCGCCGAATTATTCCCGATTCCTTCAACTTCAACAATGCCGGTTTCAAGTTCGTCCATGATGCGCTGATTGAGAAAAAACTTCTCGGATTCGTGCATCTTGGTAGGATCACGATCCATATTCTTTTTCCGCCATTCATCGCGTGCATCAATCTCCATATCCTGTTTCCACGTAATCGGGCGAACCAAAACTCGCTTGCCTTCCCGCAACCATTCCGGCTTGATTTCAATCGGAATCTGGACCTTTTTCTTTTCGTCCAAATAAGTCACGTCAAAATCGGCTTCCAAATCAACCGTATGCGGATATTCATGCTGGCAGGTTATCTTCGGACATTTGACGCGGACTTCATACTTGCGACCAAAAGAAACCATTCTTAACGCAATCAGAATCGCGTTGTAATCGTCCGGATAAAGCTCTGTAACGTCGAAACCAGACGGAAGACCTTTAACGCATTCCCGGAGAATCATCGGAAACACTTCGTCATTGCTCCAAAGAGCCGGAGTATTGAGGATCAAAAGTTGTCTAGTGGTCATTGAATCGAGGCGGATTGTTTCGGGAACATTTCGGCCCGGATACATTCTGCCAAGCGACGGAAGCTTGAAAGGTGCAGACGGAAGCGGTTTATTAAACGAATAAACGTTTGTGCCGGACGGAAGATTCAAAACATCGGTAAATCCGGCCGCTGAAACCGCAGGTGTATTCTGTTGCGCACCGCCGCCAAATGCCGTAACCAAACCACCTTCATCGGGACGAATATCCTTGTCGCTGCTCATAAATCATTCTCCTGAAATGAAAAAAATAACGGTCGGATCAATCCAACCGTTATTTTGGTCTTTGCAAGATAGATTGTCAAGCAGAAACGTAATTTTAAGTGATATTAAAGAAAGCTCTTTCAGGAAGCAAAAGATCGGCCGCAGTATTAGGTTGAGAGCCCGGACCCGACGGAGAAATACGGAAGGGCTTATCATACTTGAACGTACATTCGATTGTGAGAGGATCGCCTTCAGCCGACCAATCCAAATCTCCCATATTAACGGATTTCGGGAAGATTCCGAGATACATCCAACGCTCAATCGGAGTATCGGATTTTCCTGCGTACAGAGTAACAAATGCTTCGGTTTTATATTCAGAAGCAAGTCCGATTGAACCGGAAGTTGGATTATAAATCAACAAGCACCAATTGTACATCAATTGTGCAGCGGAAATTTGACCGGCATTTTTATCCGGATGCGGTTGTCCAATACTAGATTTAAAATCAACATTTGAACCTGTAGAAGGTAAGGCATCATACATGGAAACTGCAAGCTCTTGCGGTTCCGGCCGAGTCGCAACGAACCAAGATTCGTTTGCGAAATTCAACTTGGCTTCGCCGAATGAAAATGTTGGTCGTGCCGCTTTGAATAAAGCAACCGTAAGACTACTACGCGCAACATCATCAACCCAAAGTCCTTTTGAAAACGTCATAATCCAATTGTTTTTGCGCTTAACGTCATAACGACCAAAATTAAGTCCGTTACTATTTTTAGCTGCGCTTCCCGAAATTCCTAAAACGCCCATGGAGAAATCTCCTTATTTAAAAAATTCTATTCCTGAATTTATCTTCGCCCATTAACAGGGAGTCCTAGCCGATGAGCTTTGGTGGAACTCCAGCAAAGCTTTAAACCTTCAGAAGTCGATTCGCAAAGCCAAGGTGAAGTTGATCCGAAACAATGATCGAAAACTTCATCGGCGATAGAATTGATTTGCGACATATAATCTTGAGATATTCTTGAACCTGTTGGACGAAGAAATTCAATAGCTTCTTTCAAACTCACGGCAAAAGCGGCATCCGCTTCGGACGGGACGCCGCTTTCATCTTCGTCTGCATGAACGGCAGGTCCAACGCCCGCCATCCATGCTAACTCATCAATTGCGCTTCTTGAATTTCGATTCAATCAAGTCTCCTATTAAGCAACATCAAGAAACGCTTGGCCGGAACCAACGATGATAAACGGAACTTCAATGATTTCGGCAGACTGAGAAGGTTCAACGTAAACTAAAATGCGCATACGTTTTTGATTGA
>Ga0172379_10010063_pt1 | contig 11537 bp, 6 predicted proteins | sample GrowelOW334metaG_FD_119756 | JGI IMG/M metagenome (GOLD analysis project Ga0172379, IMG submission 119756) | Groundwater microbial communities from an aquifer near a municipal landfill in Southern Ontario, Canada - Groundwater well OW334 metaG | ecosystem: Environmental > Aquatic > Deep... | reverse complement strand
GACCTCGGACTTGTGCCGACCCTTTCGGGCCTCGGCACTGTTTTCACGATTCTCGGGTTCCATATGAACCAGGAACTGGATGGAGCCGAGGGTTGGAACGGCAGCATCGCCTGGACCGCCTACAAGTGGGACCGGGCAGGCAAACTCGAAAAACTTCTGGCCATCTCTCTTGGCGTCGTCGAGAAAGAAAACTGCCAGAAGCAGATGATGATCGCCGTGCCGGGTTCCCTCGAAGACAACCGGGGCAGCCTGATCGGCGTGTTAAGTCACGCCGGCACGACGATCTACGACCAGAACGGGCGGGAACGGGCGGTCAAGACCTCATTTTGGGGCGAGATCGACCGACCCGATCTTGTCGGCTTCCTTACGCCGACGGAAAATCTGGATCATGTTTCGGAAGTCCGTGAAGGTTCGTCCGTTTTCAAGGATCTGGAGGCGCTCTACAGAAGCTTCCGGATCTTCGACCTGGAGATAGCCCGCGAGTACGTCTACAAGAAGTACGGGGCGATCTACAAGCAGGAAGTATTGGAGGCGATTGCGGAGGAGGACTCCATCGTTTCCGGGTTCGTCGATTGGCTGGGCAGGGATTGGAAACTTTTTTTGACCTATCCGTTCATCGGGCTAAAGGAGTCCGGGTTGGTAGCGGGCGTGGTGAAGATCATGAGCCTGCCGTCGATCTGGGGAGATAAGATCAACAAACCCGGGTATATGGAATATCTGCCCCGGGCGATTGATGTTACGCGCATAAGCCTGCGGATCCTGAAGGAATACGGTGCCTGTCTGATGTCAAACTGAGTCGTCCAACCCTTGGTCCGTGATAATTGATCCGGCAACGAGTTAACCCGAAACCCAACCCATTGACGCTCGACCTTGTAATCGAGTCAACCCGTAACCCAACCCCACTTCATATTTTTTTCTGTGCTCGCCTTGAGCGAGTGGGTCAGCCGGCGCAAGCCAGCTCGCCTCCCGTGACCGGGACAAAAAAATTTTGAAGTTGCCTCTTTTTTCTGAGCTCGCCTTGAGCGAGTGGGTCAGCCGGCGCAAGCCAGCTCGCCTCCCGTGACCGGGTCCGAAAGAGGATGTGCTCTACCAATTCAGACCCAGGAAGGGTGGTGAGAACGATGAGAGAATATCGCGTAGTGCTGGGTGCAGCAATCGTGCTGACCGCGGTCGCGTTGATCGCTGCCGTGATTACCGCTCGGAAGGTCCACCGACCGGCCACGAGTATCGCCGTCGTCAAGCTGGGCGCTTCCGCGCTTCCGGCAGTCTCTAAACCGGTCATCATCAGGAAGGGCAGTCCCGGATTTCCAATGACCTATGGGGTCATTCCCGGTGACAGCCTCTGGAAGATTTCCGCGAAGATGAAGATCCGCGGCTGGGAAAGGTGGCACGAAGCCAATCCCTGGATCAAGGATCCGAATCGGATCTATCCGGGGCAAGAGCTAGCGTTGCCCGCACCGCGAAATCTCTCATCGCCCGCAGGGATGCGGATTACGATCGGGACAGGTAGTCCCGCGCCAATCCAGGCAGCTGACAATACCGCGACCGACCTGGCAGGGAAGGATCTGACCTATGAGTTGATCCTCCGGCCGTGGTTCATGTACGGACAGCTGTCCGGACGCGACCCCCTGTTCGGCACCGACAACAATCTTGAGGCGCTTGCGAAAGCGGTACAGACCGTACCGCGGAAGCTTCAGCGTCAAAGCGCCAAAAGCGTGAGCCCCAAGCTATCGCACGCCGGCACGGTCCGTCGGACCGACGGGGTGTTCCTGTACAGGCGCGAGATGGGCGCCCCGTTCACCCGCAAACGCGACGCGATCAGAGCGATCGAAATCGCTCCGGTCGATAACGCGTTTCTCATAGATTTGCTTCTTGCCAGCCTTGGCAAGGAGAAGCAGGCGTACTGGGTCAAGCCAGGGCAAAAAATCGCCCTGTTGCTCTTCGATAATTACCGCTGGGTGAAAAATGCCCAGTGGGTGGGAGATCACGAGATCGAGGCCGAAGCTTGGCCGCCGTTTATTTTCAACGGTCATCTCATCACCTTGATCCGGGGTCTCAAGTGCTATAACCTGATGATCATCATCGAACCGGTGCCACTGCCGCCACCGCCTGTGTTTTCAGAACCGCCCGGCAATTTGCCACCACCACCCGTGTTTTCCGAACCTCCAACAGCATTACCGCCACCACCTGTGTTTCCAGAACCACCGGCCCTGCTTCCGCCACCGCCTGTATTCAAGGATTTCACGCGGCCGGATGACGTCGACCTGTCCATCGGCATGTTCGCGGAGGACTATTATCCGCGGCATGACGGCAACAAGGTCGCCGGTTATTGGTTCATGGCCACCTGGTACCCTCTGATCATGATGGACAACCGCGGCAATTCCCATTCGTTCGGGGTAGCCGGCGGAGGGAACTGGTGGCGAGGAGTGACTGGCGACGATTACCGCTACACTGGGCTGCGGCGGGAGCTTGATGGCGCGCATCGCTATCGATTCTTCTCGTCAGCGAACGCTCAGGATGAACTTATCACCAGAGCCGGCATCGGACAGCTGAAAGACGAGGGATCGATCAGTCCGCCCGGTTCTGACGGTAAGTTCGAATCGAAGCAAACAACCAATCTCGCGGTCGGCTACCTGTCCTACGAGCATAACCGCGACCCGAAGTACAAGTTATTTCCGAAAGTCCGTTATACCGTCTCAGCCGACATCGACATCGGCGGACACCGAAATGACACCTGGACAGACCGGCTCGGGACTCGAACGGTCGACAATCCCCGGCCGGACAAGTCTCTCTACGTCGCCGGGATCGATGCGCAGATCATCGCGCTCGATAATAACCAGAACGTGGTTCTGGCTGGCGGTGTCAAAGGCATCAAGTACGCCGAAAACGACCGGTTGGGTGCTCGGATAGAAGCGGGATTCGACTTCCTCAAAAAGGCGGTCGAGCTCCGCCTGAACCACACCTGGTGGAGGTTCGATAATCCGAACCAGGGACCGGGCAAGATGAGCACCGCAGATGTTGGTTTCGGCGTCGCTGTCAACCCGTCACGATTTAACTTGGGGATTAAAAAGTTTCTCCGGAACTTATTCGGCAAGAGTTCAGCGGAGAAAAACGCGAAGGAGGTGAATTCCGTATACTTGCCGCCGGCACCGATGTTCACGCACTGAAAAGCAGGGCTCGACTCCTTACGGGTCGGCGCCCTCACATCATAAACCAACAGCGCCGGCTCCCGAGAGGAGAAATCAACGAAAGGAGCGTATTTCCAGGAGCCGTCGCAATCGGCCGTCAACCCGCGGCGCAACTTGCCGCCCATTACGAAAGGGAGGTTCCACCATGCACAAGCGCATCGTTCTCTGCATCACTGCCGTGATCATGTGCCTCTTCGCATCGGCCGCCATCGCCGCCGACCTGCCCACGACCATCGTCGTCGGCACCAACGAGAATCCGTCGTTCACGGTCAACAAGGAGGCCCGGACGGTCACCATCGAGGCACCGCTCACGCGGGGCCAGCAGACGACCGACAAGTCCGACGAACGGATCGTCGACTCGAAAACGGTCACCCTCTGCGCCAGCTACGCCTACCTCAAGGCGGACCGGTCCAATTGGGTCCTGATCGACGAGAAGGAGTACTGCGGGCTCACCGAGGCGATCAGCGCCGACCGGGTCAAGATGGTCTATACGTTGCCGAAGCACGAGGACGGCAACAACAACGACTACATCCTCCGGATCTGGGGGCACGACCAAGCCGGAAAGTGGCTCTGGATCAACCAGAGCTCGCCCTTCAACAAGATGTCCAAGACCAACAAGCCCGGGTACGAAGTCCACCTGAGTCTCAAGGATTCGTTCTCCGAACCGGTCTCCGCCAAGATTGCGGCGCGACCGTAGCGCTCTTTCCACGTTCCTTCAACGCAACAAAGCCCCCCGGCGCATTCTGTCGGGGGGCCTTTTCATTTCCAAAAACGCAGACCTATCACCAATCTGTTAAACAGAATCAGATAAAATTATTCAGTATACTAGTATACTGAATAAAATCTATTTCAGCTGGCGGTCTATTTTTTTGCCTTTTCAAATTTTTTCGTCTTACTCGGCCCATCTATATGTATCATCATTCCGCGGCCGTAGTTTCGTGAGTGCTCATTGATACCGCGAACAGAGCGCCGGCGAGCGACCAGAAAGCCCACATGAGCGCGGTATTGCGCAGGATATTATCGGCGAACCCCATAATGATAAAAGAGATCGTCAAGCCGAAAAGTATCAGCGCTAATATTTTGATCTCGCTGCCCCGCCCGGCGAGGTAGGCCGCAAGCAGACGATATACCAGGGCGATGAGCAGGGCGGCGTAGAAGAACAGGCCGATCAGGCCGTTTTCCAGCGCGATCTTCAAATAGTCGTTATGCGGATCGGACGAACCGTATGCCTCGCCCCGTTTCTCCAGGATCAACTCGCTGGCCAGACCGGTACCATAACCGAGCAGACGGTTATCACCGACGTAAGCCAGGCTGTCGGTCCAAAGTTTTATCCGCCAACTGATCGAGCCGTAGGGATTTCTCGAGAACAGGTCATTGACTCGATTGTTGATTGGCGTCACGAAGATGTAGGCGAACAAAATCGCAACCAAGCCGACTACCAGGAATTTACGGAATTTGATAAGTCCGACGATGAACATGACGAGGACGAGCGCCAGCCAGGCGCCGCGCGTGAAGGTCAGCACCAGAAGCGCCAGAAAAAAGACGAGCGGCAGAAAAAATATCTGGTCGGCCACAAATTTTTTGCGGCTAGCGCCGAGGAGATAAGCCGCGAGCACAGAGACCAAAACCAGATAATAAGCGAACAGGTTGGGATGCGCGAACGTGCCATAGATGCGGTTGTAGATGCCTTCGAGCGGTACGGTCAGGCCGGTATCGGTGAAGTATTGATACAGCGCGAAAAAACCGGGAATGAGCGCCGAAAGGACGGCAACTTTTACCAGGCGCTTAAGTTCGAGTTGTGTATCGACCAGAAGAAAACCGGACAGGAATAAGGCGAAGATGCTGAGCAGCCGCAACCATTCAGCCAGACTGGCCAAGTTATCAAAACTCATCAGAACACCGACCAGCGTCGTTGCCAAAAACAGGAGCCAAAACGCCGTCAGCGGCATAGTGGCGATTTTTTTTCTTTTTTTGATCGTAAGCAGAAAAGCAAAAACAAGCATTACCAGCGCCAAGATCGAAGCAAAATTCAGACCGTATCCACCGATCAAAAATAGCTTGTCCGTGGAAAACCGATCAAGGATCGGGCGAAGGATCAGCAAGGCAAGCAGGCCGATTTTCGGATAGAAAAATAATACGATTGCCAGATAGCAGATTGTGATGGTCAGGCCGAAAAAAAGCGGTTGCATTGATGCGATCGGCATTAGAAGCGCAAAGAGCGCGGTTGCCCATAGGATCAGCCTGATTTTGATGATTTTTTCTTCCGGACGCTCTTCTAGCGTGACTGTTGACATTTTCGCTTATTTAGGTTAATATTTTCAATCAATTATCAAGTAAATCTAACCTATTTTGATGAAAATATCAAGCCCCAAAGACGCCGTCCTAGCCATAACCTATCGCTGTAATAGCCGTTGCCGGATGTGCAATATATGGCAGAAAGATGATTTTACGGGCGAGATTACGCCCGATATCTATCAAAACCTGCCTAAAAGTCTCAGAGATATCAACCTGTCTGGCGGCGAACCGTTCCTAAGAGATGATATCACTCTTATCGTGCAAACGATCAAGCAGAGGTGCAAGAGCGCCAAGCTGGTCATCTCGACCAATGGTTTCGCGACAGATCTGATTACGAGCAAAATGAGGGAAATACTGCCGATCGTTCCTGAGGTCGGTGTAGCAGTATCGCTCGATGGTGTCGGCGAAGCGCATGATCAGGTGCGCGGCGTGCCGGGCGGTATTGATCTTGCCTTGGCGACTTTACGCGAACTGAAAAAAATCGGTGTGCGCAGACTCAAGATCGGTTTCACTTTGGGCGATTATAATACGGAAGAACTGCCGAAAGTCTATGATCTCTCGCGTGAGCTCGGCGCTGAATTTTCCCTGGCGATCGTCCATTCAAGCGCCAATTATTTTTCCAAGGAAAACGAGATGAAAGATAAGGGTAAGGTCATGGCAGCGCTCGATTGGCTGGTCAGCCGCGAACTTGAATCCTGGCAGCCGAAACGCCTGGCCCGAGCCTACTTCGCGCACGGCGCGCGAGAATTTATCCGGACGGGCGAACGACTGTTGCCTGACTATTCGGGGCGGGACAATGTATTTATCGATCCGGCAGGCGATATTTATCCTAACGACGTCGGCGAGGAAATGATCGGTAATCTCAAGCAAATGAACGACCTGACACTCGCGGTAAAAGCGCCGGACGTACCCAGTTGGATGATCTGTACGACGCGTCAGGCCATGAGAAAACATCCGTTTTCCGTCGGTTGGTGGATCTTGAAGAACAAAGCTCTAATATAGTACCAAGCCGCGCTGCCTGCGGAGGGTCTTAATAACAAATCGAGAAAGCTGCAACCAAACATGAAAATTCTCCAAATAAACAAATTTTTCTATCTTCGCGGCGGCACTGAACGCTATCTGTTCCAATTGTCGGAATTGCTCGAGAAGAATGGCCACCAGATAATTTCTTTTTCCATGGCCGACAGCCGCAACCTGCCGAGCCGATATGCCGATCATTTCGCCGACAAGGTCGATTTTGAGAGCTTCAATTTTTCCTCGATCAGGAAACTTTTTCATAATACTGACGCCGTGAATAAACTATCGGCGCTCATCAAGCAGGAGAAACCCGACGTAGCGCACTTGCATAACATCGCGCACCAGCTCAGCCCGTCCATCATCCGCGTATTGAAAGACCATAAGATTCCGGTAGTTCAGACATTGCATGATTATAAGCTCATCTGCCCGAATTATCGTCTCTATTCAAAAAATGAGTTCTGCACCGCTTGCAAGGGCGGCCGGTATTATCAGTGTTTTTTTCGGGCTTGTATGAAGGGATCGAGAGCTAAAAGTTTCCTGGCCATGCTTGAGGCATATATCCATCAGACGCTGCTCAAATCGTACGCGGCGGTCGATATGTTTTTAGCCCCGAGCCGCTTCATGGCCGAGATCTGCCAAAGTTTCGGCGTGCCGGGCAAAAAGATAAAGGTCATCTATAATTTCACCCCGTTAGAAAATTTAACTCGCGATAATATAACAAGCGGATCGTCGGTCATATCCGCGTCCGATAAATTTGATAATAATGTCACATTTCTAACGGGGTTCACGCATCCGGTCGGAGATCAGCCCGGTCCTAGCGGCGAATATCTCTTATATTTCGGCCGTCTTTCGGAAGAGAAAGGGCTTGATGTCCTTCTCGCCGCGGCCGCCCGCCTGGAGGAGCCGATAAAGATCAAGCTGGTCGGCGCGGGCCCGTCTTATCAGAAATATGAAGAGATGATCGCTCGATACGATTTGGGCGGAACGGTCGAATTGATCGGTCCGAAATACGGCGACGAGCTGAAAGCTTTGCTCGATGGCGCGGCCGCTACGCTTGCGCCTTCGATCTGGCCGGAAAACATGCCGATGAGCGTGCTCGAGTCGCTGGCCGCGGGAATTCCCGTCATCGCTTCGCGTGTCGGCGGTTTGCCCGAAATAATCGAGGACGGCGTCAATGGTTTTCTCGCCCGTCCCGGCGACGCGGCCGACCTGGCGGAGGCGCTCCGTCGCTTCAACCGCGCCGACAAAGTTGTGCTCGGCCGGAATGCCAGAAATAGCGCGATCAAATTTTCAGCCAAAGATCATTACGCAAAGATTTTGAATATTTACGAAACTCTCAAAGGATGAAACGGATTTTTAAACTTACAATCATCTTTATTATCATGCTGGCAGTACGACCTGCCGCAGCTTTCGAATTGAAGCCGGAATTCCCCAAGCTGGCCAATTATTACCTCCAGCCGAACGTTCCTGCTTCGGATTTCGACAACCTGTCGAAGTACGACTTAGTGATAATGGATGTCGACGCCGAATCGGTCGGACCGTCGCTCATCACCCGGCTGCGCGGCAACAATCCGGCGATCAAGACCTTCGCCTACATCCCGAGCCAGAGCGTCAACATCCAGGATCTCGGCGCCTGGGCCGATTTCCGCCGCGAGGCTTATGCCGAAGCGGAAGCGGGCGACCGCTGGCTCAAGGACAGTTCGGGCAATTACGTCTACTTTTCCAACACCTGGCCGACCATCCGTTTCGTCGACATCGGCAACGGCTGGAGCGACTATCTTTCGGGACAGGCGGCCGAACGGGTGAATAACGGCGGCTGGTGGGACGGAGTCTTTTACGACATGGTCTTCGCCAACCTGAGCTGGCTCAATAACGGCAATATCGACCTGGATAAGAACGGCGTACCGGACGACATTTCTACGGTCAACGAATATTGGCTCAGGAACTCGAACAGCCTGATCGATAAGACCAGGAGTAAGATCGCGGGCCGGCCCGTGGCGGCCAATGTCGATATCGTCGATAAATTCGCCGGAACGGTAGACGGCGTGATGCTCGAAAATTTTCCAGCCGATTGGCTGGGCGCCGGCGGCTGGGCGAAGCTTGAGACCAGCTACATAGATCAGACCGTCAAAGCGACCGCCGGGCAAAAGATCTACATTATCAACGCCAATACCGATAACTCAAAGATCATGGCCAGTTACCGGCAGATGCGGTACGGCTTGGCGAGCACCTTACTAGGCGACGGTTATTTTTCTTTCGATTCGGGCGACCAGGATCACGCGCAGACCTGGTGGTATGATGAGTACGAAGTCAAACTTGGTAAAGCGACCGGCCAGGCGAGCAATCTCCTGGACGCGGGATCGTCGGTGATGAAAGCCGGTCTCTGGCGGCGCGATTTCGAGCGCGGCGTCGCTATCGTCAACTCGACGGCGACGGTCCAGAAATATGTATTCAAGAACGAGGAATTTGAAAAGATCGACGGCCGGCAAGACCGCCTCGTTAACGACGGCAGCCGGGTGAACTGGATCAAACTCGAGCCATACGACGGTGTCATCCTTGAAAAGACGGCCAAGGAAATCGTCGACCAGACTTTCGATAACGGCGGTTTCGTCCGTGTCTATGACCAGACGGGCGAGCAGACGCGGAACGGCTTTTTTTCATATATAGACAATCAGCCCGGCAATACGCAAATCAGCAAAACGGACATTGACGCCGATCTTGTGCCGGAAATCATTACGAGCGAAAACGGATCGATCAAAGTGAGCCAAGGCGGAAAAATAAAGACCGTTATCGCGCCCTTCGGCGCCGGTTTCAAAAAAACGGTCAATTTCGCCGCGGCCGACCTGAATGGCGACGGTACTAAAGAAATAATCGTCGCCCCCGGCGCCGGCGGCGGCCCGCAGGTCAGGATCTTCTCGACCTCGGGCAAGCTCCTCTCTGCCGGTTTTTTCGCCTACGACAAGAAATTCCGCGGCGGGGTCTCGCTCGCGGTGGCCGACCTGAGCGGTGATGCGCTGAAAGAGATAATCGTCGCCCCCGGCGCCGGCGGCGGCCCGCAGGTCAGGATCTTCTCGACCTCGGGCAAGCTCCTCTCTGCCGGTTTTTTCGCCTATGACAAGAAGTTCCGCGGCGGCATCTCGCTCGCCGCGGCCGATGTGAATGGCGACAAAAAAAATGAGATCATCACCGCGGCTGCCTCGGGCGGCGAACGGGTGAGGATCTTCGACTCTCAAGGCAAGATGCTCAGCCAATTTTCGGCCTATGGCGAAGCGATTGCCGGCGGCGTAAAAGTCAGTACCTCCGACCTTAATCGGGACGGACGTTTTGAGATATTAGTAAGCAGCATCAATTTATAAATAATCATAAATTAATCCTATGAATAACGCATCGGATCAGAATGGAAAAAAGTCGGAATCCGCCCGCGAGGGCGAAGTGATTAAAAGAGAAGACGCAGCGTTTCCGGCACCGACCGAGCGCGCAGGAGCAAGTAATATTTTCGTCGGTACGATAAATCTTTTTGCGGCACCGTGGCGCAGACGCCGGCAGAAATTTTATGATTCGAGCAAGTTTCATCTGGTCGCCGATATCGTATTGGCGATAGTCGTAATCTGTCTCGCCGGCAGCGTCGCCTGGGCCTTCCTTCGCCCATTACCGCAGAATATCCGCCTGGAAACTGTACTAGCGAGCGAAAAAATTATCGGTGGCCAGGGCGCGGTCTTTGAGATCGCCTATGCCAACGACGAACTTGAGGCGATCTCGGGCGTGACGCTTTCGGTCAGATTGCCGGAAAATTTCATCCTGAAAAGCGTTAGTCCGGAAAATTCGTTCCGAGCGTCGAGCAACAGTTTCGATCTCGGTGAATTGCCGGCCGGCGCCAACGGGTCGGTCGCCTTGAGCGGCATCATCTTCGGCGGCACCGGAAACAGCCAAAAGATCATATCGAGCCTCAATTATCGGCTGAACGGACGAAAAGAAAATTTTATGGATCGCCTGGAGTACAAAATTGACGAATCAAGTCTGAAGCTGGCGCTGGAAGCACCGGATCGCTCAGACAGCCTTTCGGACATTCCGGTCAAGGCGGTTCTTAAGAATAATGGCAGTATCGATCTTGAAAATCTGCGATTGACGCCGAACGAAAATTGGACGATAGAAGAGGCGGATCGTCAATCAGCCGATGGCACGGTCAGCCTGGATAAATTGGCAGCAGGAGCGGAAGTATCGCTCGAACTACTGGCCAAAAGTTCTCTGGAAGGCGATCAGCCGCTCATATTGACCATGTTCTCGGTAAAAGGAAAAGATAAGATCGTTCTGGCCGAAGCTCGCCAGACGATCACCATCAAAGTTTCTAAACTTTTGATCAGTCTGGCCGGCAGCGAAAAAAATTCATGCGCCGAGGAGCAATCATTCGCTTTGAAACTAGTGAATGGCGAGGATTTTGAATTGAAGGATTTGCGGGTAATATTCGCTTCCGGCAACGGAAACTTTCGTCTGACCGGACTTCGGACCGACGGTTCGATCAAGTCAGCGCTCGCGGACGATAACGGGCTGACTCTGCCGGATCTGCCCGCAGGCAAGACGATCGATCTGGGCCTTAAGGCGAATTTCAGCAAACTGAAACCGGTGACCGATCAGGCTGTCTGGCTCGTCGCGACCGCCCGCTATAGCCTGGACGGTGAAAAAAGCGAGCGGCTGGCCAGATCGCCGAAGTACAAGGTAGCGAGCGAATCGGTCTTCACGGCGAGCGGTTATTATTACAGCCCGCAGGGCGATCAGCTCGGTATCGGACCGGTCCCGCCGACCGTCGATATTCCGACGACCTACTGGATATTCTGGCGCCTGGACAATCTCGGCAATGACCTGACCGACGTCTCTATGTCCGCGGATCTGCCGGACAACGTCTATCTGACCGGCAATAAGAGCCTGCTCGCGGGCAGCCTTTACAACGGGCCGCTGTCCAAACGCGTCGTCTGGTCGCTCGATACCGCGAAAAAAGAGGGCGGGGAATACTCGGCAAAATTCGAGATCGGCGTGGTGCCG
>Ga0172379_10010062_pt1 | contig 11540 bp, 13 predicted proteins | sample GrowelOW334metaG_FD_119756 | JGI IMG/M metagenome (GOLD analysis project Ga0172379, IMG submission 119756) | Groundwater microbial communities from an aquifer near a municipal landfill in Southern Ontario, Canada - Groundwater well OW334 metaG | ecosystem: Environmental > Aquatic > Deep... | reverse complement strand
CGAAGATCATGTTATTCGCTCCTATTTATTTCATATCCGCATCCATCCAGCAGAACCGGTTTTTCAAAGTATTCCACCAGCGGAAAATTCCTGCAAACGTTTGGCCGCCAAAAATAGTTGCCGCATTTTCCTTCCGGCGTTAGATGGCTGCAGGTAAAAGCTAAATAATTCCGTTCGTGATCGATATCCAACAGAATAAAATCAAAAAGCCAGGAGATCCAGCGAATAGATAATCCCGTAAACAAAGGGCTTCGGATCTGCGCCGGGGTCATTACCATAAGAATTCTTTTGCAGCAGGTGCCGCACTGATTACACTTACCAACAATCTTCCATTTTGTACCGAACAAATTCTTAAAAGTATTCGTCAAAAAGTTATCTAGAAGAACAAAAAATATTATTATCCGTTTAACTATTTGCAACCCTGCCTCGATCCCACAGTTCATTAAATTTTGATTGGAATTTGCTAATAATATTTGGATCATCAATAATTAACAAGTTCTCTGCATTTCTGGTCTCCGCCTGCGCTGTCCAATTGAACGATCCGGTGATCAGGATCTTTCCATCGATTATTCCAACTTTGTTGTGCATCAGACCCGAACCTGTATCAAATTTTACTTCAAAGCCTTTTTGGGCTAAATAGCGGCTTTTTGAATATTTCTGCGTCTCCTGCCCTTTATCCAGCAAAACCCGTATTTTCACCCCCCTTGCGCCAGCTCTCTCCAATTCCTGGACGATCGGCCGGGAGGTAAAAGAATACATTGCAATATCGATAGTGTTCACTGCTTTTCCAATTTCCTTTATGATCGCAGAACTACAGCCGCCATTCGGGGAAAAATATGTTTGAATACTGCCAAAAGAAGCCTGTGAAATGGATATGCTTAATATCGCGGTAAAGATCAATGAAATTAATCTATTTGACATCATATCGCGTTAAGGTTATCATTTTTGAAATGAAAATCCAACTGTTTTTCGTGATCTTGTTTGCCCTGAACCAGGGTTTTCTTTGGTTAACCTTAACAAATAAAAGCCTTCGCAGTTTTAAAACACTTGGAGCGATCTTATTCGTTTTGATCCCTTTTCTTCCGGTATTTTTTGGACAGCCCCGTTTCGAACTCGATTATTTCTGGTGGCGGGTTTCCGGGCCGATCGCAATATTAATGGGATCAGTTTTTATCTATTTGGGTTATATGGAATTTAAAAAGAATTCAGCAAGTATACTGGATATCCCCAAAAAACTGGTCGATTCAAAAGTTTATGCGCATATCCGTCATCCCCAATATCTCGGTTTGATCTTTATCTTTGTCGGCTGGTGGTGGATCTGGGCCGCGGTTTATTCTTTCTATTTTGGAATGTTCATTCTAGCGCTCATTTGGATCCAGGGATATCTTGAAGAAACGATCATCCTGTCAAAAGCCTTCGGGAAAAAATTCATTGATTACAAAAACAGAACGGGGATGTATTGGATCAAGTAGTTTAGGCCTGCCAAATCTTCTTGTTGTATTCGTCTATCATTCTCTGCGTGCTGAAAAATCCTGCCGCGGCAACACAATTGATCATCATGTCGATCCATTCCGACTCGATCGCTTTAACTTTTCCGGAAGCGGTCGAATAATACAATTTAACCATTTCCTCTAAATTCGTATATAGCGCTTCCGAATCTTCCTTCAATTTTAGGTCGCTTTCATTGCCTATCTCCCCGGGAGGAGGAACATAACCAAAGATCCGTCCGACATTCTTATCCGCCACTTCTACGACCCAACCATCCAAAGTACTTAATTGGAGAACGCCGTTGGCGATCGCTTTCATCCCGCTTGTCCCGGAAGCTTCAAAAGGCGGGAGAGGATTATTGAGCCAAACGTCAACCCCGGTAACGAGCTGTTTTGCAATATAGGTATCATAATTTTCAAGAAAGCAGATCCGCAGATGTTTTCTCTCGCCATTCAGCATAGTTATCTTATCGAGCATATTGTCCATATGGATCGAAGCCGGAACATCGGCCGGATGAGCTTTCCCAGCAATTACGATCTGCAAAGGACCGATCCTCTTTGCGATATCAACTAAACGGTTGGGATCTTGCAATAACAATGACGGCCGTTTATACGGGGCGATCCTTCTTGCCCAAGCCAGCGTAAAGGCGCTTTCATTAAAGTACCAATAATGCATCAATTCGGCCAAAGCCTTTTTATTCCGAATATGCGTGTTCCAAATATCTTTTCTAAACTCGTTATTCCCCTTTAAGTTAAGCACATTTTTAAGCAGAGTCGGATCACTTTCCCAATCACCGATCTCGCTCTTATAACGATTAAATAGATCGGTCGTCTCTTTTGAAATCCAGGTGTAAGTGTGGATTCCATTAGTAATACTTTCGATTTTTTCCTTGAACTGCGGGAACTGAATTCTGGTAACCTCGCCATGCTTTTGGGCGACCGCGTTCACATGGTTGCTGGTGCTCATAGCAAGCAGCGTTAAGTTCCCCATGTTCGGATTTTTTCCATCACGCCCATATTTCTTAATAACATCCATCGACTCGCTGCCAAGCGCGGCTTCCAATTCCTGCATATCAAAACGATCATGCCCCGCCTCTACCGGCGTATGGCAAGTATAGGCAAATTGCGATTTTAAATTTTCGGGACTTTCTTTTTTTGCCTTTTCAACAAATGCAAAGGCGGCATGCCCTTCATTTAAATGGTATTTTTTGACCGGATAGCCGAGCGCTTCGAGCGCCTTAACGCCGCCCATTCCAAGGATCGCGCGCTGGCAGATCTTCATCCAGCCATTTGTGCTGCGATAGAGTTGATCCGTTAACTCGCGGAAATATTCCGGATTTTCTTCCAGATTGGAATCAAGAAGGACCAGCGGGATCACCTTTTTCAGATCATATGAATATACATAATATTTCCAAAGCTTTAGCTTTAAGTTTTGGCCGCTAATTCTAATTTCAATTTTTGGCTCAAGCGGAATAAGTCCCGGATACGAATTTGGATCCCAGGAAAGCACATCCGGCAGCTGGCCTCCTGCCCGGAACCAGAATTTCTGCTTAAAATAACCTTTGTTCCACAAGATCCCGATCCCAACCAAAGGTAACCCAAGGTCGGCAGATGATTTTAATGCGTCCCCGGCCAGGATCCCCAATCCGCCGCTATATATTGGAAGGTCCAGGATCTTTTTAAGAGGAAGGCCATGATAGTAGTCCATATCTTTCATGTTGGAAAATACTTCATGCTCGGTCATAATATTATCGCTATCGATCGGATTTACTGTCTTGAAGGAGTGATAAATGCTCGGAGCAAGGCCAAATTCCATGGAGAAATAAGCGATCGACCGGCTGGCAGCATCCTGCAATTTATTTTCCGCTTCAATAATTGAATTGATCGGGAAACCAAAAAATTGCGTATCAGAAATATCCTTGAGATATTTTTGATTTGTAGTATCAAGCTTCGTTAATCTGACAAATTCTTTTTGCATACCTTGAGTATTTTAGATTATATACCTTCATATGTGAATAGCAATATTTTTATGATAAAATTAACTCGTATGAGCAAGTTCACTTTTTATACGACCCCTATTTCCGGCATTCTGGTAATTGAAGCAAAAGCCTTTGAAGATGACCGCGGATTTTTCATGGAATCATACAACAAAGAAGCATTTGCCGAAAATGGATTCAACGAAATATTTGTGCAAGACAACCAGAGCCGATCAAAAAAAGGGGTTATCCGCGGACTGCACTATCAGCTTAATCCGCATGCAATGGGCAAGCTTGTACGCACGGCCAAAGGGAAGATCTTTGACGTCGGCGTTGATATCCGCAAGAATTCTCCGACCTTTGGAAAATGGCACGGCGAGATCCTTTCCGAAGAGAACAAAAAAATGCTCTATTTTCCGCCAGGATTCGCCCACGGATTCCTATCGCTCGAGGACGGAACGGAAGTAATTTATAAATGCACCGGAATGTTCAACGCTGAAAGCGAGAGAGCAATAATATGGAACGATCCGGATATCGGAATTGCCTGGCCGCTTGATCTGTCAGGTGAAGCGATCGTTTCAGAACGGGATAAAAAACATCCGGGGATAAAGACCGCCGAAACGAACTTCTAGTCGATCAGCATTACCGCCGCAGCTATGACCGTTGTCCAAAGACCCCGCTGGCCGATCGCGCTTTGGGTAATATGCGTTGTACGAACAATATCATTCGATAATTTCCAGGCTTCCTGCCGCTCGTCCCAGCTGGCATTTTCATCAAAAGGGATGCCAAGGGTCGTGGATAACATTTGTGCGGCAAGATCTTCCGCGTAATCGCCACAATCTTCGTCGGTCAATCCGCAGCCATGGTGCTCGCTTAAATATCCGTAAGTATCGCTTGCAGGGATCGCTAGCCCAACTGACGCCGAGATCAGCCGATGCGCTTCATTCGTATCATTGCGGGAAAGGACCAGAAAAGTAATTTCGCCGGGACGGATAGTTTTTAAGCCTTGCTCGCGTGTGATCAATTTACAACCGGGAGGGAAAATACTCGAGACGGTAACAAAGTTAACCGCCTGGATACCGGCATCGCGCAGCGCCATCTCAAAGCTCGCAAGCTTTTCTTTATGCCTGCCGACTCCCTTGGTCAAAAATATTTTCTTTGGTATTAATTCCATATTGGCAATATTACATTATTACAGCAAAGCGTCAACTACTTTTATTAATTCCGCATAACTTTGGACCCTGCCGATCTCTCCTCTCGTTTTAGCGGCATTCGGAAAACTTTTTAAATGCCAGATCGCGATCTTTCGCATAATGCCGACTTTTCCCATGGGCTGCGCATCCCTATATATCTCTAAATATTTAAGATGAAGTTTCAGTGTTTTTATCCTGTCTTCGAGCGTCCTTTCTTTCGGCAGTTTTCCGGACTTAAAATATTCCTCGATCTCTTTATAGATCCAGGGATGGCCAAATGCGCCTCTAGCGACCATCACTCCGTCGCAGCCGCCCTCTTCGATCATTCTTTTTGCAAGCTCAGGCGTAAAAACATTTCCAGACCCAAGGACCGGGATCTTTACGCTCTTTTTGATCGCCTTGATCGCTTTGTAATTTATTTCGCCGGAATAGCCTTGCGATCTGGTTCTTCCATGGACAAAGAGCGCCGCTGCTCCGCTTTTTTCACAACCTTTTGCAATGCTCTTCAAAGCTTTGAGATCCACCGATTCATACCCGATCCTAATCTTTACTGTTACCGGAATATCGATCGCGGCGGCCACAGCTTTAATGATCTTATATAATAATTTTGGTTCTTTAAGCAGATAGGCTCCGGCTTTTTTTCTAACGATCTTGCGGACCGGGCACGCGGCATTAATATCGATAAAAAGCGCGGGGGTGGTCTCTGCGACTTCGGCTGCCGCCTTTGCCATAATAGCCGGATCGGCGCCGACAATTTGCGCCGCGATAGGGATATCTTTCTTATGCGTGGCTAATATCTCTTTATTTTTACGGTTGGAATGAAAAATTGAATTTGCATCGATCATTTCAAAAAAACAGAACTTTGCCCCATATTTCCGGGCGATCAAACGAAAAGCAAGATCTGTACAGCCGGAGAGCGGAGCGAGGAAGATGTTCGTATTTATTTTTATCTTGCCAATATTGATCTCAGGCATTATTTATTCTCTTTCTTAAGAGTGAATATTGGCTCACTTTATGGGGCAAAGTCCCCTCAACCATCACATGATACCCGTTATGGGCTTTTTGCAGATAATCATCACCCTGTTTAATGCTCTTAACTTTAAAGGTGATGATTTCCTTCGCATTCGGATCAATGATCTCCAGATCGTCACCTTTGGCAAAACGATTCCGTCCGAAGACCTCCAATCCAAGTGAAGAGTGCTTTCCAACAACACCGACAAACGCATGATCGCGAACATATTCGGAGCCTTTAATATTTTCTCTATCAGTATCGCCGAAATAAAAACCGGTCGTATAATTGCGATGCGATATTTTCTGAAGTTCTTCTTTCCATTTTGGATCATATTTATATTTTTTGGGATTTGATAAATAGCTATCGAGCGCCTCGCGGTATATTTTTGCAACCACCGCCACGTAATAAACCGACTTCATCCGTCCTTCGATCTTAAAAGAATTTATCCCCGCTTTTACTAATTCCGGGATATGCTCTATTAAACAGAGATCTTTTGAATTGAGGATATACGTCCCTCGTGGATCCTCTTCGATCCTGAATTCTTCATCTTCCCGTTTTGCCTCTTTAATAGTGTATTCCCATCGGCAAGGATGAGTACAATCGCCTCTGTTAGCGCTTCTGCCGGTCATATGTTTTGATAAAAGACAGCGGCCGGAATAAGACATGCACATGGCGCCGTGAATGAATAATTCGAGCTCGATATTTGGAACAGCTTTTCTAATAAAATTAACTTGCTTTAAAGTTAGCTCTCGGCCAAGGACAATTCGGCTGACCCCCTGCTCTTTCCAAAATTTTACCGCGGAAGAGTTAAGAGTATTAGCCTGGGTGCTTAAATGGATCTTAATTTTCTTATTTATTTTTCTGATCAAATAAACTAATCCGGGGTCGGTGACGATTACGGCATCGATCCCAATGGTAATTGCTTTCTTAAGGTAGTTGATCATTTTCGGCAGATCGGAATCATAACTAAAGATATTCATAGCCAGATAGACTTTTACGCCCTGCTTATGTGCAAAGAAAACACCCTTTTTAAGATCACTTAAGCTGAAGGCGGTTTGATCGGCTGAACGGAGGGAATATGGCCCTGCTCCCACATAAACGGCATCCGCCCCAAACCTTACGGCAGTTTGGAGTTTTTCAAGGTCACCGGCGGGGATGAGTAGTTCGGGTTTGATAATATATTAATTATATCAGAGAATTGGCGGATTTTTTGTCAAAAATATCCTTATTTAATGCAAGTTGATCCCCTTTTTAACCGATAATACTCATAGTTAGCACCTAATCCCATTATGGAGGAATATTAATGAGTGCAGAGCTTATATGTGGAAGACCGCGTCTGGGTATTATTGAAGCTGGTAGATACGAAAGAAAAATCAAACTAACCAACCTCACTATGGCAGAAAGAGCAAAGGCAGCGTTGGAATTGATAAATTCACAAAGGCGGCCCGGCGCAGTTGAAGATTTTTTACGTGGAAATTGGGATGATCTTGACCTGGCCGACCAAGCTGCAATTGCCTTAGCCGTTGATAGAAATGGCATTGATAGACAGAGCGACCTAATTACCGAACTTTGCAGATATCGCACCAGAGAAGAAGGCCGTGGGGAGATGCTCGCGTTGCTTAGACTTGAAGCAATTCCAACCCTCCCCGGGTTTGACGCCCCTGACACAGACATTTTGCCAAATCCAATAACATTAAAAAGAGCCGGGATCCGCATGGCATTAGAATATGAAATTGGCATCCCCGACAATAGAGTAATATATTCGACACGCCAGAGCAATATTAAGAAGTTAGCAGAACTTCTGATCGCTAATTATCCACCGGCAAGAATTTCCAATTTAATCAATACTCTCACGGATAGTCAATATTACGATTTTTCCACTACCCGGGCACTTCTTAGGGAGAAGCTTGTTGATCAATATTTACAATCAGGCCAGGAAGGCAATGCCAGAACAATTGCTTTTAGCAGCTCTCCTATTTCAAAAAATATTTTAAATCTACTATTTGTTTATTATTTTGCCCGCGCGGCTGAAGCTCAAAAACAGTCTAAGCCGGAAGAAGCCCATGCAGCATTAGTTCAAGCAGCACAGGTGCTTACACTTTCCGACAATTTCTTTGAGGAAACAGTTAATCTCGGTTTAAAGCTTGCTCAAGCCGGCCAATACCAGCAATTATTTGTTCTTCTTAATGGTATATCGGATGCAGCTCCCGAAAGAAAGAATTTAAAAAAAGAAATACTATTTAGCATAATATTGCGTTCAATTGACGATAGCATTGTCAATCATTCAGGACCAATAGAAGACCTTATCGTCGCAGAAACATTTCGGATCGCTGAAGAAATTATTTTAGCATCAGATGATCCTCTGCCCCTTCTACATAGCGTCATTAGTGGAATAACCTATACGGAAAGTATGCGAGCGGAGTACGATGAGCTAGATCTTTCTCCGCGGGCAGAATTAAGAAGAGACCAAATTGCTGCCTTTATAAGTAGACTTGGCCAACCAACCCTCGTAGCGGCAGGTAACGAACAGTTAAACGGAATATATATGGCAGGATTTGATCCGGGTATTTAAATAAATAATCTCAAAGCCATTTTCTTTTTCTAAAAAAGTAGAGCATTAATCCCGCAATACTGACCGAGATCCCCCAGACCATAAAATAGCCATACTTCCATTCAAATTCCGGAACATGTTTAAAATTCATTCCGTAAACCCCGACCAGAAAAGTCAGCGGCATAAAAATGGTAGAAATAACGGTCAAGACCTTCATGACTTCGTTCAGTTTGTTGCTAATGCTGGAAAGATATATATCAAGCAGGTACGATAAAGTATCCCGGGTTGTTTCGATCGCGTCTATGATCTGAACGCTATGGTCATATACGTCCCTTAGAAGTCCCCGGGTTTCCGAACCCATCAAACGAGACTCTCCTCTTTGGAGAGAATTTAAGATCTCCCTTACCGGCCAAATTGACTTGCGCAGATAAAGGGTGTCTTTTCTGCTCTTTTGGATCAAAAGCAGGGTTTTCCTTCCGGGATTTTTCATAGTATCATCTTCGTTTTTTTCTATTTCGTCCCCGATAATTTCCACGATCAGGAAGTAGTAATCCACGATCGCGTCAATTAGCCGATAAGCAAGATAATCGGCGCCAGAGCGCCTGATCTTTGTTCCTTCGGTTCGGATCCTTTTTCTGATCGGATCAAAAACATCCTCTGTCTGACCCTGCTCCTGAAAAGTGATGACCCATGTTTTTCCGATGACCATGCTGACCTGTTCAGAGACGATCTTAGAGGTATCCTTATTGAAAAGGAACATTTTTAGGATTATGAATATTTGGTCGCCAAGGTCCTCTATCTTTGGCCGCTGCAGAGGATCAACGATCTGCTCCTGGACCACTTTATTTAATCCATAACATTCACCCACTTTTGCAATAACTTTTGGGTCATAGATCCCATCAACATTGATCCAGGTGATCGAGGGTTTTTCTTTGTAGATGACACATTCGTTGGTTGAAATTTCCCTTTCGGTAAAGCTCTTTTGATCGTAATCAAAGATCGTTATACTAACTTTCTTTTTTTGTCTTTCCGCCGTGGTGGTGATTACGCTCTTTTTTGACATGATAAAATTATACCCGTCTGCACTTTTTTGTCAACGCAAGCTGTTTTTTTATTGACTTCTATTTCTTGGGCTGATAATATTGAATTCATGAATGGTGCATTAGGCGAGAAACTGATCCTATTTACAAATACCAGCCCGATCTTTAAAGGGTCGGCAGTGATAATTGCTGCGATCATTGCCCTTCTTTTTGCTTTCTGGATGAAGAAATTCTGGAAAGAAGAATTAAAAGGGGGCTTTCTGGTATTTATTGGGATCGCTGTTTTTGTTTTGTTTTATGGGTTATTTATTTTAGTTTTCCAGCCGCATTGGTGGAATCCACCGTACTGAGGGGAAAATCCAAAATTCTAAACTCTAAATACGAAACAAATTCGAATATCCAAAATTTGAATTTTATAAATTGAAATTTTTGATATTGTTTAGAATTTAGCATTTAGGATTTCGGGTTTTTGCCTTCGATTGGGGGATCGTCTAACGGTAGGACTGCAGACTCTGACTCTGCATATCGGGGTTCAAATCCCTGTCCCCCAGCCAACCCTTAAAAGGGCCATTTTTAAGCAGCGGCCGCCATCCGATTTTCCCTTCAAATTGGAATTTTTTATCTTTTAAAATAAAGTTCGAGCCGATATTTTTCAGAAATGTTGAAACTTTATCCGGATTATTTTCAGATATAAGAATTTTGGCTTGGCATGAGGATAAAATAAGTCCCCGCATGGGTTCGAGCCAATTATTTCCCGTTAGTTCAAAATCTCGCACTTTCTGCTGAATGTCGGCTTTTTGATCAAGATATTCACGCTTTTTAGCCTGGTATTCTTCTTGGCTTATCTCTTTGCCTTCGATGTAAAGGTCAAGCAGCCGATTAAGCTTCTGCTCGATTCCAGCTTTCTGATCAGCGAGATTTTGAACTAATACTTTAGTTTCAATTTGAGCTTGCGCCCTTTCTTCAGCCAGCTTATAGAGCATATTATTAGCCCAATCATCAGGTATAGTTATTCGTTGAATAATATCCTTCATTTGTTCGGTAATAAGCTCTTCACGGGCATATTTCTGATCGCAAACACCCTTTTTCTTGGTGCAGTGGTAGTAATGGTGCCCTTTCTGCTTCTCGCAGGTTATCATGCAACCGCATTGACCACATCGCATAAGCCCAGAAAAAGCGAAGTGATGTTTTCTCTGCCGTTTTTTCTTGCCGCGATTGGCCATCACTTGCTGAGCCTGGTCAAATAAGGATTTGGAAATAATTGGCTCGTAATTTCCGGCATGGTATTCCCCGCGATAAAAGAATGTCCCATAATAAAAGGTTTTTTTTAACATATTCTGGACACAGGTCTTTGCCAGAACATTGCCTTTGGAGTTTCTCAAGCCGGCGTCTTTCAAATGCTTGGCAAGCGCCTTAAGCGTGTAATCTCCAGTGGAATAGAGCTCAAATGATTTTCTGACCAAAGCCGCCCTTACAGGATCAACGTCAACCCGGCGCTTATCGTTTCTGTTGTTCAAATAACCCAGTGGCGCCTTGGTTGGCCACTCTCCCCGCCGGCATTTCTGTCGTTGTCCGCGTCTAACGTTCTCACTAAGGTTATCCACATAGTATTTACTCTGTCCAAAGGCAATGTTCAGCATAAACTTGCCTTGAGGGGTGCTGTCAAACCAAAAGGTTGGGAATTTAAGGTCTTTTAAAAGACCTGTGTCCAGTAGGTAAATGATCTGACCTCCGTCAATGCTGTTCCGGGCCAATCTATCAGGATGCCAAGCCAAAATTCCTTCCGCTTCTCCCTTTTCAATGCGTTTCAACATTTCTCCGAATTTAATTCGGCCAGGTTCTTTGGCGGTTTTTGCCTCGCAAAGCGAGGCGACGATTTCAAGTTTTTCCTTGGCGGCAAATTCTTTTAATTCTGTGATCTGTGCTTCTATGGAAAGCACCTGCTTTTCCTCGGTATCAGTGGACTTCCTAGCGTAAACGAAATATTTCATTGTTTGCCTCCTTTTATTAGGGAATCAGAAAAAGCCCTTTTTTGGCCTGGCCCGAATTCGGGACAAAAGATAAAAAATTCCAATTTGAAGGGAAAATCGGATGGCGGCCGCTGCTTAAAAATGGCCCTTTTAAAGGTTGGCTGACCGCATTTGAAAATATTCGAACCGATTTTCATCAATAATGGGCGGCGATTGCCGCCGTCCAATCGCCGCCCAATTTCCGGGCGACCTTTTCGGATTGAAAAACTGCCAAAGAACCTGGGAAAAATATCGGCTCGCACTTTATTTTG
>Ga0172379_10010061_pt1 | contig 11542 bp, 9 predicted proteins | sample GrowelOW334metaG_FD_119756 | JGI IMG/M metagenome (GOLD analysis project Ga0172379, IMG submission 119756) | Groundwater microbial communities from an aquifer near a municipal landfill in Southern Ontario, Canada - Groundwater well OW334 metaG | ecosystem: Environmental > Aquatic > Deep... | reverse complement strand
GTTGAGGATATCAGCCACAACATCAAAAAAAAGGCCATCAATGCGGTCACGAAATCGGCGTAGGCGATTTTCCACGCGCCACGCGGCGCCTCACGCACTTGTTTGCGGATTCTGCGAATAATGATTTTTCGCTTAAACGGCTTAGCTTTAACTGGCGTACTCATAAAATTCGACGTAACCGTGATCCGAGCGGGCCGCCACACCGACAGACCAAAAATATCAATCCGGGACAGCAGCTTGCATCGTCTTACTGCGTGCAGTTTAGTGCACATGATGTGCTAATGGTAGAATGCGCGACTTATTTTGTGAGGCACTACATGTTATCCACTGCAAACATCACCATGCAATTCGGGGCCAAGCCCCTGTTCGAGAACGTTTCAGTCAAGTTCGGCAACGGCAACCGCTACGGGCTGATCGGCGCAAACGGCTGCGGCAAATCCACTTTCATGAAAATTCTGGGCCGCGATTTGGTTCAGACATCGGGCGAAGTCATGCTGGACAAGAGCGAACGTCTGGGTAAGCTGCGTCAGGATCAGTTCGCCTATGAAAACAATCGCGTACTCGATGTGGTGATGATGGGCCACGATGAAATGTGGCAGGTGATGTCCGAGCGCGATGCGATTTACGCGAATCCGGACGCTTCCGAAGAAGACTATATGCACGCAGCCGACTTGGAAGCGGTGTTTGCCGAATACGACGGTTATACGGCCGAGGCGCGTGCCGGCGAATTACTGCTGGGTTTGGGGATCGCCATTGAATTACATAACGGCCCGATGAGCGAAGTCGCTCCCGGCTTCAAGCTGCGCGTACTGCTGGCGCAAGCGCTGTTCTCCAACCCGGACATTCTGCTGCTCGATGAGCCGACCAACAATCTGGACATCAACACCATCCGCTGGCTGGAAAACATCCTGAACGCGCGCACCTGCACGATGGTCATCATCTCGCATGACCGGCATTTTTTGAACAGCGTCTGCACCCACATGTCGGATCTGGATTTCGGTAAAATCACCACCTACCCCGGCACGTACGACGATTACATGCTGGCCTCCACTCAGGCGCGTGAACAGCAATCGGCTGACAACACCAAGGCCAAGGAAAAGGTTGCCGAACTCAAAGCCTTCGTGGCACGCTTCTCAGCTAACGCCTCCAAGGCCAAGCAGGCCACCTCGCGCGCGCGCCAGATCGACAAGATCAAAATTGAAGACATCAAACCTTCCAGCCGCCAGTATCCGTTCATCCGCTTTGAATACGACGACCGCGAAAAACTGCATCGCACCGCCGTCGAAGTCGAAAACCTGTCCAAGGGCTTTGACCGCGTCTTGTTCTCCAATGTGAATTTCCGCGTCGACGCGGGCGAAAAAATCGCCATCATCGGCCCTAACGGTATTGGTAAGACGACCCTGCTACGCTGCCTGGCAGGCGAACTGACGCCCGATTACGGCATCATCAAGTGGACTGAAAAGGCCAAGGTCGGTTACTACGCGCAGGACAGCTACAGCGAGTTCGCCGAAGACAAGATCATGACCGACTGGATGACCTACTGGCGCGGCCCGAATGACGACGACCAGACCGTGCGCGCCACACTGGGCCGTCTGCTATTTTCAGGGGACGACGCCCACAAGCCGGTCAGCGTGCTATCCGGCGGTGAAAAGGGTCGCCTGCTGTTCGGCAAGCTCATGCTGCAACGAAACAACGTGCTGTTGATGGATGAACCGACCAATCACATGGATATGGAATCCATTGAATCGCTCAACACGGCGCTGCTCGAATACAAGGGAACCGTCGTCTTCGTCAGCCATGACCGCGAATTCGTCTCCTCACTGGCGACACGCATCATCGAGATTTCTGCAAAGGGCGTCACCGATTATCACGGCACCTATGAAGAATACCTGCGCGATCAGGGCATGTCGGTTTAACACCAGCGGACATGGGTCGTGACGCACACTTCGGGGGCCATCGGCGTATTTGATTCCGGGGTCGGCGGACTGTCGGTGCTGCGGCACATCCGCCAGTTGCTGCCCAATGAGCGCCTGATCTATGTTGCCGATTCGGCGCACGTGCCCTACGGCGACAAATCAGCCCGTTACATCGAACAGCGCTCGATTGAACTAACCCGTTTTTTGATCTCGCAGGGGGCGGATGCCATCGTCATCGCCTGCAACACCGCGACAGCGGCGGCAGCAGCCACCTTGCGCCGTGATTTTAGTTGTCCTATCATCGGCATGGAACCTGCTGTTAAACCTGCCGTAGCGGCCACTAAAAACGGCATCGTCGGCGTATTAGCGACAATCGGTACACTAGAGAGCGCGCGTTTTTCCGCCTTGCTGGAGCGCTATGCGAGCAATGTCACCATCGTCACGCAGGGCTGTCCTGGGCTGGTCGAACAAGTGGAGCGGGGTGATCTGACCGGCCCGCTGACACGCGAATTAGTCGAACGCTACACGACCCCACTGCTCGAGCAGGGCGCTGACACGCTGATTTTAGGCTGTACCCACTACCCGTTTCTTGCCGGTTTAATCCGTGACATCGCAGGACAAGACATCCAACTGATTGACACAGGCGAGGCCGTCGCGCGGCATTTGCTGCGACGCCTGCAAACTGAACTGTCTGACCGCGCGCCCACACAGGCAAGCGTACAATTTTGGACCAGCGGCGACGAAGCCCGCGCCTCGACGATCATATCAGCATTGTGGCATCACCCCGTCAACGTGCAACAACTCCCTCTTTACAATTAAGCAATCCAATACCTACCCATGATTAAATTATTTTTCAAAGCCCTGCGCCTGATATTGATGCCGTTCATGCTGCTGTGGGCCAAACTGGCTATGCCGCGCGGCATCGTTCGCCCGCCCCGCATACAAGACAAAATAGACGCAGAATGCCGGCAGTTAGCGCTTTATCACTTCAAAACCTGTCCGTTCTGCATCAAGGTTCGCCACGAGATGGCGCGACTGTCACTCCCCATCACCTTGCTTGATGCTCAGCACGACCCGAAACACCGTGCCGACCTGCTAGAGGGCGGCGGTAAAATTCAGACGCCCTGTTTGCAGATCACCGATCAGGCAGGCGGCGTGCAATGGCTGTATGAATCCAAAGTGATCATCAGCTATCTGCAAGCGCTGTCCAGCCCGCCTACACCGGAAATTAACACATGAACCGCCATTACACTCTCACCATTTCCTGCCCCGATCGCGCGGGGATTATCGCGGCCGTCACCGGCTTCATCGCGCAGCACGGCGGCTTCATCGTCGAGGCGAGTTATCACACCGAGCAGGAATCCGAACGCTTCTTTATGCGTCAGGAGATACGCGCAGATTCGCTACCCTTCGATGCCGCCGAATTCGGTCTGCGCTTCGCAGCACTAGCTCAGGAATTTAACATGCACTGGCAGCTGGCCGATTCCGCGCAAAATAAACGCCTGGTGATACTAGTGAGTCGTCAGGATCATTGTCTGGACGATCTGCTGCACCGCTGGCGCAGTGGAGAACTGCTGGTCGACATCCCCTGCGTAATCTCCAATCACGAGGATTTACGCAGCTTTGTCGAGTGGCACGGCATCCCGTTCATCAAAGTCGATATGCAGGATAAAACCGCCGCCTTCGAGCACATCGCCGCACTGTTCGATGAATATCAGGGCGACACAATGGTGCTGGCGCGCTTCATGCAGATTTTGCCGCCCTTCTTATGCCAGCGCTATCCGGGGCGCATCATCAACATCCACCACAGCTTTTTACCCTCCTTCGTCGGCGCAAAGCCCTATCATCAGGCTTATCTGCGCGGTGTAAAACTCATCGGTGCGACCTGTCACTACGTCACCGATGAGCTCGATGCCGGCCCGATCATCGAGCAGGACACGGTGCGCATCGATCACGGTGACACGGTAGACGATCTGGTGCGTTACGGGCGGGACATCGAAAAAACCGTGCTATCGCGCGGCCTGCGCTATCACGTCGAGGATCGCGTGCTGGTGTGCGGCAACAAAACTATCGTCTTCAAGTAATTCGCCCGGTCAACAACTTCATCCAAAATGCAGCTCTTTTTTGGCATAGGTCGGCATATTGCACTACGCGTCGGATAAATTCTTACCGCCCGACCGTGGTGGAATGCACAAAACCGAGTGCACAGCCGAACTGAATACAGGTCCCGCATCTGACATTCAATCCGTACATAGTGATGCAGTTGCGGCATAATGCCAGCCATAAAATTTGATATTGCGAGGATGCCATGGTGACTGCTCGGCTAAAATCTCTGAGTAGCAAGCTAAGATTAAGCACGCTGCTATTGCTGCTTAGCGTGGGCTTGCTTTCCTCTTGCAGCAAAGAATCACACGAGCCGTTACGCATCGCCAGCAGCCCCTGGCCGGGCTACGAGCCTATTTATCTGGCCAGAGACATAGGCTACCTGCCTAAAAACAAAGCCAGCATTTTCGAGCTACCCTCATCGGATATCACTCTGGAATCATTTCGCAATCACTCGGCTGACATGGCGACACTGACCTTGGATGAAGCGCTAGATTTGTTGGCTGGCGGTGTCAAATTTCGCATCCTCTTTGTTATGGATGGCTCCAACGGTGCGGATGCCGTCATGGCATCGCCACAAGTTAAATCTCTGGCTGACTTAAAGGGAAAGCGCATCGCAATCGAGAATATTCCCCTTGGCGTATATATGCTGAGTCGCACACTGAATGCGGCTAAGCTGAAACGGGAAGATGTGCATGTCATTCCAAGTGCAGAGAGCCGCCAATTGGAAATGTATAAACAAGATAAAGCCGATGCTTTCATCACATTCGATCCGTTTAAAACGCAATTGGCGGCATTAGGCGCTCATGCCATCTTTGATAGCAGCCAAATACCCAACGAGATTTTTGATTTAATGCTGGTTCATGAGGATGTGTTTCAGGCACGCCGTCAAGAGGTCTGCAACGTCGCGCGTGAATGGTTTCATACACTGAACTATATGAAGCAATCACCCGCAGATGCAACGCATCGCATTAGCAAGCGACTGGGCGTCAGCACACAGGAATATCAGACGATGGTGGGTGGCATATCGACACCCACCTTACAGGACAACCTGCGCCTTCTCAGCACCAAGCACCCGGCTATCATCACACCGGCAAACAACTTGGTTCAAGTGATGCTCAAAGAAGGTCAGCTAAAACAACAAGTTGATATTCGCATGGCACTAGATGCAGACATCAATACGTGTATTGAACCATGAATCGACGTCTTTCCCTGCTTATTCCACTCATTTTACTGATCGTTACCCTCGGCAGTTCATCTTTGATCTATTTGCAGCAAGATCGCGCCACCCAAGCCGCGATTCAAAGAGCAGCCATCACCGATGTCACCCAGCAAATGGGCGGCCTGCAGAACATTTTATATAACCGCCTGACCGCAGATGATGAGGCAGAGGCATTGTTAAGTCTGTCTATTGCAGCGACCCATCCGAGCATCCGCACACTGATGCTGGTGGACGAACGTCATCATGTACTGATGGCGAATCAATACCGCTGGAAGGGTGAATCGGCAAGTTCCTTTTCAAGCTATGACGATAACGAGGCAGATCGAGTACTCAATCGCGGTGTGAGAAAGCTTGAATTCGACGCACATGAACCTACGTTGCTGCAAGGTTATTTTCCGTTGATTACCGAATATAAACAAGGTGGTTTGGAGAAGACAATGGGGGTTCTGTATGTCGGTTACGATACCCGTCATGAACTGCAGAAAGCGAAACAAGAAACCTTAATGCAAACGGCAATTTTTGTTGCCATCAGCCTATTCGCATCTTTTGTAATCGGCATATTGTTACACGTATTAGTCACCCGTCGGGTCAATCTCCTCTCTGCAATATCTAAACAATTCGCAGCGGGCAACTACAACGCACGCAGCGAACTTAAAGGCAATGATGAACTGTCTGAATTAGGGCGGTCGTTCGATACAATGGCGTTGCGGGTGACGGAAAATATTGCTCTGCAGCAGCGCGCTCAGGATTTTTTATCCGAAGCGCAAAAAATTGGACACTTCGGCAGTTGGGAGCTCGATTTGCACTCAGGCAGGCTGAATTGGTCTGAAGAAATCTTCCGCCTGTTTGAAATCGACCCGGCGCAATTTAGCCCATCTCATGAGGCTTTCCTGAGTATTATTCATCCGGAAGATCGGGAAGCCGTCAATCAGGCCTATACCAATTCGCTGACAAATAAACAGTCTTATCACATTACCCATCGCTTGATTATGGCAGACGGGCGCGTCAAATGGGTCGAGGCGCGCGGCTCCAATTATTTTGACCCTGAGGGACGCGCTACCCGGTCTGCAGGTACGGTGCAGGATGTCACCTTTCGTGAAGAAGCCGCCACGCAATTGCGTATCGCAGCAGTCGCCTTTGATACCCAAGAAGCGATTATGGTCACCGATAAAGAGGCCAACATCATCAAAGTGAATCATTCATTCGAGCTCACGACTGGTTTTTCGGAGCAGGAGGTGCTGGGGAAAAATCCGCGCCTACTAGGCTCAGGGCGCCACAATCAAGACTTTTATAAATCCATGTGGGAGGTGCTCAATAGGGTCGGAAGCTGGTCGGGAGAATTGTGGGACAGACGTAAAAATGGTGAAATTTATCCGAAGTGGCTCACCATTACCGCCGTTAAAAATCGTGATGAAATCAGCCATTATGTGGGCGTATTCGTGGACATCACGGAACGTAAAAAGGCTGAGGAGGAGATTCATAATTTGGCATTCTTCGATCCGCTCACACAATTACCCAATCGCCGTTTGTTGCTGGATCGTATGCGACTAGCGCTTGGGTTGAGCGCTCGCAGCAAAAATTTCGGCGCTCTAATGTTCATTGATCTTGATCACTTTAAAGTGCTGAACGATACCAAAGGACACGAATATGGCGACAAGATGCTGATCGAGGTGTCGCACCGCCTAACCCAAAGCCTGCGAGATACGGACAGTGTTGCCCGGTTCGGCGGTGACGAATTCGTGGTGTTGCTGGAAAGCTTGAGTGTCAATCAGGATATTGCCGTGGCACAGGCAGGCTCAATAGCAGAAAAAATGCGCGAATCCCTATCGCAAACCTACATAATCGAAAGCTATGCACACGAAAGCACGCCCAGCATCGGCGTCGTATTATTTAACGGCGATGCGATCGAGATTGATGAGCTCTTAAAACGGGCTGATCTGGCCATGTATCAAGCCAAAGAAAGCGGACGCAACACGGTTCGATTCTTTGAATCCGCTATGCAGGCCACATTGGAATCTCGCACCTTGATGGAGCGGGCGCTTCGGCAAGCACTGTCAAACAGCGAGTTCGAATTATATTATCAAGTGCAGACTAATCAGGCCAATGAGTTGCTTGGTGCAGAGGTATTGCTGCGTTGGCATAGTCAAAGTCTGGGGCCCATTTCACCCGCCCAATTCATCCCTTTAGCAGAGCAAACCAAATTAATTCTGCCCATCGGGGAATGGGTATTAGAGAATGCGTGTGCTCGTCTAAAAGCATGGGAAACACATCCCACGTTAAGTAAGCTGCGTCTGGCGGTCAATATCAGCCCGGTGCAGTTTCATCAGCCCGATTTCGTCCGCCAAGTCCAAGCTGCGCTGACGGATAGTGGTGTAAACCCTCGGCGACTCGAGCTTGAATTGACCGAGAATCTGGTGTTGGAAGACGTTGATGAAGCCATACAAAAAATGTCCGCACTTAAAGCGCTCGGTGTGCGCTTTTCTATGGATGACTTCGGTACGGGATACTCTTCCCTGCAATACATCAAACGTCTGCCAATCGACCAACTGAAAATCGATCAATCCTTTGTGCGCGACATTCTGACCGATCCGGGCGATGCAATGATGGTCCAGACCATTGCTGGCATGGCGCGTAATTTTGGCTACGAGGTCATTGCAGAAGGCGTTGAAGAACACGCTCAGCTGTTGCCCCTCATCGAGCGTGGCTGCAATACGTTTCAGGGCTATTTTTTCAGTCGTCCTGTGGCGCTGGCTGAATTTGAGCACCTCATTAACCATTGGGTAGCTTTTGATTCATCATCACCCTCGCCTTCACGAAGGCAACTTTAAGGCAACTTTTTTGATTCACTACCGCTATTTTTAGCATCCGCCGCTTCCAGCGGAACAAAATGATAAAATTCAAGCGATTGAACTTTGCCGACTAAACTTGTCGGATAGCACGTCCCCTTCAATAAATTTCATGCATGGCAGCGTCACCTACCCACATCGGCAATTACTCCATCGTTGAGAAAATCGGCGCAGGCGCAACATCCAATGTCTATCACGCACAGCATGTCAAAACGCTGGCCTCAGTTGCCATCAAGCAACTGCGTCGCGGGCGTCAGGCTGACGTCTATCTGGATATGTTTGCCACCGAAGTTGCGTTGGGTCGCAAAATGTCGCATAAAAATATCGTGCGGATACTGGATGCCGATCTGCATGAGTCGGATGGCGCCTATCTGGTGATGGAGTACATCAACGGCAACGCGCTCGACCGCTCTGAACAGGTCAACACCCTGCCGCCAATACTGACCGTGCTGTCGGTCGTCGAACAGGTCGCAAGTGCGCTGCGCTATGCTGCCACGCTCGGTATCGTGCATCGCGATGTCAAACCCGGCAATATCATCCTGATGCACAACGGACTGGCCAAACTCACCGACTTCGGCTGCGCGGTACCAAGCAGCGAACTGGGTGCGGTGGTGGCAGGCAGTCTGGCCTATATGTCGCCTGAACAACTGGAGGGTGACGCGCTCGATCAGCGCGCCGATATCTATGCGCTGGGCGCGGTGACCTACCGGTTGCTCACCGGCCACCATACCTTTGAGGCCGACAACGCGTTCGATGCACGCATCGCGATACACAACTATCCGATTACACCGGTCGAAACCTATCGCAAGAAACTGCCCAAAAAACTGATAGACGTCATCGGGCGCGCGATGGAAAAAAACCGCGACCGCCGCTATACCGACTGGGACGAATTCATTGCAGATTTTGGCAACGCCGCGCATGAAATCCGCATGTCGGATTACGATCTGGACTTGTATCGCGGCTTTAGTATGTCCACGCAGTCGGTGTTATCGAGCTATATGTCGGCCGATCGCGCATTCTCGCGCAGCGGATTTTCCCGCAGCACCCTGCCTGAATCGTACGGGATTTAAACCGCCCACAACCCGTCGCGGTAGATCACCTCGCCATCCAGCGTCATAGTGTCGGTATAAGCAAACACGTCCACATGATAGCGGGCCGCCGACTTTTTGATCTGCGGCTTGTTGTAACTGCCATGCTTGGCGCCCAGCGACAGATGCACGCCGCACATGCGCTCGTACGTGCCGATGTCGCTGACCAGTCTGTCCTGCGTGAAGGTCCGGTTAAGCCCCAGCCCCAGTTCACGCACCCAGATCTCGCCCTCGTCTTCGCGTATTTTGGCCAGCACAAGGTCGAATTCGGGCGTGGAATCGACTGTGCCGGTCACGCGCCCCTTGTCGACGATCAGCGTGATCGGATGCTCAGGTTTATTGACCGTAAAGCTGGTGTCACCGAACACCGACAGCCGCACCCGGCCATTCAAGCCTTCCAGATCCTTCGACTCGGTGAACACTTCGCCGATGGGGAATTGCCCGCCGACGTTGTGCATCTGACTGTAGTCGCCCACGTTCAGTTTGGCAGGCTCAAATCCGCTCGAAAAAACCAGCTGTTCGCCGAAGCTGTTGATCACGCCGACCCGCGCACTGTCAAAGCGCGCTTTGAGTGCATGGCCTGTACCGCGAACGTAGACCGGATCATATGCGAGCGATTCAATGTACAGCAGCCCCTGATCGCCCGGCATACGGGACAGGTGCGGGTGTTCAATGACTTTGAGTTGCAGCTTGAACAGCTCCACGCGAATCCGGAAGGCATCGAGACGAAAACTGGTGGACTGAATCAAAACGACCAGATCACCCGGCTTTAAACGCTCGAATTCAGCGCGCACAGCTTCAGGCTCAACGCTGTCGAAATCGATAAATATTGCGTCAGGCAAGCAGCGCCGGTAAGCGCTGGCCAACGCGATAGCAAGCGCGCACTGCGCATCCCATACCACGACGGCTGCCTGGTTGTGTTCGACGGCTAACGTCAGGATGTCGTGGACATTCTTTTCTGCCAGATCGATGGCATATTCGGGCAGCGCGCTAACTGCCGCTGACACGGAACCATCCGGTAATGCTGCGCCTTGTGCTGTGAGAGATGAGGACTTCATGCGGAAATGACTCGCTTAAAAAGATGATCATTGTGCCAAATTTCGGGGCGACAGTGGCAAGCACGTCTATGCCTTCCGGCTCGAACAAGACCAGTTCACCGCCATCGCTGCGCTGCCAGTTCTCATTCAGGTATAACACCGTGGTCAGTACGCGATTTTTCTTGCCGTTCAGCACATCAGAGTGTTTCGCATACCCTGTTCCGGCGCCATAAATGGCGTAGTGGCATTCGTAGTCGAATAAGCCAAGGTACAGCGCTTCATTGAGTTTTGAGCGCAGGTTTTCCATCCATGCCAGATAAGCCTGATCGGTCTCGTGGCTCTCATCAAGCCAGCGAATCACATCGCCGCGTATCGAATTGATCTGCTTTTTATCGGTACCGCGACCGATATGGGCCGCCTCAAAACCCGCCTGACTCTCCTGACAGCGCTCACGAAGCGCGGTCATCAACGAGGCAGGCAGCGGATTGTCCAGCACGATGTACCCTGTGTCCTGTAGTTGTTCGGCAATGATGTTCATAGTAATTACCCGATAAGGGGCCGACAAGTTAACATAGGCAAATTTTTTGTGTTGAGCTAGCTGATGAAAATTCGCCTATGGTTGCCCTGCTGACCGCGCTGGCGGTTTTTCCTTGCGCCGGTGCAATCGACACACATAACAGCATGCGGGGGTGGGTATCAATGAAAAACTGCGCGACTCACCGGAACTTGCCGCCTCAGCTCAGGTTTGGGTCGACACCCTCAAACGAAGCAATCGCTGCCAGATGCGCCATAGCCAACCGGGTAGGCCGCAGGCCTTACTGAAATCCCGTTAGCGCGGCTTACTGCCGAGCTTTCCTGCCCTGTGCTCAAGCCCTAGCGTTGCTAACGTGCGCTCCCTCACCAAATGCAGCAGCTCCTCGTTTTCATCGAGCGATTCGCCATAAGACGGAATCATTTTCTTTATTTTTTCCTGCCAGTGCTCCGTTGCCACCCGGTCGCTAAAGCAGCGCTCGATCACTTCGATCATCGCCTGCACCGAAGTCGATGCACCGGGCGACGCACCCAATAAGGAGGCGAGCGTGCCGTCCTGACTGGTCACGATTTCCGTGCCGAACTCCAGTCGACCGCCCTTGGTGTCACAACCCTTAATGATCTGTACTCGCTGTCCGGCGGAGGCTAACTCCCAGTCTTCCTCTTTAGCATCGGCGTAAAACTCCTGCAAACTGGCGACGCGCTCGCTGTGCGATTTAAATGCCTCGGTGATCAGGTAGCGGGTCAGATCCAGATTGTCCCGTGCAACGGCGAGCATCGGTTTGAGATTATTCGACTT
>Ga0172379_10010060_pt1 | contig 11542 bp, 16 predicted proteins | sample GrowelOW334metaG_FD_119756 | JGI IMG/M metagenome (GOLD analysis project Ga0172379, IMG submission 119756) | Groundwater microbial communities from an aquifer near a municipal landfill in Southern Ontario, Canada - Groundwater well OW334 metaG | ecosystem: Environmental > Aquatic > Deep... | reverse complement strand
TCGTTTGAGCTCGCCAAAGAGAAGATGAGTCGGGGCCAGTTAGACGCCACCATTGAGCTACCGGCGGACTTTGGCGCTATACAACCAGGGGTGCAATACCCAAGTGGTCAAGCCAAGGTTATTTATTCGGAGAGTAACCAGACAGCAGGACAGACACTCAGCTCACTCATGCAGAGCGTTTTTAAAGACATTAATCAAAAGATTGCTCCTTCTCCCACGCCGTTTTCGGTAACAGCAGAGTCTACGGCGACCAAAGGTCTCAGCCAGTTTGATTACACATTCTCAGGTATTTTGGGCTTTACTCTTTTGTCGCTGGGTATATTTGGCCCGACGACGGTTTTCCCACGGCTTAAACAGCGGGGAGTGTTGCGCCGCTACCATATGACAACAATTCGGGTCTGGCAGTATTTCGTTGGCAATGTTATTTCGAGTGGCATTATCGGGTTAATGGCTTTAGTACTGATGTTTAGCTCGGCCGTTGTGTTCTTTGATCTGAACATGAGGGGGAGTTACTTGGTGCTGACTTCTATCGTAATTTTAGGCACCATCATGCTGTTTGGTATAGGTTTGGCACTTGGTGGCTGGGCCAAGAACGAGAATCAGGCCGCCCCACTGGCGCAACTGGTTACGCTGCCAATGATGTTCTTGTCAGGGGTGTTCTTCCCGACTTTCCTCATGCCGGAAATTCTGCAAAAAATCACCCAGTTTATACCACTGACTGCGGTAGTTGATGCTGTGCGCCTGACCATTACAGAGAACGCCGGCTTTACTGATCTGGGGCCACAACTAGCAGTCATGCTAGGTTGGACTGTCGCTATATACATCATAGCCTTCAAAGTATTCCGCTGGGAGTAGCCAAAAATACTTAACCCTTGTAAAATTAGCATAAGCGTGGTATAATAATGCCTATGAGTGAAACGATTCCTCAGCCACAACCAGAGAATGATTTCGATCCACGGATGGAAACATTGCTCGAGACTGGCCAGGGGAATATATTCATGGCGGAAGCAGAAGCAGCTGGTGCGTATCCAGAAAAGCCGCCAGTTACTGCTGAGACAGCCGACCCAGGTGAATTTAAGCATTCACTTGTGGCGATTGCAGCCAAAGCCGAGAAAACAAAAAGAAAGCGCGCAGCAGCATTGCCGGGTGCTGAATTAGGTGCTGTAACTGGCAGGGATAGGGAAGGACAGATCGCAAGAGAGAGTTATGAGAAAGCGCTCGCAGAGGGCCGTGTCGGAAAGCCTATATCCAAAGAAGCTCAAGAGTCGATAAAAGCAGCCAGGGAAGCGGCACACAAGCAAAAACTTCTTGGCCGTATGAAAAACACAGAATTCCTTTCATTGCGCGTTAGCCACCAAGAGTCTCTCATGATCATTGATGAACAGAGACAAGCAAAGAAATAACGTATAATCAACAGAGATGAAATTCGATAATTTACCCAAGCCTTTCTTTGTGTTGGCCCAGTAGTGAGCTTTCGTGACCTTCTTGGCCAAGTGGCCAGGAAGCTGTCTGCTAAAGCAGACAACACGAAAGTCTACTACTGGGTTGGCACCCTTTTGATAGAATAGAGATTCATGAACGCATTCAACAACTTACAACGCCCATTTTTCGTCCTTGCCCCCATGGACGATGTAACGGACACGGTTTTCCGACAAATGGTGCAGTCAACAGCTGCGCCTGATTTGTTTTTTACCGAGTTCGTAAACGTTGATGGGCTGCAGAGTCCCGGACGGACTAAATTGCTCAAGAAATTGCAGTTTGTTCCGGCAGAGACTTCGCTGGTTGCCCAAATTTGGGGCATAGAACCAGATAATTTCCGGAAAACCGCAGAGCAAATAGCAGACGGCACCTTTGCCCGCGAATTAGGGTTGCCAGAGGGTGCTAACTTTGTGGGCATAGATATCAATATGGGATGCCCGGCCAAATCTGAAGTCAAAAACGGTACCTGTAGCGCGCTTATTCTGGATAGGCCACGAGCGAGCGAGATCATAAAAGCTACGCAGGCGGGTGCAGGTAATTTACCTGTTAGTGTAAAGACTCGTCTAGGGTGGGGAGAAATCGACAACACCTGGGCAGAATTTTTACTAGGTCATAAGCTTAACATGTTAACTATCCATGGACGCACCAAGAAAGAGATGAGTAAAGTACCAGCCCACTGGGATGAAATTGGCAAAGTCCGCGAACTGCGTGACAAGATCGCCCCCGAGACTCTAATTGTTGGAAATGGCGATGTAGAAACTCGTATCCAGGGCATGCAGTTGGCGCAGGAACACGGGCTGGACGGCATTATGATTGGCCGCGGAGTGTTTCATGACCCGTATGTTTTTGCTAAAGAGTCTACTTGGCATACCATTGACCGTGAGCAGCGAATAGATATGTACAAACGACACGTGACCCTGTTCGCTAAAACTTGGAAACATAATGAGCGACCCATTCATACACTCAACAAATTCTGCAAAATCTACATCAATGGATTTGATGGCGCCAAGGAACTTCGTGAACACCTGATGGCCGCTCAGTCCACAGAAGAATTGCTGGCCATTATGGCTGCGGCATAGTTTTTCTTCCCTAAACTACGCTATATAGCGTATGATGCTACCAAATAAGGAGGCATCATGGCAAAAGCTGCAAAATCCAAAGAATGGGCAGGCTCGATTACCACATTTGGCAACGCCCTAGAACAGATCAGACGCAACCCCAACCCCGTATTACTGTACGTGGGAGTATATACAGTAGCATCAACCATTAGTTTGGTCATTCAGGGCAAGTCGACATACAACGAAAAGGGCTATGTGCCTTATGCTGACATGCTGTTGCTACTGTTTATGCTGCCAATCACAATGTATTCTCTGGCGGTGGCAGACAAAAAGATGCTTACTATTAGTGAATTTATGCAAATAAACTTCAAAAAGTTAGTGATGATGATTGCAACTTCAATTCTGGCAACGCTAGCTATTGCTGTTTCGATTGTGGCGTTTATTTTCCCGGTGGTGTGGGTGGCGGCGTGGTTTGCGTTCGGTATTTTCCTAGTTGCGGAGAAGGACCTGTCACCTGTACAGGCGCTTAAAGAGAGCAAGCGATTAGCCTCAGAACACAAGGCTAAAATTTGGCGGCTTATCGGGATTACGCTCCTCGTATCAATTGCAATGACTGTACTAAGTGTTGTCCCGTATGTTGGGGTAGCAGCCATTGCCTTTAGTAGCATTTGGAATACTGCAGCAAGCGCTCATTTATACCGTTGGTTACAGAAACAATAATTGCAGTATAGTTTGCTCCTGACGTATACTAACTGGAGTGATTGAAGCTCAAAATCTGATAAAGAAATATCGTAAAAAAACGGCTGTTGATGATGTCTCTTTTATTGTGGAAACTGGCAAAGTAACTGGTTTCCTAGGTCCAAACGGTGCAGGCAAATCAACAACTATGCGGTTGATGCTTGGCCTCGACGCGGGTTCTGGTACAACCACTTTTGACGGTAAATCGCTACATACCTATGCTACTCCATCTGAGATAGTAGGCATCTTGCTGGAAGCCAAGGCGTTTCATCCGACACGTTCCGCGCGCCAGCACCTAAGGATATTGGCAGACGCTGGTGGTATTACGCACAGTCGTGTCGACGAAGTGTTGGACATAGTTGGACTTAGTGAAGTGGCTAAGAAAAAACCAGGCAAGTTTAGCCTAGGCATGAGCCAGCGGTTGGGAATTGCGGCGGCAATTTTGGGCAAGCCAAAATATTTGATGCTTGATGAACCGGCCAATGGACTCGACCCAGAAGGTATTGCGTGGCTCAGACAGTTTATTAAAGACTACGCCGATGAAGGTAATGCGGTGTTTGTGTCTTCTCACTTGCTGAGTGAGATGTCACAAATGGCGGATAACGTTGTGGTAATTGGCAAAGGGAAGCTAATTGTCAGCACGTCAATTACAGATTTGATCTCCGGTAGCGCAAATTCAAGTGTATTTGTACGTACCAGCAAGGATTCACACCTGCAAAAGCTCCTAGCCCAACGTAAACTGAATTTCGAAAAACAAGATGGTGGATTTAATATCACCAGTGTTAAAACTGATGAAATTGGTAAGTTGGCATTCGAGGCGGGCATTCCTGTACTGGAACTGGCAAAACACCAAGTTTCTCTGGAGGAAGCCTTCTTGGAATTGACCGCAGATAGTGAAGAGTATCAAACCAAAGGAAAGGCCAAGAAATGACCGCACTGATTAAGGCCGAATTTCGTAAACTATTTTCTCTTCGCTCGACTTACCTGGTACTGTTGTTTGCGTTTCTGATCGAGGTACTGTTTGCCTTCTATATAAGTGGTTGGCGGGCTTCTGAGGCAGCGCGAGTCGACCCAGGATACTTGGCAAGCCAGGTATTTTCTGCCGTAAATTTGTTGGGCCTATTTGCTGCCATAGTTGGCGTTCTGTCGATCACTCACGAATACCGCTACAACACAATCATGTACACGCTCACATCAAGTAGCAGCCGTACCCGTGTGGTTTTGGCAAAATTCATTACTATATCCGTATTTGCTGTTGGCTTTGGTTTGGTCTTTGGGTGGCTTTCACCGCTGCTTGCTTGGACGGGTATGCAGATGCACGGTATCCATACCGTGGCGCAACAGCTTGATGTCTGGAATCTAACCTGGCGCGCTATATTTGGCGGTTGGGGTGTAGCAATGTTTGCCTCTATTTTTGCAATGCTAGCTCGAGTACAGGTTGCAGCTATTGCAGCGATCTTCTTGATCCCAGGCACGATAGAACCGCTACTCGGGTTGCTGCTTAAACAGAACCAGGTATATTTGCCTTACAGCTCACTGAATATTGTTCTTAATACCGGTAGTGGCAGCACTCCAATTAGTCTTACGACCGCAGTCTTGGTATCACTTGGGTATATTATTGGCGGTTGGGTAATTGCTTGGGCGCTATTCCTCAGGCGTGACGCTAACTAGTCTTCTAGGAGAATAGTGCGCCGTCACCCAGGAGGCCTTCCTATATGATCTGTTCTATATCGCTACTTTGAGCGTCCACCTCGGTTTGGGTAAAGTCAGCGTACTGGAGCTTGGTTGGGGTAAAATGCAAAATCATGTAATCACCCTCGTGGACTTTGTAGACTGGCGCAATCCACTTTGTGGTGCCCTGAGGCTTTAGTTTGTCTAGTTTATGAAACACTACGTCCATAATATCTTCTGCTTCTACTGGCTTAACAGTGCCCGATGCCTGGACGGTAATTTGCTGGCTCTCGTCTGTAATAGTAATCGCCACTTTTGGGTTAGAAGCAATGTTCTGATACTTGAGTGTGTCGGCTCGCGTCATAAAATAAAAATTCAGATTTTCATCTGTTGCAAAAATGATTGCAGAACCCCAGGGCTGTCCATCACTCGACGTTGTTGATAGCACCCCGACGTGGTGGTGAGCGAGGAATTCATGAACTTTTTCAGTGTTGTCTTGTTCCATAATCGAATCATAACACGAAACAATAAGCTGGGTATTGATCTACATCACAAGAATAGCCGGATTTAACTTAGGGCATATCGGAGTTTGGGCAGATTTAGAATTGTAAATAAGTGGTCTTTTTGTCCTACTAGTCCTTCGCTAAATAGCACCTCTAGCGCTCTACTGGCTGTTTCCCGGGTCATGTTTATGGAGTCTGCTATGTCTTGGTGCGTTATAGGAGCATTGATAAGTACTTCTTTGCCGTCTTTTTCGCCAAACCTGGCAGCTAGATTCAGTAACTCGGAAATAATTCGGCCACGCGCAGTCCGGAATTCTAGTGTTTGAATGCGGTGTGTGTAGATAGTGATAACGTTTACGGATTGTTTGAATATCTCTTGCGACAACCAGGAGTTGTGCCCCATGGTAGCCCAAAGCTTGTCCTTGGAGGCTCTCAATACTATGACGTCGTTCATTGCTTCGTAATACAGCCCGGTTGTGTGGGCGCCGTCTAGGGCCCAGGGTAGGGGTATAAATTCACCGGCTTTGTGAATCAGCAGTAGGTTCCCGTGACCTGCTTGTGACACAGAATACGCCTTAACGAACCCTGACTTTATCAGGTACACGCCTTCCGGCTCGTCGATATCGTTTATGATCGTATCTCCGCTGGAGTACTCAAGGCGTTGGCCATCACTAAAATGCGCAATAATGCTTTCATCACTGGGACCTGGGGTTGGAACACCTGACAATAAATTCTTGGCCATAGTACTAGTATGCACTCACTGCGCAAATAATCTTGTGACTAAACGCACATACTCTTAAAGCATAAAGAAGTATGATGTAACCAGTAAGCCGCAATTAATACATGCACTACTAGGAAAGGAAGTGTTGCCGGAAACTGCTAGGCTTGTTTGTCAAAGCAAATAAGGGAGAACAATATGTCTCACGACTATTCTGCGATGAAAAACAAACATCCAAAAGAGCACTACAAGCAGTACCTGTACAACTCTAATGAGCCACGAGACAACATCTCTAACGATACCCCTTCAGAGATGGAAGCCGAGCTACTAGGTAATAGTCACTTCATGAGACAACAGTTTAGACAAGTTGCTCAAGACATACGTGATCACTACGCATAATCTGCACAGCGTGGTATTACTGTGCCATGTCGGCGAAAATCTTAATATCCAGTAGCAATAATTCTAGTTACAGTAATTAGTGTTAAACAAGGAGGTCAGTTATGGGACGTGCATTTCACATTAGGCAAACCTACGCAGCTCAGGATGGCGACGAGGGACACCGTGCAGTAGATCTAGCCACTAGGATAGTCAACCTAGTTGGAGGAGTAATAATTAGTCTGTTGGCGCTTAGATTCATGCTGTCACTATTTGGCGCGAACCGGGGTAATGGAATAGCTGATTTTATTTATAGCGCAAGTCATCCGTTTGTTTCCCCATTCTTCGGGCTATTCAACTACAAAGAACAGTTTGGGGTCGTCCGGTTTGAGTTCGAGACGCTTGTAGCTATCGCATTTTACGCCATAGCCATGGTGCTACTAGTTGCATTGATTAACATGGGGCGTAGGGTAGATTAACTTTTGCCCTAAACCTCATCTTGGACTGGAATGATAATGGCTGCCACAATGTAGCCAATTATGCCCGGTATAACACCGGTCAGTATTGTAAGAACGATCCAGCCCAGTCGTACTAAACTTGGGTCAAGTTCAAAGTATTCGCCAATTCCGCCGCATACACCAGAAATCTTCTTGTCTTTTGATCGGTATAGTCTTTTCATTTGTAAACTCCTTATAATTCACCAGATTTTGTTATGCCGTGTTTGGTTCAACTTGTTCAAAACCCACTACGTAATTCTTACCGTACGCTTTGGAGCAGTTAGGGCAGGTTGTGTAAAAGAAATAGGTTTTGAGCGGGTTCATACCCTTGGATTCGGCGTAGTCCAACAGGGCGGTATACCACTTCTGAGCATCCTTATAAGGTCCCTCGAAGACTTTTGTTAAAAAGGTCCCAGATAGTCTGGCTGTTTCCATGCTGGGTACTTCTTTGCTGACAGCAAAATAGTGTTCGGCGTGCCATGGCGACGCTTCGTTACTTAGGATGATGAATTCGTCCATTCTAGCGCCAGCCTCGTCTATTTTGGCTTGGGCCTTACGCATTACTGAACCCATGTTGAGCGGAATGTGTAGTAAACTACGCGTCTTAGCTTTAACAAACAGCTTATTATCGAACGTAAATGTTTGTTCATCCCAGTCACTTGGCTCGATAAGGGTACAGCAACCGGTTGTTGATTTGGCCATATCAATAAATGGCACATGATTGAGTGCATACATAACGCCTCCTTATATCTGGGTGCGCTTAAATAGGCGCTTTCCCTTATAAGTATGGTCTTGTGTCTAGAAAAATCAGATGACAGGAGTCAATCAGCGGATGTGATCTAGATCATACGGCGGCAACAGCTAGAATATGACGTTTGTGTTTGGCAGTTTGGATTTGATTTCTGTAATCTTTGCGGCTGAGAATGGGTTGCCAGTCAGGTCTAGTGTCTTAAGCTGCTTCAGATTGGCAATCTCATTGGGATAGGTGTCGATGTTGTTATAACTGTAATCTAGGACCTCTAGCTGATTAAGTTGGCCAATTTCTGCAGGAATACCGGTCATTTTGTTGTAACTGACATCCAGTGTTTTAAGCGGCATTTTACGGATTTCGCCGATCAATGATCCTTCTAATAGATTGTGGTCCAGCTTGAGTATTTGTAGTTTGGTCATACGACCCATTTCTGACTTGAGTGACTTTAGGTTGTTGTTGGACAGAATAAGGACAGTGGTGCCTGTTTTGTTGTAGATATCTGGGCCAACTTCCGTTAACCCTTTGCCGCTTAGATCAAGCGTGTTGGCGTCAGCTGGGATTTCGGTCACCTGCTTGGTGTCGGTTGTGTTTTGTGTGCTTGAGCCAGGGGAAGAGTCTGATTTTGACTTGTCATACAAGGTCCATCCACCAACCCCCGCTAAGGCTAAGATCAATAATCCAATAATTGCGTTTTTCATAACAAACCCTCCGTTCGTACTCTTAGCATAGCAGAAGTATAGACTACAATGTGCGGCCGTAATATGTTCGCTGAAGCGAGCCATCTGGACGTACAATTAGAACATCGTCACTATATCCGTAACGCATTATAGTTTCTTCCTGCTTTATTTCACGTGCGCGCGCCAATAGTTCGGCAGTATCCTCATCTTCGATGTCCAGCGCAAGCGAATACGACTTTGTACCGTCAATCATACCAATCACGCTATACATTCCAATATAGCTTGGAATGGACGGGTATGCTTCGATGTGAGGAGGAACGCCATCAATAAACTCAAAACTTATTTCCTGAAATACTGGGAGAATATCGGTCATTTATTCAATAGTAATATATGAAACAGTGGATGCAAGCGTAAGCAAAATAAAAACGGCACTGTTTAGGTGCCGTTTTTATTTTACTTACTAATCAATGTTATTTTTTGCCGCCGTTAGTACCCTTTAAGGCAGACTCTATAACGTCGCGTGGCAAAGCTGCCGCAGATAGTAAAGCATTACGGACGGTTGCTACTGCGCTCCCGCCTACGGTTGTAGCCGCATCTAGGACGCCGCCAACGGCAGATTTGGCCGCTGCAGAGGTATTTGCTCCTACGTCACCCGCTGCCTTAATAGCACCCTGTACGGCTGCGACAGCGGCAGAACCAATGTCACCACCTGTTTCTGCGGTTGCTTGGACGATGCCTTGTGCGCCACCGCGTACAGCAGTGACCACGTCACCACCAACTTGGCTAACGCCTTTCACAATCCCACTCATAGTGCTGGCTGCTGTGTCTGTAATGGACGAGCCAACTTGCCCGGCTCCTTTTACCGCACCGCTGGCAATAGAAGCAATGGCCTCTATGCCGGTGCTGGCTATTTCACCCGTGCCCTGCAGTAAATTAACTACCTGATCCTTAACGCTACCAGTAATAGCGTCTAAAATATTGTCCACCCCTTTTACGGCTGCCGCAACTGCGTCAGTAGCCTCTTGGATTACCTTTGCTAACATAGTGTCTCCTTGTTAAATGGCCTGTAAGCATAACTTAAAACCATTTACCTGAAATAGCAAGTATTAATTAATATTTTAAATAAATATCAAGGGCAAAATATAGTACTTCCAGTATGAATAATCTCTGAATCTTTGCTGTATTATTTACTTGATTTATTTATTTCAGGTTGTACAGTTATAGCCATGCAACCGAACACTCAAAACCCAAACATTGTAACCAAAAAACCGTCTACTGGATCATCAAAAACCGGCGCTGTTTTATCTATTCTGGCATTGATATTGTCCGGCATAGGGTATGGACTGATACATGCTGACTACAGCTCCAAAGAGCCGCTCAACGGCACGGCAGAGCAGGTAGGCGACAAAGTCGCTTCCGGCACAGTCCACGTGTTTTCATCACTAATAGGTGTTCCATTTCTCGCGGTTTCAATTTTCCTTGGTATTTTGGCAATCATCTTTGTGATTATTCGTCTAACTAAAGTAAAAGGCACCGGATTGGTATTTAGTATCTTATGGATACTATTAAGCGCCTGGGCAATCAAAATCGCCATCGCCTCATTCAGTATTATAAAAGCGCATTAGGTACGATACTCATTCATTAAGTGCGCTACGAGACATGCCTTACCAACTAATTGATGTGGTAGGCCTCAATAAATCACTGTGCTACTTTAACTGGGGATGGCTGCGCAATAGTGACTTTGTTATAACTGAGTGTCATGGATACTTCTGTGTCGGCTGATTTGTTGGTAATTTTGTGGAGCAGGAAAGTGTCTTTGCTGAACCACATAAATCCCTGATCGGTAGGTGTGTCTGCATCAATAACCTGATACTTGTAGCAATCGATCCCATCAACCGTCTCTGTGCCTTTGTTGAAGTATTGGTCTGCCTTGCCACTGGCATTCTTGAAGTCTGCATCAATAAACTCTTTTTTAATGTTGGGTATTGATATGGAATTATCACTGCCGGCGTGCTTGATCCACTGTTGGTCGGCAGGGTCCTGTATATAGGTACTACCGCCGTATGAAACTATCGCCGCAGATGATACGCCATCAACCTTTACGAGCATTGAACTATCGCCGTTGGCTGCTAGATCAATCTTGGCAACTGTGGTTTTGCCCTCGCTGTTAGAAGTCATAACTGCACTGTAGTCGTTGATATTAGCAAAGGCGCCGGCGAACTTACAAAAGACATCGTCTTTTACCTGAGCTAGGCATTTAGTCTGTACCTCTTTATTCAGGTTAAGCGATGACGAGCTGGAGGTATTTGTGTTGCCAGATTTTTTGGTGCTTTCGAAGTTGAGTACTTTCCAGTTGTCACCTTCCTTAACTAGGTTGACCGTAAAAACATATGTTTGGCTGTCAGTGCCCTTGATTTCGTATATGACTTTAGCTGTTGAGGCACTGCCAGTTTGGGCGTTAACTTCCTTGCTCTTCATATCTGGCTTGCCCGTTAGTATCGGGCCAATTTGGTTTACGGTGGCCAAGAAAGTTTGTGGATCTGTAGCATTTTTGGCCTCTTGAGACAGTAAGTCATAAGCCTGGGTCGCATTTTTGGCCTGAATGCTGGCAACTAATTGATTACTTACTTTAACTGGAGCAGCCGTTGCTGCATTTGCGATGAGGATAAGTCCGATAATTAGTGTGGCGATAATGCCAAAGGCCACCAGAAGTTTCTTTTTGAGACTCCATTTTCTCTTTGTCTTTGTTGGCACTGTCGGGTCTGTAGCTGTCGCAACGACATCTTGAGGGTTGTTGGGAGCGATCATAATATACTCCTTGTTTACTACTTATATTATAGTCCTACAGGTCAACGTTGTTAATTTTTAAAGGTGTTAAGTAGCTTAGCCGAACGGGCTGTTTTTCATATACTTGGTAGTAGGGATAGAACAGGGCTAGTTTACTCTACCGCAGCAGACTAGAACTCTAAATGTCTGCTCCAAATATTAGGAAAACAGCAGAAATAATTATTAGGCCAATCATGGTGTCTACTACAAACTTGTTGCCTTTTTTTACTGCAATTTTTCCACCGATAT
>Ga0172379_10010059_pt1 | contig 11542 bp, 12 predicted proteins | sample GrowelOW334metaG_FD_119756 | JGI IMG/M metagenome (GOLD analysis project Ga0172379, IMG submission 119756) | Groundwater microbial communities from an aquifer near a municipal landfill in Southern Ontario, Canada - Groundwater well OW334 metaG | ecosystem: Environmental > Aquatic > Deep... | reverse complement strand
AATTTTTAGTTGAATTAATGAAAGAAGAGGGAGTAACCTTTTAATGGGGGCTACATCTAACTAATATTTAGAATAGTTGTAGACGTAATTCTTAAACGCCACAAACTATATCGGCGTGGGCGTTTCCAAACATTTTTAAGAAGCATAGTCTTTAATTAATTATGAAAAAGAGCATGATAGTTGTGCTATTGTTTGGATTATTATTGTCTTTTCCATTTGCTTTAGCAGAAGAACAATCCCAAATAACTAAAACATATTCTGGATTTGAAAGATTTATTGATAATATTAAAATGTTTTTTTCTGTAGGAGATAACAAAATTCAAGTTGCTTTAGAGATAAGAGAAAAAGAAGTTAATTCTGCTCTTAAAAATATACAAAATGGAAATACAGAAGAAGTCAAAAATAATCTTGAAAACGCTTTTAATAAATTGTTGCTTATTCAAGAGAAAGTTTCTTCTGAATCTGCAAATGAAGTTACAGATAGTGTTGATAAAATTGTTGGGAAAATCGAAGCATCAAATTTAAGCGAAGAACTTAACAGATATGTTCTTGAAGAAAAAAAGACACAATTAGTTGCGGAACTTGTAGTTGAAGTTAATGGGAAAGAAGGACAAACATTGACAAGAGAGGTTGTTAAAAACGGAAGTGCCGGAAGAAATATGGTTAAAGTTGTTGTAAAGGGAGAAAATGGAGAAGAGAAAATTATGGAAATAGAGGGAGAAATCGGTAAGATTAACAATCAAATTGCAGAACATACTTATGCGGGAGGAAAGGGCCAAATTGTTGTTACTGGTGAAAGTAATGGAGATGATGGATTAAAACCAGAAGTTAAAACTTATGTTGCTGGAGATGGAACAACAAAAGATGAACCTCTTCCAATCCCCGATTTAAATAAGATTAATCCTGATTTGTATGATCCTAATGCAAGAGTCCCTGGAGATACTATTGATGAAACTTACGATGATGATACCTTAACTATTGAGGGGGATTGTGGGGATGGCGTTGATTGTGGCAGTGGAACTCCAGGTGTTGAAGGAGTGAATGAAGAACCAAGCCCAGCTGTTGAATCAAATGAAGGGGACTAAACTTCTTAGAAACATAAATAAAGATTTAAAATTTGTTTTTTATTCTCTTTTAATGTTTTTTACCCTCTCTGCCGTTGGTGTTTATATTTTATATAATCTTAACATCTTTCAACTTTAGAAGAATTCCGCTTTTTGTTCCTGCTGAAAGTCTTTTGTCAAGAAGGGGATAAAAAGATTGTATCTCTCTTGCTTCATGTGCGAATAATAATTCTCTTAATATTTGAGTATTTGGTTTTCTTCCTTCTGCAATTTCTTCAGAAAGGTTCTTTATTATCTCAGTTAAATCTCTATGGTCTTTAATAAGATTTTGAAGCTGTTTCTTTTCTAGATTATTTGTTTCATCTGTTACTGGGAAGATATTTTCTTCTTCAATGAACATATGCTTGTTCAAATTCCATTTAAACGTTTCAAATAACTTTATCATCATTTGTCCTCCTTCTGGGGTTTTTTCAAAGTCAATAAGATTTTTATCAATTATCTGATGTTGCTTTAAAATTGCAATAGTTATCTCACCCATTACCATAAATTACAAATAGAATTTCATATTTTTAATTCTTTCTCATTTTGACTTTCCACAACTTTTTTAAACAATAAGCTCCTGATATATTAAAGAGAAATGAAAAAAATAGTCTTTTTTGTTGGAATTGTTTTATTTATTTTGGGTGCTCTCACATTTTTTCTTTCAGGGTCAACAAGCGGTCCAACTGAAGAGACTTCAACTCCTACTGTTCCTTTCCTTTATGGAACTAATCAAACATTATGGATGCTTATGACAGTGGGAGGAGTTTTTGTCATAATTATTGGAGCTCTTTTGAAAGAAAAGAAATAAAAAATATTATTTTTTCTTACCTACTTCTATAACTTTATCTACTATAATTTCAATTTTTTTAAAAACTTCAGAATTCTTATCTTTATCAGAAATAAAAATAATCAAATGTTTATCTTTTCCAGTCCTTGCCCTATTAGAAAGGTTATGAACAAATTTATTTATCGTTTCCGCATCATGATAAATCATAAGAGTTGAAAGAGAGTCAATTAGGATAATTGAAGAATTTGAATTTATACAGTTGTTTATTGCTAAAGATAACTCTGTCAATGCTTTTGGAGATGAAATAAAAGTACAATTTGGTTCTGGTTTTGGAGAGAACACTGTTTCTGAAACGCAATCAAGAATAGAGATATTTTTTATATTTATTTTATTTTCTTCGAATGATGATAGGAGAGCGTCTATTCCCTTATTTAATGTAATATAGCATATTTTTTTATCCTGTATATTTCTTATAATCTCAATAATTGTCTCATTAAATTCTCCTCCATAAATTACTATGCAAGTAACTTTAAATTTTAATATTTTATTAAAATTCATTTTAACACCTTTTTAATTCTATTAATCAAATCGGCATTGTTGAAAGGTTTTTCTATATAATCTACCATCTGCGGAGTAATTGATTCTTTTGTTTGGTCTGCAAAACGAACAACTGTAAGGAAAATTATTGGGGTTTTTATTTTATTTTTTTCTAATCCTGCAATAATTTCTTTTGTTGTTAACCCGGGCATTAAGACATCAAGAAGGATAAGGTCAAATTTCTGTTTTAAAAGTTTTCTTATTAATTCTTTTCCATCTTTTGCAATTTCTACTTCAAATTTATTGTCCTCTAAAATATTTTTTACACTTTCACGGATATCGCTTTCATCATCTACGACGATTATCTTTTTTGCACTTGCCGAATTAACCATTTTCCCCTTTTATTATATATTTACCTATATTTATTTTACTTTTAAATTTTACTTAATTGGGATTTTAACAAAAAAGGTAGTTCCTTCTCCTCTTTTGCTGTCAAACCATATTTTTCCATTATGTGTTTCTATAATTCCCCTGCAGATTGATAATCCCAAGCCAGTTCCCTCATACTTTTGAGAGTCTATTTTCTCTCCCCTATAAAAAGGAGAGAATATTTTTTCGTTTTGTATAATCCCTATACCATTGTCTTTGATTTTTATTAAAATACTATTTCCTTCTTTTTTTGTGCTTATTGAGATTTTTCCTTTTCCAAACTTTATTGAATTATCTAAAATATTGATTATTACTTCTAGAATTCTATCTCTGTCCATATTTATTTCTGGTATTTTTCCTGCTTCAAAAGTAATAGAAGTGTTTTTTTCTTTTATAAAACCGCTTAAATCAATTATGGCTTCATTAATTGTCTTATTCAGATCTGCCTTTTTCTTAAAAATATTAAATTTACCTGCTTTTATCCTGCTTATTTCTAATAGGTCTTGAATTAATCTATCCATACGAATAGTATTTCTAAGTGCAATTTCAAGCGAATCTATTTGTTCTTTTTTATCTAACTCTGTTGATAATAATCTTTGAATCTGGGATTTTATTGGAGTTATGGGGGTTCTTAATTCATGAGAAATTGCAGAAAGGAATTCAGTTTTCATAATATCCGATTCTTTTGCTTTTTCCTCCATTTTTTTCTGTTCAGTAATATCCCTGACAGTTGCCTGCAAATAGGTTTTTCCATCTCTTTTTATTCTGCTTAATAAAACTGTTGCCGGAAAATTTTCTCCATTAAACCTCTTATGAGTCCATTCGAAAAGATTGCTTCCCTCTTCCATAGCTCTCATTATCATTTTTTTAGCTTTTTCTGAAGAAAGCTGTTTATCCGGCTGATACTTTGGAGAATATTCCCACGGAGCTTTTGAGATAAATTCTTTTTCATTTTTGATTTTAAACATTTTAATTGTAGCGGGATTTCCAGAAGTAAATTTCCAACTTGGAGGTTCTAAAGTCATTATTGCATCGGCTGAACTTTCATAAAGAGATTTATACTTTTCTTCTGCTTCTTTTCTTTCAGTGATGTCTTCTGAAATTCCTAATAAAGAGAGGGGTTTTCCTTGTTTATTTAAGATAGGAATTTTTTTGGTATGAAGTAATCTTTCTCCTCGAGGAGTTTTAATTGGCTCTTCTGGGATATCCAAAAGTTTTTTACTTTTCAATACGTGGCGGTCTTTATTTGTGAAAAAATCTGCTTGTTTTTTTGGAAAAAAATTATAATCGCTTTTTCCAATTAAATTCTCTCTTTTTTGTCCAAGTAATTTTTCCCCAGCTCGGTTAAATAATTCAAATTTTAATTCTTTAGCATCTTTAACAAAAATCATATTGGGAATATTTTCAATAACTGATTCTGAAAAAGATTTTTCTTTTTCTAATTCAAGAGTTCTATTTTTGACAAGAAATTCTAGATGTTCTTTATACATTTTTAGTTCAGTTTCTACTTTCTTCCTTTCTGTGATGTTTTCTGTGTGAACCACAAAATATTTTGGAGCATGTGCTTCTCTGATTAAGGTAACACTTAAATAAACCCAAATAATCTTTTTGTCTTTTGTAATATACCTTTTTTCTAAATACCCATAATCTTTTTTTCCATTAATCAATCTTTTAGAAAAGTTTTTTGTTTTTTCAATATCTTCAGGAATAGTTAACTGTAAATATCCTTTAGAAAGCAGTTCTTTTTTAGAATAACCTGTCATTTTACATAAGGCGGGGTTGACCTCAAGCCATTTTCCATCTATCCCCACAATAGAGACTCCTATTTCTGAATGTTCAAATATGGAACGGAATTTTTCTTCACTTCCTTTTAGTTTTTCAATAGATTTTTTTAATTCACTTACATCTTCTTCACTTGTGCCTATTTCAACTATTTCTCCCTTTTCATAAATTGGGGAGTAAGTAATGTTTACAAATATTTTTTGATTATCTTTTGTTTTCCTTATTTGTTTAACTTTAAATGTTGGTTTTCCTTGTTTTATAAGATTGATATTCTTCTTGGCTTCTGCGTGATATTCTCGGGCTATTACTTTTAGGATACTTTTACCGAGCATTTCTTTTTCTGTAAAGCCGTAAATTCTTTCTGCACCCTTGTTCCATGCTTTAACTATCCCATTAAAGTCTTGAATAATTACTGCATCACTTGAGTTTATCACATTCTGCTTATAATATTCTAATTTTTCTTCAAGTTTTTCTAAATAAATCCTAGCTTCCTCTTGAGCTAATCCTTCCCTTTCAGATTTCACCATCTTTTTATGATTTTATAATGCGAATATAATTTATAAAATTACCTTTTTGAGGAGTTTGGTTTTAGAATAAAAACTTTAAAATAAAAATAAAAAATTGATTAAAGATACTAAATTAATCAGTATCTTCTTGGTGCTTTTGGTTTCTTAGCAAAACATTCTTGACAAAAAACATCCTTGCCTGGTGTAGGTTTGAATGGTACTTGACATTCTTTTTTGCATGCTGAGCAAATAGCTTTGTGCATTTCTCTAGGTTCGTTGTTAAAGCCACCCTGTCTTGGTCCGTCGTTAAATCCCATGTATATGTTCCTCCATATCTGTTATATAACAATTTAGAAATCTCTCTCTATTCTGTCTAATAATAAGCGATATTTTAGCTATATAAACATATGTTATCCTCCTTAGATAAAACTCTTATTTTGTAATAAATAAATGCTTATAAACCGGTAGACTATGCTGTTTGTAACATGATTAGCTGTGTAACTGGCGGTGGCGGAGGATATAGTCACCCCAACGAAAGGGAGTTTCTTAGTCTTGGAGGTATTGGGAAAACTTCTCTTTTTAACGTTAGTCTCCATTCAAAAATGGGAGATGAATTTATAGATGCAGAAATTGCCCCATATGTAATTAGGATAGAAGAACATGCTCCTTATCCTAGAGCTAACCTCATTTTTGAAGATACTATTAGGGCAGTGGATATTGGAATTGAACTTAATGGAAGAAAATATGCTTTCAATAATCAATTGCAACTTTTGCCAGGAGAGATGAAAACTAATCTTGGGTTATACCTTCCACTAACTTGGAGTGAGTATCATACAGGAGATGATCTTAATCTCCCAGTTATGGGTTTAGATGGAACTATAGACCGGTCTCCAATGTATCTTTTTTGCTCTCAAAACGATGCAGATAATTTTATTGTTGGATTTATGCTTCAAGATGGGGGTCTTCATTGTTTTAAAAATTTGTTAAATCTTTCTAAAGAAAAAGAAAATGTAATACGGGGTTTTGCTAGTTTATCTAGTTCAATGCTCTTAGATAGAATTAAGATCTCTCCAAGAAATTTGGAAGGTAAAGTGAGTGCATCGTTTCGTACAAATCCTCTCATAAAAACTTTGCCTGATTTGGGGAAAGAAAATCCTTCAGTAGTTGATTGGAAAAATCCAAAATCAGTAGTAGAGTACTTAGATAAATATATTGTTGGGCAATCAGAAGCGAAAAAAAGAATCGCAATTGCTTTAAAGAAATATAGAACAAGAATTGAAACAGGGGATGAATCAATAGAAAAAGGAAATGTGCTCCTTATTGGGCCAACTGGAACTGGGAAGACTTATATGATGTCCCTTTTAGCAGAAGGTCAGAAAATTCCTTTTGTTAGTGTTAAGGCAGTAGCAAAATCGCAAACTGGGTATGTTGGAGAAAATTTATCTTCTGCTATATTCAAACAACTTTTAGCAAAAATGAGAATTGACACTTTCGAACCAAATAAAATATACACTCCCGAGGGAATAGTTTTTATTGATGAATTTGACAAACTTGGTTCTAACAGGAATACAAGAGAATTTTTCTCTACTAGTTTACAACAAGAGATAGTTGGATGGGCCGAAAATGATATAGTGTCTGTTGAAGTTGGACAGGGCTATTCTGTCTTAATAAATACGAAGCATCTCCTTTTTGTCGGAGCTGGTGCTTTTGGCAAAGTAGAAGGAAAATACGAGTCTTTAACTGAAGTAATAGATAAGAGAGTAAATCCTAAAAAAAACGAGATTGGATTTAGAGGATGTGGGGAAGAAAAAACTTACGAATGTGGTGGAGTACTTTCTTTTGTTAAAGAAGAAGACTTAGAAAAATATGGATTAATGCTAGAATTGATTGGAAGATTTACTGAAAGGGCAGTGCTTAATCCTCTTTCTTTGGAAGAGTTAGCTACAATTTTTCATAAAGTGGATAATTCTATTTATGCTTCTTATAAAAAAATATTTGAATATGATGGTTATAAATTAGAAATGGACGAAGATGTTCCATTATTAATTGCCCAAAATTGTTCAACAGAAACTGGTGCAAGAGCAATGAAATCAATTGCTGCAACTATCTTCAATGAGATAATTTATAATCCAGATGATTTTAAGAAAAAAGGCAGCAAAACTATAAGACTAACTTCTAAAGTGGTTAATAGTGCTCTTTGTAATGCTCATTAATAACAAGCAATTCTATTCATTGTTTATTTTGCAATTATTTTAGTTTTATAAACTCTAAATTCTTTTATTTGGTATGAACCTTCAGTACTATCTTAGTGGGATGATTAAACTAAAGAAACCGGAGGTCTCTTAGTATGTCAATCATGTATGGATACTCCCATGGAAAGAAGCATGCGTCTTCAATGACTTCTAGGGGTAGAAAGAGCAAGAAACTTGAAAATATAAGCAAACATAAAAAAAAATATCCTCTTCTTGCAGAGATGATTGTTAAGATGTCTGATATTATTCTAGAAGTTTTGGATTCAAGAGCTATAAAGGAAACAAGAAATCCTGAAATTGAAGAGTTAATTAAGAAAGAAAATAAAAAAATAATTTATGTTCTTAACAAGGCAGATTTAGTTGATTATAAAACAATAAGCGGAGAAGTTGCTAATCTATCTCCCAAAGTATTTGTTTCATGTGTTAAAAGAAGCGGAATTAAGGAATTAAGAGATAAAATTAAAATTATCTCAACACAAATTAAAGAATTTTCTGATAAACGTTTTAATAGAGTAACTGTGGGGGTTGTTGGGTATCCAAATACTGGAAAAAGTTCTGTGATTAATATCCTCATAGGAAAAAAAGTTGCTGGAACAGCCCCAGAAGCAGGATATACCAAAGGAATTCAAAAAGCAAAACTGACTACTGGAATTGTATTGTTAGATAGCCCTGGAATTATTCCAAATAAAGAATATTCTACTTCAGACAGCAAATTGATGTCTCAACAAACTAAACTTGGAGCAAGGTCTTATAATCAAACTAAAGATCCTGGAACAGTTGTTTCTGCCATAGTTAAAGAATATCCTCTTGTTTTTGATAAATTTTATAAAGTCTCTTCAAAAGGTGATGCAGAAATATTAATAGAAAAACTTGGGAGGCAAAAAGGTTTTCTAAAAAAAGGCAATGAAGTTAATGAAGACAGAACCGCACGATTTATTTTGAGAGATTGGCAAGAAGGGAAAATAAGAAGGTAAGTGATAAATTAAATTTTTTCTCTCCCTTTTATTAGTTCTATAATTGCAGGAATAAACGAAATTATTACAATTAGCATTATTACTGCTGAAAGGTTCTCTTTAACTATTGGAATATTCCCAAAAAAGAATCCAGAGAAAACCATTATAGAAACCCATAATATCCCTCCAATTAGATTGAATAATAAGAATTTTGAATATTTCATTTTTCCAATTCCAGCAACAAACGGAGCAAATGTCCTTATTATTGGGATAAATCTTGCTATTATTATTGTTTTCCCCCCATATTTTTCATAAAATCTTTGAGTTTTGATTAAATGTTCTTTTTTAATAAATCTCTCATTGCTAATTTTTTTCCCTATAAAATTCCCAATCCAGTAATTTACAGTATCTCCGATTATTGCGGCTAAACTGGCGATTAAGAAAATTGTCAAGACATTAACTAATCCTTGAGAAGCTAAAACTCCTGATGTGAATAATAAAGAGTCTCCTGGCAAAAAAGGCATTATAACCAATCCGGTTTCAATAAAGATAATCAAGAAAATTATTGGATAAATCCAAAATCCATAAGTTTGAACTATCCAAATGAGAGTTTGGTCAAGATTAGTTAATAATTCAAACAACATTATACTTTTAGAGATTTAGCATATAAAAATCTTAGTTAATTAAGATTGTCTTATCATCAATTATTTAAATTAAAAAATGCTTAATTTTACATGAAAAAAGGTGGTTCTAAGAAAGAAGAATATTTTGGCAAAAAAACAAAATTAGTTTTTAGACTAGTCTTTTCTCTCTTTTTAGGATTTCTTCCTTCATTTGTGTTCACTTTTTTATTTGTTCAGTATGGTTCTCCTCTTTCAAATTATGCAAAATTTCTTTTAAATATTAATTCTTCTTGGATATCTTGGCTGTCTGCAATGATAATATTTGTTCTTATGAATTTCATTAAAAAAAATACCAAATCTAAAGGATATTTTGAAAAAATAAAAAAGAACAAAGTCCTTTTTATTTCCCTAATTTTTTGTTTTGTTTTAATATTTGCATTAATTTTTGTGCAGTCTTATCTTTATGTGAATTTTCTTCTTAGAAATGACGTTTTAGTAAGACTTTCTGCAGATCATGATAATATCTTTTTTACAGATAATCTTAAAGAGGAAATAAGTTTTAAGATATCCGCGATTACAAATCCCTTTTGTCAAGTGGAGTGTAAATATAGTTTTTTTGATATAAGCAATGGACGAGAAATTGAAGCAGGAGATTTTAATCTTATCTCTGTATCTTCTAAAACTAAGAAGTATGGGGTTTTTAATCACCACCTGGTTCAAGGAAGTCAGGCTTTAACACGATTTGAAGTTGCCTGTAAAAGTAAAAAGACATTGTTATGTTATACCAAAGAAGAAGAAAGTAAAAGAGCAGTTCTTGTTACAATAAATTATAACCTAAGTCAAGCTAATGCAGAATTTAAGGAATCTTCCAAGAAAGAAATAGAATCTTTATTGAATAATCTTTCCTTTGCTGAACAAAAATTAAATCAATCGAAAACTAATTTTTTAAAGATAAATGATTCTTTTTTAATAGATAATCTCAATAGAAGTTTAGATAATTTGTCTATTCTTTTTCTTGACTTAAATAAATCTATTTCTTATTCCAAGAAGTTGTGGGAAATTCAAAACTTTACTGCCCTTAAAGAAGAAATTCCTTCTGTTGAAAATAAAAGCAAGGCATTTAATCTTCAATATGAAAAGTTTAATTTAAATTTGCTTTTGAATATTTCTTTTTATAATAACTTATCTGGAAATTTAACTGATTTAAAGCAAGTTCTTGAAACAATTCCTTTGGATAATCTTGACGCTTCTTCATGTTTAGAATTAAATGCAATCTTTCATAATTTTAATGAAACAATTTTAAGCTTCAAAGAGAATAAAACTTTATCTGATAAAAAAATAATTTTAGAAAGAATTTCTGATGAAGTTAAAACATTCAAAGAAAAGATTCAAAATAGTCCCCCAGTTGCTTCTCCTTGTATGGTTGCTGAAAAAATAACAAATGAACTTCCTAAAGAAATATCTTTTGATTCTGTTGTTTCCCCTTTATATGGGAGATTTTTAACAGACCCTCCTTCTATGTGTTGTTTCTTGAATAATTGCACTACTTGCTGTAATGGGGACTGCTCAAAGGAGGATTATCCAATAATCTTTCTTCATGGACATATTATAAATAAAGAACTTCCTGCTGATTATAGTTTAGACACTTTTACTAAAATAAAGGAAAAACTTGTTCTGGAAAATTATATTGATGCTGGAGCGATTATAGCAAATTTAGCTACAGAACCAAAAGGATTATTGGGAAAAGTTAATGCACAAATGATTATCACTGGCAGTTATTTTTTTGATACGCGTAAAACTTCAAGTGGGGAAACTACTATCTCTTCTACTGATGCAAATATAGATACCTATGCTATGAGATTAAAAAGTTTAGTTGATACAATGAAATATAGAACAAATAAAGACAAAGTGATTATAGTTGCCCATAGTATGGGAGGATTAGTTACTAGAAGATACATACAACTATTTGGGGCAGATGATGTAGATAAAGTAATTTTAGTTACTGTTCCAAATCATGGGGTAACTGATAAAGTTAAAAATTATTGCTCTGTACTTGGACCTAAAATAACCTGCGATGAAATGAACGAAAATAGCACATTTATCTATAAATTGAATAATCTTCCTTCGGAATTTGTTCCAATATTCAATATTATTGGAAGTGGATGCAATATGGGAGATGAGACCGGAGATGGTATTATAAAAAATTCAAGCCAATACTTGCCTTCTGCTATTAATTATAACGTGAAGGGAACATGCGACGAATTAAATTTTGAATTTCTTCATGAGTTTATAATAGATCCAGATAAATACCCCGAGACTTACACTTTTATTGATAATGCATTAAAATGAGCAAGCAAAAGCTTTAAAAAAGGATTTTTCTTCTCATTTTTACTTAAATAAATATGAGGTAAATTTATTCAAATGGCAAAAGAAAAAAAACAAGAATTCGACGAAGAAAGCGATACAGAAGAATTTGATGAAGATGAAGATATAGAAGAAGATGATAAAAGTTCAGATGATGAAGACTGGTGATTAATCATTGAAATATCTACTTCTTTTTTTATTTT
>Ga0172379_10010058_pt1 | contig 11543 bp, 13 predicted proteins | sample GrowelOW334metaG_FD_119756 | JGI IMG/M metagenome (GOLD analysis project Ga0172379, IMG submission 119756) | Groundwater microbial communities from an aquifer near a municipal landfill in Southern Ontario, Canada - Groundwater well OW334 metaG | ecosystem: Environmental > Aquatic > Deep... | reverse complement strand
TGTGGCTTGTCAGACAACACGTGATTGTATGCATAATATTTGCAACTATACTTTAAAAAAATGTGTTTCGGTTCCAATATCTTCTAAAGGGGCCGAATGTACAAAAGATTCAGAATGCGCCAATGCTCCTGTGAGCATTAATACAGATATTCCTAGAATTGAAATGACTCCTCCTGCCGTAGCAAGCGTGCCAGACAAAATTAAATCTTTTACATCTAGCTTTGTAAAGTCAGCAACGGCAGGTACGGTGAATTCCCTTGTTGGAAATTCTAAAGACTTAAAAACAGATCTTCAAACCTTGTCGCAAAAAGTGTCAGAAAACATACTTAAACTAGTAAAATGAAAAAAAAATATATAAATTCTTTCAAAATTATTGTAGTGGCTCTAATTTTTTGTTCCTCGCCAACTTTGTATGCATTTGCTCAGTCTCCAAGAGTTGATACCTCTAGTGCCGGATTAACTACAAAGGTGGCTCCCGGAGAAATTTTGCCAATTTCGGTAAAGCTTTTAAACTTTGGGCAAGGGCAAAAGGTGGATGTTACTGTGAGCTATGGAATTTTTAGTGATAAAGGAACTCAAATATATTCATCAACAGAAACAGTAGCGGTTGAGACTACGGCAAATTTTATAAAAACAATACAAATTCCTTTTGGCACTCCTGCAGGAGGATACGTTGCCAAGGCATCCATTCTTTATGCGGGGCAATTGGTTCCCGCCACCACGCAGTTTCCCTTTACTGTTGAAAACAAAATATTTGGATTTTTTCTGACAGACTTTTATTTTTATTTGGGGGTAATTTTGATACTTGTTTTAATTGCCGGTTTTATTGGATATTCGTTTATAAAAAGAGGACAAGCCAATCGTATAACTCCCCACGAGTATAATAATGTTGCAGACAAAGAGAGAATTTATTACGAAATTATCAGTGACACTATAATGGAAATGAGATATCGGGTTGGGAGCAAGGCCTTGGAAATTGCAAAAGCAGTGGAAGGATTGGTTGTTGACCCAAATACCGGAAAGGTGTTGCAAATAACAGAAGACCCGGCAAAAATTATTGCTTCGCTCGTTATGCAATACGAAAAGTTATTAGGGCAAAAAATTAGTTTTGCGTTAAAAAGAAATACAGCGGAAAGTTCGGTAATTATTAATAAAGAAACAAAATAATTTTATGGCAAACGAAACAAAAAAAATTTTAATAGTTGAAGACGAGAAAATGTTTAGAGAGTTGTTTATAGAAAAGCTTCAAGAAGAAGGATTTTCTGCTTTTGAAGCCGAAGATGGTGAAAAGGGCCTAAAGTTAGCCCTAAAAGAAAAACCCGACCTTATTTTGCTTGATATTTTAATGCCGGTTATGGACGGGTTAACAATGATGAAAAAGTTGAGGGAAGACAGCTGGGGAAAAAATGTTGATGTTATTTTACTTACCAATCTAAGCGCAACCGAAGAAAGCACTATTAAGGCAATGGTTGACTACGAGCCTTTGTATTATTTGGTAAAAAGCGCTTGGAGTTTTAAGGATATAATGGAAAAAATAAAAGAAACCCTAAATGCTCAAAATACAAATTAGTATATTCTAAAGACCATGAAAAAAATTATCAGAATTTTTATTATAATTTTTGTTTTGATTATTTTGCTTTTAATTTTTCTGTTTATGCCACAGTTTGTAAAAAGTAATGTTTTTGCCAGTTTAGTGGGGGCATTCCAATAACAATAAAAAACCGTCCCGCTAAGCGGGACGGTTTTTGTTTTGAAGTTTATTTGAATTTGGCTATTCTTTTAATGCATTTAGTGCAGGCTAAAACTCTCTTGCCCTCAGGAGTTCTTGCCCATTGCAAATTTGGGTATTTTCTTACCTTTGCTGTTGGATTGTATTTTCCTCTTAGTTTAACAAGAGTAACGCTCATTGCTGAATGTTTCTTGCAAATTGTACAAATCTTCTCTGCCATAGTATTTTTGTTATTTTATTATAAAATTATATTATCATAATATTTGTTATTTTGCAAGATATACAGATATGGTGTAATATATATTTAACATGGCAACAGTAGTTATATCTATTATTTTTTATTTAATTGTTTTGCTTTTTTCGGTGATAATTCACGAACTGGCCCACGGATATGTGGCTGCCAGTTTGGGAGACCCTACTGCAAAATACGAAGGAAGACTAACCCTAAATCCATTAAGACACTTGGATCCTTTTGGTTCCATTATATTGCCCATTTTATTATTTGTGGCAACGGCAGGGCAGGGGCCAATTTTTGGTTGGGCTAAGCCCGTGCCAATCAATCCATATAACTTTAGAGACAAAAAATATGGAGAAATAAAAGTTTCTATTGCCGGCCCCGCCTCAAACATTTCTTTGGCAATTATTTTTGGATTGATTTTAAGGTTTCTTCCCCAAACGTTGCTTGTAATGAATCCTGGAATTACAACCGTGCTAAGCTATATAGTATTTATAAATATTTGGCTTGCAGTATTTAACTTAATCCCAGTTCCTCCGCTGGACGGCTCATGGATTTTGTTCAGTTTTTTGCCCGAAAAATTTTATTATGTTAAAAACTTTTTAAGACAGTATGGAATTGTCATACTAATTTTTCTGATTTTGTTTGGTGGTTTTTTCTGGTTTAACGTAATTAACTTTTTATTTCAAATTATTACCGGCCAGATGTTATCTGTATAAAAAAAGACCCGACAATTTGCCGGGCGGGAAGCGCAAACGCGCTTTTTTGGTTTGAGGCCACTAGATAGTCATCGATTCTTATGGCGTGCTGTTCGCTTGTTGGCGGGAAGTTTGCCGGGGAGTGGTCCCAAGAACTCTTGTCCTCTTACTTCGAGAAGCGCCATTGATCCAATGGCGTTGTACTCGTTGCCACGATTGCATACTCGTACCGGACGTAACAGATCGTCGGTTTCCACGAGAAGCCAGTATCCGTCGCGCGGGTGCTTAGTCCTTCTCAAAAACTTGATCCAAGCAAATCTACTAGCCATGATTTAACTCCAGTCCAGTGATTGGTGGTGAGAAGAGCTGATGCTGATACAAAAATATTACAAAATAAAGCGAGAATAGTCAAGGTTAGGAACGGGTTTTTGCCTGGAGGCAAAAACCCGTATTCTTCGTTGTTGGTTGTTTTTTGAATAAACTAGGCACATATGGTTTATTCCTCTGTTGACATAGTGAAACTTATTTGATAGGATAATAAGTATTACTAAGGCGCTATGCGCTTATTTTTTACAACGTAGCTGTGGTAAAAATTTAGAAAATAGAAATTAAATATATATAGATGCCAACAATACATCAGTTAATAAAGAAAAACAGAAAAAGTAAAAAAAGGGTAAAAAAAGGAGTTGCCTTGCATTTTGGTTTTAACGTTTTAAAAAACAGACCATCAAACTATGCTTCTCCATTTAAGAGAGGAGTATGCGTAAAAGTATTTACCCAAACACCTAAAAAACCTAACTCGGCTTTGAGAAAAGTTGCCAGGGTTAAGCTTTCAAACGGAATGGAAGTTACAGCCTATATTCCAGGAGAAGGACACAATTTGCAAGAGCACTCGGTGGTTATGATTAGGGGCGGAAGAGTTAAGGACTTACCAGGAGTAAGGTATCACATTGTCAGAGGAGTTTTGGACACAGCAGGTGTTGAAAACAGAAAACAAGAGAGATCAAAATACGGAGCTAAAAAGGCTAAGGCATAAACTAATATAAAAACCCATGAGAAGAGCTTATAAAAAACATATTGTAGCCCCAGATGCAGTTTACAACGACCAAGTTGTGGCTATGTTTATAAACAAAGTAATGTATGGAGGCAAGAAAACAATTGCTCAAAAAATTGTTTACGAAGCTTTTGATATTATAAAACAGCAAACCAAAAAAGAACCTTTGGAGGTTTTTAGAGCAGCTGTTGAAAATGCTTCACCATCTTTGGAAGTTAAACCAAAAAGAATTGGAGGAGCAACTTATCAGGTTCCTATGGAGGTAAGGGGAGAAAGAAAATTAGCATTGGCTTTTAGATGGCTTTTAGAGGGAGCAAGGGCAAAAAAAGGAAAAGCAATGGCTGAAAAATTGGCTCAAGAGTTGGTGGACTGCACAAACAACCAAGGGAACGCAATTAAAAAGAAAAACGACACTCTAAGAATGGCAGAGGCAAACAAGGCTTTTGCTCATTTTGCAAGATAAAAATAAAATTAAAAATTTATGCCTGCACTAAGAATACACCCTCTCTCAACATTAAGAAATATTGGGATTATTGCCCACATTGATGCTGGAAAAACAACTTTTTCTGAGCGTCTTTTGTTCTATACCGGAGTTTCGCACAAAATTGGAGAAGTTCACGAAGGGGATACAGTTATGGATTGGATGGTTCAAGAAAGAGAAAGAGGTATTACAATTACTTCTGCTGCTACAACTATGTATTGGAAAGATCACCAAATCAACTTGATTGACACTCCTGGGCACATTGACTTTACTGCCGAAGTTCAAAGATCTTTGAGAGTTTTGGATGGAGCTGTTGTTGTGTTTGACGGAGTTGCAGGAGTTGAGCCACAGTCAGAAACAGTTTGGAGACAAGCCGACAAATATGCGGTTCCTAGAATTTGCTTTGTAAACAAGCTAGACAGAATGGGAGCCAGCTTTGAAAAGTCTTTTAACTCTATTTTGTTAAAACTTACACCAAACGCAGTTGCGGTTTCTTTTCCAATGGGTTTGGAAGAAAAACTTGAAGGAGTTGTGGACTTGATTAAAATGAAGGCCTTGTATTTTGAAGGAGAAAAGGGAATTACAATGGTTGAAAAAGAAATTCCTGCAGAATGGAAAGAAGAGGCAGACATGTGGCACAAAAAAATGATTGAAAAGATTGCCGGAGAAGATGACGCCTTAACCACAAAATTTTTGGAAGGGCAAGAAATTACACCAGAAGAAATTAAAGCAGTTTTGAGAAAGTCTGTATTAACTTATAAATTGGTTCCTGTTTTTTGCGGAAGCGCATTGAAAAACAAGGGCGTACAAACAATTTTGGACGCAGTCGTTGAATTGTTACCAAGCCCGCTTGATTTGCCAAGCCAAAAAGGAACAGACCCAAAAACCGGAGCAGTTATAGAGAAAAAAGCAGATGACAACGAGCCATTTTCAGCTTTGGTTTTTAAAATTGCAACAGACCCATTTGTGGGAACACTTACTTTCTTTCGTGTCTACTCTGGAAGCCTATCAAAGGGTTCGTACGTGTTAAACGCAAACACCGGAGAGCAAGAAAGAATTGCCAGAATTTTGAGAATGCATGCCGATGAAAGACAAGAACTTGATGTTATTTATGCAGGAGAAATTGGAGCAACGGTTGGATTAAAAGGCACCTCAACCGGGCACACATTGTGCGAAAAAACAGCGCCGGTTATTTTGGAAAAAATTGTGTTTCCTGAACCTGTTATTGGAATTAGAGTGGAGCCAAAAACCAAATCCGACCAGGAAAAACTTATTATGTCTATTAGGAAGTTAACAGAAGAAGACCCAACATTTAGAATTAAAGAAGATATAGAAACTGGAGAAACAATTATTTCTGGAATGGGAGAATTGCACTTGGATATTATTGCAGACAGACTTCGCAGAGAGTTTCATGTTGAAGCCAACTACGGCAAGCCACAGGTGGCATACAGAGAAACAATTATTGGTGAAGCCAACGGAGAAGAAAAATATGCCAGGCAATCGGGAGGTAAAGGACAATACGGACACGTTTTGCTTAAGGTTAGACCAATGGAAAGAGGAAAAGGATTTGAATTTGTTGACGAAATTAAAGGAGGAGCAATTCCTAAAGAATTTATTAAACCGGTTGAAAAAGGAGTTGTGGAAGCAATGGACAAAGGAATTGTTGCAGGTTACCCAATGGTGGATGTGGAAGTTACGCTTTACGATGGAAGTTATCACGACGTTGACTCTTCTGAATTTGCCTTTAAAATTGCAGGCAGTATGGCATTTCAAAAAGCTGCAAAAGCTGCTAAACCAGTCATTTTGGAGCCAATTATGAAAATTGAAATTGTAACTCCTGATAACTTTTTTGGACAAGTTATTTCCGATGTCTCTTCAAGAAGAGGACAAATTAAAGAAACAAGTGAGAGAGCGGGAATGAAAGTGGTGGATGCAATGGTTCCATTGAGCGAAACGTTTGGTTATGCAACTTCTCTAAGAAGCTTAACCGAAGGTAGGGCAAGTTTTACAATGGAATTTAACAGCTACGAACAGGTTCCAGCCAACGTTGCTCAAGAAATTATAGACGGAAAGAGACAATAAAATACAGAGAAACTCGGCTCATACTGCAGTATGAGCCGAGTTTTTTTGCCTGCCTGCCTGTAGGCAGGCAAAAAAAGAAGCCCCGTCGTTTGACAGGGCGAGCGTCGTCCTGAAAAGGGTGGCGCTTTTTGGTTTGTACTTGCTTATCCCTCCGGACCGTCTCCCCAGCATGATGGGTGAGAATAATTGATATCGGCCGGCGGGGCGGAAGAATCCTCATCTGGATCCGGCAATCCGATTGTATCGCACATCTTGTTGTTGCCGAGCAGAACGTCGTCATTTGGACCCGGCGGAGCGGAGTCCCATCCAAACTGTTTGCGTGGATCCTCTGCTGGCGGAACGGGAACTTCTCGTTCGCAGTTGAGAAACAGAATCGGCCATTTTGGGGCTGTTCTGTCGACGTCGATTCCGGTGAGACGGAGTCCTCGCCCAAGCTGGATGTTAATCCATGCTACCAGGGTTAGGACATTGTCGTCAACGTGTACATCGGCTAAACGGTGCTTAGACACGGTAGTTCTCCTCAGAGGTTAGGTTGACAAAGAAAGACTCGAATAAATCGAATCACGTTAATTATTTTTACGCCAGTTGAAATGGAATGTCAACTATCAGTAGTGTAGTTTTTTGCCGTACGGCAAAAAACCACACTAACTATATTTTTAATAAAAAAAAGCGCCGAGTTTTGCGGGGCAAAACAAGGCGCATGCTGGGCGTTCGCGACGTTTTTAGTCGCGACCTTGTCGGATGAATTCATCCGTGTTCATGTCGTTCGGAGAGCGACGTTCCGGGCGACCACTGGGGTCAGTGAATTGCGGCGTTGCTTCTGGCTCCACTGGCGGGGCGGGCATGCGAGGCTGTGCCTCGCCGGTGGCGTTGGCGTTTGCTCGGGCGAGACCGTCCAGCGCGGCTTGAGTCGGGAGACCTTCGGCATCGATGTCGGCGGAAGTGCCAACCTGTTCCGCTGGCGGGGCGGAGATCTCAACGTTCAGTTCCAGCTCCGCTGGGAGACTACCGGGCTTAACCAGTGTTATTGAGATTTCTCCCAATTTCAGTTCTTTCTTCACACGATCCTTGATCGCTGCAAGAATCTCGTGAATACCGAAAGAGACATGTATTTTCACGGCGGTTCTCCTTTCGAGAGAGGGGTTTGTGGTGCTAGATGTCGCGCGAATCTTCGCCGACGTTGTGACCAGATAGCGGTCGAGGGGTGGCCGGCGGGGCGGGAGGTTCATCATCAGAAACAACTTCTCCGAACGGAAATCTGCTCGTTGCTTCTGATTCGATGGTCGGCGGGGACGGTTTTTCCGAACCGTCGTAAAGACGCCAATAGCTACTTGCAATAGCACCCGCGGATTCTGGTGGGCTGATGAGTATGCGAGTAATCGCCCTTAGCTTGATGTCGTCGTCCATCCTCGGATGGCGCGCGATTGCTAGGGCTATATCCTCCTTAGATGTTGCCCGGCAGAGGGGCGTCCCTATTGTATTCTCTTCGGACGGCCTGGTGGCCTCGGGGTCCCATTGGGGAGACTCCGGTGGGTCGGGGATTTCCCGCTCAAAGTAAAATATTGCATTGTCTTTTTCTGGACCCTGCAATTCTATTTTCGTCAGCCGGTATTTTTCTGCCAGCCTATTAATGAGAAGCTGGATAATCTCAGCAGGGCTCCACACCGACCCAAGAGAGCGAGTTTCTGTTTGTGTTTCCTTCACAGCGGTTCTCCTTAGTTAGTCGAGGATTTGATTCCAGTCTCTGACTACGCGGGCGTTTTGGTTTTCCCAGTCGTGAAACCTTTTTTGCTTCGCACGTTCTTTCCTTGCGGAAGGTTTTTTTGGTGGCTGAGAGGGTAGCTCGTCTGCCTCAAACCTAAACCCGTCTTTGTCCCTTATCTTTTTCTTTGACACAACATTTTCTCCTGTAGTTTGAGTATGCTATCGGTGGACAAATTGACAAGTTACATAAATTATTATTACGCCCTAAAATCTATTTTGTCAAATAAGGTAGTCCGTTTTTTGCCGTACGGCAAAAAACTACACTAACTATATTTTTAATAAAAAAAGAGCGCCGAGTTTTGCGGGGCAAAACAAGGCGCATGAGCAGAATCCGTGGAGGACGGGCCTCTACGGATGGTCGTCTAGGTGTAGACGGATGCCGTCGTCAAAGTATGCGTCTTTGCCAGACGGTTTGGTTGGCGAGGTGTGGGAGCGAGGTTGTGCCTCGCCGGTGGCGTTGGCGTTCTCTCGGGCGAGACCGTCCAGCGCGGCTTGGGTTGGGAGGCCGTCGGCATCGATGTCGGCGGAAGTTCCAACTTGTTCCGTCGACGGGTCGACTTCCGAGTGGCCAAGAATGTCCTCCTGAAGTTGAGGACGCATGGACCGCGAGGCGATGCCGACGATTTCTTCGACAAAGGTAACTCCGCTAAGACGTTGACCTTTTGGGGGCCTGACAGGCATGGCGCCACGGAGATGTCGCGTGAGCAGGTCACGCGCCGGCTCCTCGTCCGGAAAAATCGCAGCCGACTGACCCAACGTGTCGAATTGGATCAACAGGCAGTTGGGCTGGAACTCGAGAGTCCATTTCTCGTCGGTTCCAATAACCTCCAGGATTAATGCAATCATGGCCTTTTCCGGAAGGTTGGAGTTCGCGAGAAATCGGATCAAGTCGGATTTTCTCATAACGGGCTTCTCCGTAGGAATATGTTGTAGTACAGAACAAGGATAACGGCAATCAACACAAGCGATATTGACCACTTCACACAGATCCTCCTGTGGGGTTAGTGGATGTTTGTCAGCGAGCAGTACAAACTGATATAAATATATTGGAACAAATTTGTGTAAAAGTCAAACCCTTAAACAGATTTATGAAACTAAAGGAAAAGGGTATTGACTTGTTTTAAATAATGTAATAAGATAACTGTATTATAAAAATAATTTAATTCTTTGCGCAAGGTTACGGCGCGAGAAAAAAATACAAAATGGCAACAGAAAAATTTGAGAGGTCCAAACCTCACGTAAACGTTGGTACTATTGGTCACGTGGACCATGGAAAAACCACATTGTCTGCTGCAATCATGAAAGTTTCAGGATTGCGCGGTTTTAAACATTCAGAAAAAGATGTAGACCAAATTGACGCTTCTCCAGAAGAAAAAGCCAGAGGGGTAACAATCTCTATTACACACTTGGAATATGAGACACCAAAAAGGCACTATGCTTTAATTGACTGCCCGGGCCACGCCGACTATATTAAAAACATGATTACGGGAGCAGCACAAATGGATGGTGGAATTTTGTTGGTATCAGCCCCAGACGGAGCTATGCCTCAAACAAAAGAACACATTTTGCTTGCCAGACAGGTTGGATTGCCAACATTGGTTGTATTTATGAACAAATGCGACATGGTTGACGACCCGGAAATTTTGGACTTGGTTGAGTCAGAAATCAGAGAATTATTAAAGAAAAACGGCTATCCAGGAGACGAAATTCCAGTAATTAGAGGTTCTGCAACAGAAGCCTTAAAAGCAACTTCAGTAGATGATGCAAAAGCCAAACCAATCATAGAATTATTAGATGCCGTTGACAACTATGTACCAGAGCCAGTAAGAGAGTTAGACAAACCATTTGCCATGGCAATTGAGGACGTTTTCTCTATTGAAGGAAGAGGAACAGTTGCAACAGGAAGAATTTCAAGAGGAGTTATCAAACCAAACGAAGAGGTTGAAATAATTGGTATTAGACCAACACAAAAAACCGTTGTTGTTTCTGTGGAAATGTTCCAAAAATCTTTGGATCAAGGAAACGCAGGAGACAACGTTGGAATTTTGTTGAGAGGTCTAAAAAAAGAAGATATAGAAAGAGGACAAGTTATCTGCAAACCAGGCTCTATTAACCCTCACACAGAATTTGAAGGAGAAGTTTACGTTTTGTCCAAAGAAGAAGGAGGAAGACACACTCCATTTTTCACAGGATACAAACCACAACTTTACATTGGAACATCCGACATTACTGGTGACGTAGCTTTAGCAGAAGGTGTAGAAATGGTTATGCCTGGAGACACAGCCAACTTAAAAATTAAATTGATTGTGCCTGTAGCTTTGGAAGAAAAAGGTAAATTTGCAATTAGAGAAGGAGGAAAAACAGTCGGATCAGGAGTTGTAACAAAGATTATTAAATAACTGAATTGTTGAAATGCCTGCTACAAAAACAAAACCAGCTGTAAAAAAAGCTATCAAAAAAACCGAAAAGCCCGAAGCAAAAGCAATAGGACAAAAGCTTAGGATAAAACTTAAAGCTTACGACCACAAAATCATTGACAATTCTTCAAGACAAATAATTGATATTGCCAACCGATATGGAGCCGAAGTTTTGGGTCCTGTGCCATTGCCAACCGAGGTCTTAAAATATACTGTAAACCGCTCAACCTTTGTTCACAAAAACGCAAGAGAACAATTTGAGATGAGAGTTCACAAAAGAATTATAGATATTTTAAATCCCAACCAAGAAATTGTAGAGGCATTAAGAGACTTGAATTTGCCATCAGGAGTTGACATTACAATAAAAATTTAAAAGTTCCAAAATCTTGACAATAGGTTTGGATCTGCTATACTTAATTCAGGGTGGGGTAACTACATAAATTACGGGTTATCACTGCTTGTCAAACAAAAGGACCTTCATGGGTCTTTTTGTTTTTTATGTTATAATAAATTTGTGGATCTGAGGGCCCGTAGTTTCATGTGGTTAAAATCCCGCCCTCGACAAGCGGTGTAGCGGGTTCGAATCCCGCCGGGTCCACGCCAAAGAATCTGTCATTTTTGACGGATTTTTTGTTTTAGCTGGTCGTTTATTCAAAACACTTGACAAAGATTAAGAAAAGGTGTATGATAAATATAGGTGAAAATTTACAATAAAATCCCCTATTCGGGGACGGCAAGGCAAGCCGCATAACCCTTGAATGAAAGGAAATTGCCATGAGTTTGTCGGACATGTTTTCCAGGTTGCTGGGCGTTCAAAATAAAGCCCAGCTCGCGAGTGCCGAAGCATTCGCGTTGGCGAGAGACGCTAATAGGGCTAAGGCCCTGGCGCGTCAGGCGGCACTTGAGGATTTTCCTCGAGTCGTCGGAGAGATCGAAGCAACTAGTGGCCTGAAGCACAGCCGGGACGTCTTCATCCAAAACCCGAAGCTTGAGCGGCCGGCCTTCGAGGCCTACTGCGAAGAGTATCGGGCGACAATGAGAAGCATGTTTCCGTCTTTCCTTCGCCTCGGCAGGATCTTCGTT
>Ga0172379_10010057_pt1 | contig 11544 bp, 16 predicted proteins | sample GrowelOW334metaG_FD_119756 | JGI IMG/M metagenome (GOLD analysis project Ga0172379, IMG submission 119756) | Groundwater microbial communities from an aquifer near a municipal landfill in Southern Ontario, Canada - Groundwater well OW334 metaG | ecosystem: Environmental > Aquatic > Deep... | reverse complement strand
CGAGATCGGGCGGATCCCACTACTGACTCGTGACCAAGAGATAGATTTGGCCCAAAAGACCGAGGCAGGAGATATAAAGGCTAAAGAGAAATTGACCTCATCCAACTTGCGCCTAGTCGTATCTATTGCTAAAAAATATATTGGACGTGGAATGTCTTTCCTTGATTTGATTCAAGAGGGGAATAAAGGACTAATCCGCGCGGTAGAGAAATATAACTGGAAGAAAGGTTTTAAGTTCTCGACATACGCTACCTGGTGGATTCGCCAGGCAATAACACGCGCCATTGCTGACCAGGCGCGTACCATTCGTATCCCTGTGCACATGGTAGAGACGATCAATAAACTAATCCGAATTTCGCGCAAACTAATGCAAACGCTTGGACGTGAACCACTCCCTGAAGAGGTGGCAGAGGTGATGGAGATCACACCAGAAAAGGTGAGAGAAATCCTGAAGATTTCACAAAAGACGACTTCACTAGAGACCCCCATCGGTGAGGATGAAGATAGTTATCTTGGTGACTTTATCGAAGATACAAAGCAAGCTTCGCCTTATGAACTCACTACCCAACGGCTACTGCGAGAGAATATCGAAGAAGTTCTTTCTGGTCTGTCGGACAGAGAATCCAAAGTGCTAGAGATGAGATTTGGACTACGCGGAGCCAAGCCAATGACTCTAGAAGAAGTGGGGCGTGAATTCGGGGTGACTCGCGAGCGTATTCGCCAGATCGAAGCCAAGGCACTGCGCAAACTGAAGCATCCGTCTAAACGTAGGATGCTGCAAGACTATCTCGATTAAAGTGTCTATTAGCTCGGAGTACCGTCTCACAAAAAACCACAATAAATTTCTGGTGAAATTTTTGTTTTGTCTCGGCTACCCGCCTGCGAATAATTTTTTGTTGAGAGATACTCTCGCGCTAATACTTTTTTATATCTTTACCAGAATAATTGTATGGTGGTAGGGGGGTAGGAGACGACGGTCGGGTTAAAGCCAGATTTGAATTTCGTAAAGCCGACCCATCTTTTGTACATTTTGGGGTAACGGGGATCAAAGATGCCGCCAAAGTCAAAGATTTCACATTTGCATTTTTTGGCGATTTGGATGGCTGTCCAGGTAAGCAGGGTGGGAGCGAAGGATTTGTAGCCATCTTGTGAGGCGAACGCTGCCCAGTAGGTGGCGACATCATCATGGTAGAGGACGAGAAGACAGGCTACAAGCTGATCATCTCTGTAACACAGATGGAGATCTCCATGTTTAGCAAAAACTTTGAGAATACCATTTAGGAGTTGAGTAGAATAGCCGATGACATTTTTTTGTTTGGACCAATCGTGATGGAGAGCAAAGAAAGCTGATTTTTGCTCAGCCGTGAGCTTGCCAAGCTGTGTAGTAGTAATAGAGAGACTGGACTTTTTGAGGGTGTGGACAATGTTGTAGCGAACTTTTTGAGAGAAGGAGTTGAGAATAACAGTTTCGCTGGGTAAGAGGTCGATGAGCGAGGTACAAGAGTGGGCAAAGGGCTCGACCGGAAATCCAAGCTTTTTGTCTGGCAAGCTGGTAGTGAGACCAGGCTCAATGAAGGTGGTGAGGGTGTGGTGAGTTTGGCGAAATTGTTTGAGCCAGGTCAAATCTAGATTTTTCGGTCGCTGGATTTTGGTAATAGAGAGTGGCCCAAGAGGACGATAGAAAATTTGGGAGCCTACTTCTCCTTCGACTGACCAGCCAATTTCACGCATAAGAGCAGCATGCATGGGAGACTGGTGGAGATCAGAATGTCTAGAAAACCTGGTGATGAGATCGCTCACACTTACTTCTTGCTGGATTTTTTGACTTTGCCAGGTTCACTTACAAGCACAAGTTTGTTTTTGGCGAAGACGAAGAGGTAGAGGATGTCGAGGATTCCTGCCGTGTGAACAAGAAGGAGAGCGAGGAACCAGTAGCGATCGTCATTGCGGGCGGCTTTCCAGAGTGCCATACCTTGCCAGATGAGTGACCAGATGGCAAGGATACCAAAGCTGGCTCCCATCCATGGCCGACCACCGAAACTCATCATACCTTCCCAATTTGTCCAGTTTCCCATCATAGAAGATCCTCCAATTATTTAATAATTGAATAATTGAGATGCTCCCCCGGTAGGGCTCGAACCTACGACATCTTCCTTAACAGGGAAGCGCTCTACCGACTGAGCTACAGGGGATCGGTTATTCACTTTTTACAGATGTGATTATATCACCCAAAATTAGATATTTTCAGGGCTTTCGAGTGTGAGGTGCTTGAGTGATTCGAGTCTCTGCTGGTAATCGGCATGATCAAGTATGAATTTTTCGTATCTTTTGGGATAGATGTCTAATACTTTGTTTGGGTCGGATAACGTATAGCTGCCCGAGAGATATTCTGGAAGAGAAGTGTACGGGTAGGTGGTGATTCCGTCCCTGTTGATTAGATGTGAGGAAAAAGGATTTAGATGGATGTAGCGGGTTAGGTGGAGGAGTTGATTTTCACTTTCAACTAGAACGACTTTAAATTGTCTGTCAAATAGCGAACCGGTGCGCTTATGTTTAACATTAAAATATTTGACATAGCTGTTTTGAAAGTTGGCCATGAATTTAGAAATCCCAATTTCCTCGTTTTGTTTGAGTAATAAATGAAAATGGTTTGGCATAAGACAAAAAGCAATAATGGTGATTTGGTGACCTGTTCGATTGATGCTTGTCAAAATTTCTTCACGCTCATCCTGTGGCTTTTTAAGGAATTGAGAATATTTTACTGAGTTTGTGGCGGGGCGATAGTATGAGAGGGTTTGGATGGCTCGCTCGTAGTCGCGTTTAGTTAAGAAGGTGGGTTGGCGATCAATGCCACGGTTGAAGATATGGTAGTAGGAATCTGTAACGAGAGGAGTCCGACGATAGGGCATAGGTAAAATATAGCATAAATCCCGAGGTGGCTAGATCACTCCACACCCGGTGTGGGATTCACATTTATTTCTTCGTTGAAACCAGCAGTTATTGAGGAATTGACGATATTCTACGATTGTGCGGATAATGATCAGTGTAGTTTGAAGATGCAGTAGTGGAAGTAATAGTTAGATCAATCTATCAATAATGAGTAAGTTGCAGTGAATGATCTGGGAATTGCATATCAACTGGAGCCCCTCCGTTATCTTTAATTAGTCTAAGCTGAGTTGTTTGACCTGTTAACGGACTGTTTATATACCAGTTCGAATATCTTGGAATAGTCGTAGACGCTCTCCTCCATATTTCTTGGATGTCTTGATCTGGAAAACCACTAGCAATGGCAATTTTATTTCCCTTACGAGGGATTATCAGGCGAGTGCAGCTTGCAAGAAATTGCATAAATTTATCGGGGTCGGCTAGTGTGGGGGTAACTACTCTATTCCTATTGTCTGCCATCCACCTCTTTTCTTTAGCAAGTGCATACCAAATTGGCGGATGATTCATGATTATAAAGTCGAATGAATTTGTTGGAAGATCTCCCATTGCTTTATATACATCTTGATTGATATGGCCAACCCCCGTGGATTCATTCAAATCAACTCCAGTATAGTTGGATGCAACTCCTTTAGTACGGGATAAAACTTCGGGTTTGAACGAACTTTCAACATCGCCCGAAAACAATTCAAGCACCTGTAGTCCTGTCAGATCTTCTGGAAGTCCAAGGTTCTCGGTAAGGATACGCTGTTTTTCAGCTGTTGGGGAAGGTAAGGTAGGGAATATATCGGATGGTTGTGGGCGATCTTCGCCAAATACTATTTTTCCACTCATTACTGTATTGTAGAGCTTGTCTAAAATTATTGCGACTATAAGATTTTAATCATATACTGAAAGATATGACAGCAAGAAAAGATTACTATGGTAGTTTGGGTATATCAAGTAGTGCAAGTCAAGATGAAGTGAAAAAGGCGTTTAGAAAATTGGCTCAGATTCATCATCCAGACAAGAAAGGTGACGAAGAAAAATTTAAGGAGATTAATGAGGCCTTCCAAGTATTGGGAGATGAAAACAAAAGGAAAGCCTATGATAACCTCGGAAAGGCTACTAGCGAAGGTGGTGCTTCTACTGGATCAGGAGAAACAACAGGACCCAGACAAACCAGTAAGCCAGGTCAAACAAGAACTACTCATCGAGAGTATACGGGCGATCCGTTAGATGATTTATTTGGTGATCAGGGATGGAGTAGCTATTTCGAATCTATGTTTTCAGGCACATCTTTTGATGCGGAGGGATTATTTGGTTCTACTCGACCAAGGCAGACAAAAACTCAAGAAGTACTATTTGAAATTCCAGAGAACGATTATGGTTTGTTGTTTGCCTTGGAAAGAGCGTATGAAGCGAGTGGTGATGGAGAGTGGGTAGCTAATAGAGTACCTGACGACAAAAGAAATAAGATGCCTAGAAGCTTGTGGAAAGTTAAGCGACAGAATGGAAATGTAAAAATATATCGGAGAATCCAGGATCTTAGAACAGATGGGGATGTGACTCGACCAATAGAAATACGCAATAGCCAAGCAAGGGAAGCAAATGGTAGTTATCCAGTAGATAGTTATATTGGCGAGTACTTCTTCACTCCAGAGGGTATCAAAGGGCTAAAGAGTGATAGTCCTAATATTCCAGATGGTTATTCACTTTATTTAGATGCAATGCGTTCAATCGGTAGGAAGCTGGCAGATGCCAACAAAAGAAAGAATGAGGGTAAAGTACAAGTAGATATAGGTTATGAATTTACTATAATAAATAATTTTATTAAATTATCGGGTCATAATTATGCAAAAGAAGGGCGTAGAAATGGTAGTATGGAGCCCTTGGAATCAGTTCGTTTCCCAAACTTTTTTGATAGATTCAACCTAGCCTCTACCGTAGTCGAAGGTAAGGTAGCCACAAGTAAGGAAGGTGGAAAAATTAAGTGGGGTGATGAAGAAAAGATTAAATGGGGCAATGAGAGAAAGTTGTAGTGATTTATTGATGTTGGGAAAATTACGATTGAAGAATCTTTAAAATATCCTCTCCCTGTATGTCTCGAAGTTGTGATGGATTCATTGGCTTATATCCATGTTTGACCAACTCCATAGCCTTGGCTACTTTTTCTTGCACTAAACTGCGTTGTTCTGGAGTTCGTGCATATGGACTACTAACAGTTGTTCTTATGGTGGTTACTGATTCTGCCCTGATGAAATCAATATAGGGGATGGCATTCCCTGGTTGAAAACCATTTCTCGACTTGATATTAATTGGTCTCTCTGGATTCTCTACAAAATCTATATATTCATCTGTTTGCCCTGGACCACCTTGAGTGACCATAATACTTCCATCACAGAAGAGCCAACAGTGTTCTTGAGAATCTTGATCACAGGGAAGTATGATTCCACTAAATTTGTCAGATCCAAATTCTGCATCTACTCTTTTGCCAAAACCCTTATCTAGCAGGGATGACAATTCGTGTGAGAAGGCAGTTTCTAATCCTGTGATTTTTTCTTTTGTCATATTTACATTTTATACCTATACAATGTCAGTTTAAAGTAGGTAGATAGGCGAAGTGATCACCCAATTCGGTGGTAAAATTAGTTCGGAAGGTGTCCACGAGGTGGAGCCAGTTTGTTTTCACGATTAACGATTTCTCTTTTCGCCATTTCGATGCGGACGTGGTAGGGATTGCTACGGAAGAGGATGGGCCAGAGAGGGGAGTAGTCATCAAGTGGAGGATAATGGGCAGAGCGGAATTTGTCGGTGGCGGTGATCATGCCGTTTGGGTCGGTGATGTGAGCGAGTGCGAATCGATCGGCTTCTTTTTCACTAACCATGCCGTACTGAATGCAGAGAAGACCGAAAGTTATCCCGATAATTGGAACGAGATATAGCTTGCGGTGTTTGTGAATGATAAAGCAGCCAATGAGAAAAAGAAATAAGCCCAATATAGTCTCTTTAATGGTGTGGTTGAGGAGGTAGTGTCCGGTCTCGTGGAGAACGACATATTCTTTTTCACTGTCGGTAAAAATATCGTTTAACTTACTGGACAACATCATGTATGGGTGTCCTGGGATACCTACCATATTTCCGTAGAGCTTATCGGAGGCGGCGATTTGAAATGAATCTAGTTTAAGACCCGTTTTGCTTTTGATAATGGCTAAGAGGGGAGAATCGGTCACTTTGGTTAGTGGTTGTTGTTTTTGACCTATGCTGCTGAGGTAAAGAATGTTGGTCATCCACGTTGCGACGAAGAAAATAATAAGGAGAAGCGCACAATAGCGCAGGATAGATTTTAATTGTTCTGCCATGGTTTAAATTGTAGTCTATTTGGTATCATTTACATATGAAATTAAACAGAGAGTGGCACCTGGCACATAAGATGTCGAAAAATCCGAGTATGGATCAGAGGGTAGAGTGGCACGTCGAACACGCAAGAAATTGTAGTTGTAGAAAGCTAGAGGGGAAGATGCTCGAAGAGATAAGAAAAAGGGGAATAGAGATATAAATATGAATATTTCTGATGGTACGGTACATATAATTCCGAGTGATTTACGTGAGGCTTTGAGCGCAGATTCTAAAGCGACGAAGCTATGGGAAGGGTTGACTCCACTCTCTCGCAACGAATGGATTTGCTGGGTGACATTTGTAAAGAAAGAGGAAACGAGGAAAGAGCATGTAGAGAGAGTGGTGAGCGAGCTCAGAGAAGGGATACGAAGACCATGTTGCTGGATAGGATGTATTCATAGAACCGATAAAGCGATCAGTCCGTCAGTCCGAGGTATTTTGGGAAAAATGTCTAGCAATAAGTTTGACAAGTAGTACAACTAGGTGTAGTGTCTGTAGTATGACAGATGTAAATAGACAACGACTAACTTTGTTCTTAAAACCCTCCGTTATTAAGCACGCTAGAGCGACTGCAATCGTTGAAGATATTACTTTGACCAAGCTGGTTGAAGAGGCGCTCATTGCGTATCTACCAGAAGAGATAGTACTAAAAAAAGATAAGATCTGAGCCGGTTAGATTTGGATTTGATATTTTAATTATTAATTTGGATTTAGGGGGGAGTTTTTATGACAGAACTAGTAGAACAAACAAAACTGGGAGCATCAAATTCAGAGAAGACAGAGTATCTGATCTATTATTTCTTTGGAGCTCTAGAAGCTCTACTTGCTTTCCGACTGGTGTTTAAACTAGCGGGTGCAAGTCTCAATAGTGGCTTTGTGCGGATGATATATGGAATAACCAATATATTTGTCTGGCCATTTGAGGGGATATTCCGACGTGGGTTTATGCCTGGAGTAGAAACTACCTCGATACTTGAGCCAGCTACACTCGTAGCTATCGCAGTATATGCGATTGCAGCTTGGGGAATAGTGAGGCTCGTGCGAATTTCGTCGGGCGAGCAACAAAATGAAGCTTAATTATTTAATAATCCGCCGACGCTAAAGCTATGGCGGACAAAGGGAGATAAATAATATGGGAATAATTACTTGGATCATATTTGGAGCACTCGCTGGGTGGATCTCCTCGATGTTTATGAATACAGATGGTAGCCAAGGGGCACTAGGTAACATCGTGATGGGTATTATCGGTGCTGGAGCCGCAGGGATCCTCATGCCTTTCTTTGGAATGGCTGGAGTTACGGGGTTCAACCTCTATAGTATGATCGTTGCGGTAATTGGTGCCATGGTAGTGATTGCTCTAGGACGGATGATACGTAAATGATTAACATCATTTTTTTACTCATAGCAGGTAGTGCTCTGACGTATATTTCGAAATATAATTTGGAGCTAGTGACTGTCGATATAGGGGTCTATAGACTGGTAGATATCCCACTATTTTATGTGATAGTTGGTTCTTTGCTTATTGGTTTAGTTTTGTCGTATCTGTTGCAAATTCTTCGAAATATTTCGACTTATTGGGAGATAAGAGGCAAGAGTAGGGAGATACAAACAGGCAAACAAGAGATTTTGGATTTGACGAAGACGGTACACCAACTAGAGCTAGCGAATGAAAAGCTGAAACATGAAGGTCCGCAAATAGTAGATAGTAAGGCATTATGAAAGCATTTTTGTCTAAATTGTATAAGGCTTTAAAGCTACCTAAATCACTCCAGTTGATGATCATGCGTCTGACACAAGATAAATTTTTGGTGGGGGTGACAGGAATAGTCTTTAACGATAAAAATGAAATACTACTGTTTAAGCATAGCTACCGCTCCCATGCTTGGTCGCTACCTGGGGGATATCTAGCGGCCAGCGAGCACCCAAGCGAAGGACTAGAGCGGGAAATAAAAGAAGAGTCGGGGCTCGTGGTGAGTATGGACAGTCCGCTCCTGACGCGTACCGATAGAGAGTCGGCTAGATTGGATATTTGCTATACGGGAGTGCTCATTGGGGGAGAATTTGTTTCTACCTCGGAAGTGATTGAGGGTGGATTTTTTGCGCAGGATAAAATGCCACTACTTAGGAGTAATCAAGTACTTTTGATTGATGAAGCAATTAAGAAAACTGGGCGAGTAAATGTTTAACATAAGATTTTAGTTCTTCTGTCACCTGAGCGATAATCATGCCGAGTCGGTATTGGCCATAGATGACATATGAGCCAAGGGGAGAGAGGAGGACGGCCGGGATGACAAGCAAATCTTCTTCGCCGTTTATGACGATCACTTGAGTACATTTATCTGAGTTTGTAGTGCTGAGGGACTTGAGGAGGGTTGGGGCGATTTGAGTATTAATGGTTGCGGGGTCATTGTTTATATGGTGGTGAGCAATGGGAAAATATTGTTTGATTAAATTGATGTCTATTTCTTTTCTTCTTGTATGGTAGTCGATAATACTTGCTTTAGGAATATAGCCAGCTTTACTTAGATCCATGGAGACAATATCTCCAACCGAGATGATGGTGGCAAGGGGGGGGATAACTTGCGGAAGGTTTTGAAGATCTTTAACCACAATGCCAAGCGGGATCTCTAGGCTAGAGCGGAGGTTGCTGGGGAGACGGTAAGTGGACTTGCGCATAAACTGCTTGAGATAAGAGGGTCCCTCACGGTCAATGAGGCCAGCGCGAATACGACTAGAACTAATGATCTCGCCGTCATCCGAGAGGGAGAAGGGGACTGTGATGATGTCCAGTAGAGTGAGACCAAGCTCCTGTCTTTTTACATTAATTAGTTCGGCATTGGGCTTTGTAGTTTGTGTGACAAAAATAGCCTCAATGCTTTTGTCGGTCAGGGAGGTGCCGTAAATATCAGAAAGTGGAATGATGGATGTGCGCGGCATGAGGTTGTGAGTTATGAGGTAGGTAGTGAGGGAAGATAGACGGGTAGCGTAGCTCTCCACTTGGTCGGACAAATGTTTGGCTACTGAGGTTTCTTTGACTATTCCGATAGTAATCTGACGAGACTGGGCAAAGGCAGCAGTTAAAAAGTTTTCGTGCCCCAAATGAAAGTGATCAAAGGTCCCACCGAGAATAGCGTGTTTAAAAGCGTAAGCCATATTGGTTATAATTGTAGGCGAGTGGTGGCAGAGGAGAGAATGGCTTTGAGTAGGTGTTTTAGGTCCCAGCCGTGTTCTCTGGCGGCAATATTGAAGAAAGACATTTCGCTTGGGTCAGACATGAGACCTGGTGGGTGATTGATTTCTAAAACATAGACTTTGCCGTCTGTCCCTAGTCTTAGGTCGACGCGGCCAAAATCGCGGCAGCCTATGGTTCTAAAGGCAGCCATAGCCGCCTGATTTAGTTCAGTTTCTAGTTCGGGAGTGACTTTGGCGGGGCAAAACTCGGTCTCCTCCATGGGGGAAAGTCCGGTGGCGCCGTAGACAAACTTGGCCTCATAGGTATCTACGCGCGGGGTGCCTGTCGGGAAAACGTCAAAATTGATTTCGATAATTGGGAGCGTGATGAGACTATCACCGTTTCCTACGAGAGCAATAGTAAACTCGCGACCATCTAAATATTCTTCAACTAGCGCACCACCCCGATAGGTTGAAAGTAATGTTTTGAGGGCTACTTTTAGCTCCGCTTTATTTTTGACGATAGAGTTGCTTTTGATCCCCATGCCAGATCCTTCACCGTTGGGTTTGACGATGAGGGGGTAGTGGAGAAATGAGCTTAGGATATCATTGGTAGTGGTAAACAGTTGAGACTTGGCGGTTGGAACACCATGAGCTTTCCAGATTTCTTTAGCCCTAGTTTTGTTTAAAATGAGAGCGGCAGAGAGAGGGCCTGGACCGGTGTATGGAATACCAAGGATCTCGGCAAACATGGGGATATGGGCTTCACGGTCGCTGCCTCCACTGACCCCTTCGGATAAGTTAAAGAGTAGGTCGAGATTGTCCTTGTCTGATTTTAAACGCTCGTAAATAGAATCATCAATTAGGTAGTAGGAGAGCTTATGTCCGAGGGCAATGAGAGTATCGCCAATCGCTTTAATTGTTTTCCATTCGTCACCTTCAATACCAGCTTCGAGGCGCGGGTCGGTCCGGTCTAGTCCCACAGGGCGAGCATTGTAGACAAGAGCAATTTTCATAGGGAGATTAGGACTTAAGTTCTAGTTTTTGGAACCAGCCTTTGCGGTACATTTTGGCAATCACAGCATAGACAGCGACGTCTAGCCAGCTATCATCGATAGATTCGTTGACTGGTAGTTGTTCTGGGGTCATCAGGAGATTTTTGAGACGTTCAATTTTTTCGGTGGTACGAAAAGCAATACCCAGTTCTTTGTTAGAGAGGATATTGCCCTTGCCATAATCCTGGTGTTTTTTGATAAAAGTGGCGAGCATCTCCTGACAGACTAGTTCAAAAGCCTCGTCGAGATACTTGGGTTCTGGTTTTGATTTTGACATAATTTAACTCCTAGATAATATGGGCAGATAGAAACATTATGACAGAAGATGGGAAAGCGGCAAGCACCCTATAATTTGCAGAAAAATTGTTCTTGTGATATACTACGTGTTAGTTAATTTTATTGACGCATCTAAATACGCGGGTAAGTGGCAAACACCAACCTGCACAGGCAGGTTTGAGAGTACAGGTACTTGATAACTTTTCCTAAAAAATAAAGAAGTGTCGAAAGAGAAAAATATGTCGCAACAGCGAAGCTGGTTTGGTGGATCCAAGCCCAATTACCGTAGTGCAGGACGAGGTCGTGCAGGGGGTAACAAAATAAAATACATGTCGGTAAGTCCGGCGATGCTTGTAAAGAAAGCCACGCCTCTTGAAACGCGTATTTATACGCCAAAGCATAAATTTGTCGATTTCCCGCTTGACCCACAAATTCAAAAAAATATTGCTCACAAGGGCTACGTGAATCCAACGCCAATTCAGGACCAGATCATTCCATCCATCCTAGAAGGACACGATGTAGTTGGACTAGCCTCAACTGGTACTGGTAAAACAGCGGCCTTTCTTTTGCCACTTATCGATAAAATCGTAAAACATCCAGGACAAAAAGTCTTGATTGTGACCCCAACCCGCGAACTCGCGGTACAAATAATGGAAGAGGGCAAAGCCTTCTCATTTGGAACCAGAACGTTCTTCACTATTTGTATTGGGGGAGTGGATAT
>Ga0172379_10010056_pt1 | contig 11544 bp, 14 predicted proteins | sample GrowelOW334metaG_FD_119756 | JGI IMG/M metagenome (GOLD analysis project Ga0172379, IMG submission 119756) | Groundwater microbial communities from an aquifer near a municipal landfill in Southern Ontario, Canada - Groundwater well OW334 metaG | ecosystem: Environmental > Aquatic > Deep... | reverse complement strand
GTCCAGCCCTTGATTTATTTATAAAAATAGTTATACTGTTGAACATATGGTAATACGAATGAGACATACGAAAGGTCATACGGGCAACCGTCGATCACATCATGCGGTTAAAGAACCACGTCTTGCAAAATGTGAGAAGTGTGGAGAACTTCATATTAGTCACACAATGTGTGCTAATTGCGGTACGTATAATGGACGACAAGTTGTTGATGTTATGGCAAAACTCGTAAAAAAAGCAGATAAAATTAAAAAAGCAAAGGAGATGAAGACAGGTGTTGAAGAGAAAAAAGAAAAGACTGTCAAGAAAGAAAAAGCAGTTAAAAAAGAAAAAGTAGTTAAAGAAAAAAAGGAGAAGAAGGAAGAGAAGAAGGCGAAAGCAAAATAAATTATTAATGTGAACCGCTCGGTTCTGCACAAATAATAAAAGTTCTTAAAATAAATAAAATATGGGAAATAGACATCTTTCACGAAGTATCGTTTTACAATCGTTATTTGAGTGGGATTTTAATGCGTTTGAGGATGATGCTATTGGACGTATTTTAGATAAGAACGTCGAGGAGTTCGCGCCAGGAATGGGCGACTTTTCGTTTACCAAGGAATTGGCTCAGAATATTCTTTCGAAGCGACAAGATATCGATGCAATCATCCAGAAGGCTGCGCCAGAATGGCCGATCGATAAAATTTCTATTATCGATCGAAACGTACTTCGTATTGGATTGTACGAGTTGCTTTTTGCACCGCGCGGAGAAGTGCCTGCAAAAGTTGCAATCAATGAAGCGATCGAATTGGGAAAAACATTTGGTGGTGAGAACAGCGGAAAATTTGTGAACGGTGTGTTGGGTGCTGTCTATAAAGAGATCGGCGAGCCGGGTAAAGAAGAAGTGACGGTGCCGAAGGTCAGAACGAAAGAAAAGATAGACAAGTCAACGTTACCGGTGGTTCGTATGATCGGAGCGGTGGTATATGCAAAAGAAGGTAAGGATATTTACATGGCGCTTGTGCATGATATTTTCGGACGGTGGACGCTTTCAAAAGGACGATTGACCGAAGAAGAAGGCGATACGGAAGGTGTTGTTCGCAAGGTCAGTGAAGAGATCGGGCTTGGTGTGGTTCCGACGATTCCACTTGGAAACAATGAATATGTTGCGAATGATCCTGAACAAGGAAAAATCTTGAAGAAAGTGAATTACTATTTGGCGGAAGGGCAGTATCAGGATCTTGTTCTTGGTGAGAGCGGTGGACTTGATGATGCAAAATGGTTCAAACTTTCTGAGATCGTTGATCTTAATATGTATGACGATATTTTACCAATCGTGACAAAAGGAGTTCAGATATTACTTGAAGGAGGAGCTGAACCGGAAATGGAAGAATAATTTTTAGATAATGATTTACTGAATTATGGATGATAAATTTTTAGAATTTGAAAAAAAAGTCGGTATTGTTTTTACGAATAAAAAATTGTTGAAAGAAGCGTTTACGCATCGTTCATATATCAATGAAAATAGAAATTGCGGATGGCCGCACAATGAACGTCTCGAATTTTTGGGAGATGCGGTTTTGGAATTGGTGGTGACTGATTATCTTTTCAATAAATATCCTGATGTGACAGAGGGCGATCTCACAAGTTATCGCGCGGCGTTGGTGAATACGATCAGTATTTCAGAAGGTGCGATTCAATGGGAGATGAATAATTATTTGCTTTTGTCGAAAGGAGAATCAAAAGATACAGGAAAAGCACGACAGATTATTTTGGCAAATTCTTTTGAGGCTTTGATCGGTGCGATCTATTTGGATCGAGGATATGATATCGCGCAAGATTTTATTGCAAAGAGTCTGTTCTACAAGACCGATGAGATGGTGCGAAAAGAATTGTGGAAGGATGCAAAAAGTCGTTTGCAAGAAAAAGCTCAAGAGATTGTGAACATCACGCCGTCCTATGAAGTAATAAAAGAAGAAGGTCCCGATCACGACAAACGATTTACTATTGGAGTTTATCTCGGCGAAGAATTGATTGCGGAAGGTGAAGGACAAGCCAAACAAGAGGCTGAACAACAAGCTGCCCATAAAGCATTGGTGAAGAAAGGGTGGTAGAAAATCAGTTTTCAATTTACAAATTTCAATTTTCAAACGAGCGAGAGAAATGAAAAAACTTTTTCATTTCCGAGCGAGTGCAGAAAATATAAGAGTGAAGCTGCTTTTATTTTCAAACACGACGGGATTCTGCCGTGTTTTTAAATTGAGTCATTGAAAATTTATTGTAAATTGATGTTTGAAAATTGGAAATTACCCACAACAAGGTGCTTTTTTGTTTTGTAAGAGCGTGGTATTATTACGGTATAAGTTAAAAACTGTGAGACTTAAACATCTTGAAATTGTTGGGTTCAAATCGGTGGCAAAAAAGGCTTCGCTGGATTTTTCGACGTCTATTTCGGCGATTGTTGGTCCGAACGGTTCGGGAAAATCGAATTTGGCTGATGCAATGCGATTCGTTCTTGGTGAACAATCCATCAAATCAATGCGCGGGAAAAAGGGTGAGGATCTTATTTTTAATGGTACTCAAACAGTTCGTCCGCTCAACTTCGCGAAAGTCACGATGGTTTTTGATAATGCCGACCGATCTTTCAGAATTGATTTTGACGAGGTCAGTATTTCGCGCGAAGTGTATCGAGATGGGACACAACAATATTTCATAAATAATTCTCAGGTTCGTCTCAAAGATGTGTACGAACTTTTGTCGGCGGTGCATATCGGTGCTTCGGGTCATCATATTATCTCGCAAGGTGAATCGGATCGCATTTTGAATTCGTCTTTGAAAGAACGAAAAGAAATGATCGAGGACGCTTTGGGTTTAAAAATGTATCACTGGAGAATTGAAGAGAGCGAGAAGAAACTCGAGAAGACACAGGAGAATTTGAAAGAAATTGAAATGGTTCGACGTGAGGTCGTTCCGCATTTGAACTTCCTTAAAAAGCAGGTTGAAAAAATTGAAAAGGCGGAAGCGTTGCGTTTGGAGTTGGTAGAAAAATATAAACAATATTTAAAACGCGAAGATGTGTATTTGCAATGCACACAAAAAAGAATTGCTAACGAGCGCGCTGTCTTGAAAGAAAAAGTTGAAACGCTCGATGGTGAAATTCGCAGAATTGAAGAGCTTATCGCGGCAAGTCAGAACAGCGATGTTCGGTTGGATACGATTCGAGCGCGTGAACAAGATCTGTACACGTTGCGAAACAAGCGAAGCGAGATAACGCATCAAATTGGAAAACTTGAAGGAATGATCGAGTTCGAGAAACGCCGTCTTGAAAGAGTAAAAAAACAAAATGAATATGTCGCTCCTGCGGTTCCCGACACCACGACCTTGTATGCAAAAATGGACGAAGTGGAATCTTTTGTTGTTCAACTCGAACAGCTTGCGGTATTTCAAGAGGGAATTTCGTATGAAGACTTGCGTGGGTCGCTCGACAGAATACGAGAATCTGTCTCATCTTTTAGAACACGACACACGAAAACTGCGGATAAAGTGTACGAGCAACCAAGACAACAAGAAGAATACAATGAAGAAATGCTTTTGGATCTTCAGAAGCAATTGGAAGTTTTGCGCGGGGTTGTGCAAGACGTGATGACGGAAGAAGAAAAAGTTTCTCAGAATATTCGAGAGACACAAAGTGATATTGAAAAAGATCGCGGGGAAGTTCGCAATGCGGAACGCAATTTGTACGAAGTGCGAGCGGATCGTTCAAGGTGTGCGGTACAACTCGAGAGTTTGAATTCCGAAGATGAACGCTATTCTCAAGAAATGAGCGACTTTGAAGAAGAGATTCGAAATGGTGTCAGTTTGATCGGCGCGCAAATAAAAGAATTCTACACTTTTGAATTGTCGGAAGAAGAAATAATGTCCGAGCCGAGAAACAATCAGCAAAATCGTCGTCGTGAAATTGATCGCGCAAAAATGCGAATCGAAGACTTGGGCGGTGCCGGAGGTGCGGATGTTTTGAAAGAATACAATGAAGTGACCGAGCGTAATGAATTCTTGTTGAAAGAAATTGCAGATCTTACCGCGAGTGCGGCTTCGTTGAAAGAACTTATTGTTGAATTGAAACAAAAACTTGAAGTTGAATTTAAAGAGGGAATCGACAAGATCAACAAACAATTCCAAGAATTCTTTGTGCTTATGTTCGGAGGTGGAGATGCATCGCTTTCTATTGTTGATGATATAAAAAGAAAAAAGAAAGTTGAAGAAGATGATGGAGAAAGTGGCGAGATCGACGAAGTTGCAATGGCTGTTGAAGAGGAAGAAGAAAAAGCCGCCGAGACCGGAATTGATATTTCCGTTTCATTACCAAGAAAGAAAATTCGCGGTTTGCAAATGCTCTCCGGTGGAGAACGCGCCCTTACTTCGATTGCACTTTTGTTCGCTATGTCCCAAGTAAATCCACCACCATTCATGATCCTCGACGAAACCGATGCCGCTTTGGATGAAGCAAATTCAAGAAAATATGGTGATATGCTTGAGAATCTTTCCAAATATTCTCAGCTCGTCGTCATTACCCACAATCGCGAAACGATGAGCCGCGCCGGCATTCTTTACGGAGTAACGATGGACGCCGATGCCACATCAAAACTCCTTTCGATCAGATTCGAAGAAGCTGAGAGGATTGCGAAATAACAAAAATAAAAATGTTTTGGAAAATACTCTTTATAATAAAGGGTATTTTTTTTGTATTCATCCTGTAGTACTTTTCCGCGTACACGGAAAAGTACTACACGGTTTTTAACGGACGACTATTTTAAGCTAAAAAAAGTAATTAATATAAGGATATCTTGACAGTACTATTTCATAGTACTAAGATATAGTACATGACAACGATCACGGTACCAATTACAAAAGAACTTGAGGCTTTTATTGATGAAGAGATTAAAGCGGGAACGGGGGAATCGAAGGCTCATCTTGTTCGTTTTGCACTCTCACGACTTATGGAAGAACGGGCGCTCGCTCGATTGCAGGAAGCGGAAACCGATATTAAAACGGGGCGCGTGTATAAAGGTGATCTGAAAAAACTTCTTAAAAAATTCTAACGTATGGAATATCTCTATACTGCGCGTTTTTTGCGTTCATTCAAAAAATACGATGAAACGGTACAAGACGATATTGTCACCGCGGTAAAATTGTTTGAAAATGGAAAAAATGATCAGACGCTCAAGCTCCATAAACTCCACGGAAAATTCGCCGAATACCAAGCTTTTTCCGCCAATTTCACCCACAGAATAATCATCAAAAAAGAAAAAGGATTCGTCTACTATCTCGACGTCGGAACTCACGACGTTTATAAATAAATGAAAGAGGCCGGGCCTCTTTCATTTAAACTTAAGAAAAAGCGACTTGACTTAAAGATTATCTTAGGATAATCTTTAAGTATGAAAACAGCACAGATAAAAAGGCATCAAATTATTGGATTGAAGGAACTTCGCGAGAATATGGAGGAGTATATTGAACGTGTAAAAAAAGGGGCATCGTTTACGGTGGCTCGTCGTTCACAACCGATTTTTGAAATATTACCTGTTGGTGAAAGAGAAGATGAAAGTGCTTGGGAGACTGTTGCCGATCTTACGGTGATAGATCCTGATGGTGTTTCTGCAAAAGACGTGCTTCGTTCTCTTAAAAAACTTCATGGAAAGGATCGATAAAATTCTTAGAGCTCTGCGTGCAGACGAACGCGAGCGAGTGATGTTTTGTGTTGAAAAAATTCTCTTGAACGAGGTCGCCAAATTGGATATTAAAAAACTGAAAGGTCAGAAATATTTTTTTCGTGTTCGAACGGGCAGTGTCAGAATTATTTTTACCAAAAAAGGAAATGACATTCGTATTGTGGCTATAGAAAGAAGAAATGAAAGTACTTATCGTGAATTTTAGTTAAAAAATCGGGCTTTTGTTGCTTGGGTTTTGTATTATGGAGGGATAGGGAAGGTGGCGGAAAAATTATAATATTTATTTTATTAACATCGTTAATATTCAATCATGCATGATATCTTTTAAAGAAAAATTAATTTTGGGAGGGTTGTTTTTAATTTTTATCATTCCAGAATCTATCTGGGGAGTTGTACGAAATCAGCTTTATTCTTTATATTGTGCTAATTTTTCTCAATATGATTCAGTTTCTGATTTGTTAAGTAGTCCTTCGCCGCGTTCTTTTATTGTTCTAATAGTATATATACAGTTAGTTGCTATTATTTTAACTTTTATTTTTTTAGTTATAAAAAGAAAAAAGATTAATAACAATAAAATGTTCTTGTTTTTAATTATTTTATCGGGGATATTGGCGTTGCTTACGTTCGTTGTTTGTTTGATTGTATTTGCAAAAACACATGTAACTCCTCGTTTTCCATAATATAAAGAGTTAATTTTTTTGAGTTACTTTAAAAAAATGGGTAACCTGTTGCGTTTGGGGTAAACAAAAAACCGTAGGGTGTTGGGGAACACTGTACGGTTTTTTAATACTCCTGGATTGCCGCGTCGCAGGCTCCTTACAGGATAGCTGTCCACTCATTGGATCTTTTGTTTCGTCCCTCACAAAAGCTCTCAATAAGTCTTGCAGAATGGGTCCCATCCCATTCCTCACCTCGCAAGGACGGACGTTGATGTTAGACTAAAATGTACTCGATCTGTTTATTTTCTAGATCGACGTTCTTAACTTTCATTTTCACCACATCGCCGAGGCGGTATTGAGTTCCTGTTTTTTCTCCGACCAATGCGAGCTTTTCTTTTTGGAAGGTGAAGTATTCATCGCCGAGATTTCGGATGCGAATCATTCCTTCACATTTTGATTTGCTGTCTTCGATGAAGATGCCCCATTCGGTGACGCCGGTGATTACACCTTCGCGTTCGGTTCCGACTCGCTCGAGCATGTATTCAGCTTGTTTGAATTTGATGGATCCGCGTTCGGCTTCCATGGCGCTTTTTTCTTTGTCGGAAAGTTCTTGAGCGAGGGATTGGTAGACGTGCCACTCTGCTTGCGGAATTCGTTTTCCGTCCATATAGGTCTTGATCAAACGGTGAACGATGACATCGGGGTAACGGCGAATTGGTGATGTGAAGTGGGTGTAATTTTCGAATGCCAAACCGAAGTGTCCGATGTTTTGAATCGAGTAGATCGCTTTTGCCATTGAACGGATCGTTGCCATTTGGATCATGTTCGCTTCGGGTTTTCCTTCGGCGTCTCTGAGTAAATTGTTCAATTCGTCTGACGAGATCGTGCCGTCTTTTAATCGCATTGAGTATCCGAGCGTGTGGAGAAGCGACATCAATTCAATGATGCGTTCTTGATCGGGTCTGTCATGGATTCGATAGAGGAAAAGCCGTTCTTCTTTTGGAACTTTTTTCTGAATAAATTCGGTGACCGAACGATTGGCGAGAAGCATAAAACTTTCGATCAAACTATTTGTGTCGATTGTTTTCTTTACGCGAACGTCGATCGGTTTTTTATTTTCATCGAGAACGAATCGAACCTCTTCTTGTGAGAATGAGATCGCGCCGTCTTCTTTATTTTTTTGTGCGATCTTTTTTCCGAGAATGTTCAAAGCGAGAAGTTCGTCAATATACAACCCCGCTTTGTCATCGATAATTTTTTGCGCGCTTTCATACGAAAAACGTTTGTCGGAATTGATGACGGTTTTGCAGATGTGCGTTTTTTTCAAATGGAACGGTTTACCTTCTTTGATGGATTCGGGAGTGAAGGTGAAAAGCACCGAGAAGGCGAGTTTGTCTTCGTTGGGATTCAAACTACAAAGGTCGTTCGAGAGAATCTCGGGAAGCATCGGAATCGTGCGATCAACGAGATACACCGAAGTGCCTCGGCGAACCGCTGACGTGTCCAAAAATGACCCAGGTTGCACGAAATGGCTTACATCGGCGATATGTACTCCGATTTCAATATCACCGTCAGACAAGGTCTGGTAGGAAAGGGCGTCGTCAAAATCTTTTGCACTTTCAGGATCGATGGTGAAGGTTGTGACATTTCGCATATCCTTTCGAATTTTCAAAGCCTCGGCGAGAATATTCGGTTCGTCTGCTTTGATCGCTTTTGCTTCGTCTTCGGTTTCTTTTTCAAACGTGCTCAAAATTCCTTTGTCCAAAAGCACCGCCATCATTTCCGTTTCGTGGTCGTTCGGCGTTCCGATGACTTGCAAAATTTCGCCCTCTGGGAATTGTCGCGGATCGCTCCATGCAAGAACTCGTCCGAAAACTCGCTGTCCGATCTCTGCGCCGTTCACGCGTTCTTTTGGAATGAGAATCTTTATGTACATTCTCGGATCTTGCGGTTTGAGATAGGTAACGCCGAGCGACTCTTCGAGTGTTCCGACAAAACTCATTTTCTTTCGTGTAAGAACTTCTTCAACACGAGTTTCACTTTCACCATCTTCCAACGTGCGAACAACCGCGCGCACCGTGTCTCCGTTGAGTCCTGTATTAAGATGATCTTTTTCAATGAGCAGATCTTTTTCACCATCGGCAACCGTCAGAAATCCTTTTCCGCTCGCCGAGACATGCAAAAGCCCCTCAACACGATAGGTCTCTTTTGTTTTTGCTTTGCTTTGTGAAAAGGCACTTTTCTTTGTTCCGAAAGAACCTCGCTTTTCGTGAGTTTTTTTTGAAGCTTTTTTTGGATGTTCTATTTTTTTGTTTCTGGATTCGTTATTTGATTTTTTCTTTTTCATAGTATATATATGTATGTATATTATCACATTTTACACGACTCTTTTCACCCTGTCTTTTTAATGTATAATGATATCACTTTCATGAAATACAGTAAAAACACTATCTTTTCAATAATACTCGTTATTTTATTCATTGCGAGTTTTGCTCTTCCTGGCGCGATATCCACAGAAATCGGTGAGATAGTTTCGCGAGTGTACACAAAAAACGAGGAAAGTGCAAGCACTACCGCTCCTTTGGTTGTTGAAAAAACAATAGATCCAATCACGGTAGATTCAGTTTTAAAAGAGCGTGAGGTTCGACTGTCGGCACTTGTTCGAAAAGATCTCCTCGGTTCATTTGTTACCAAAGATCAATATGGCATCGTGGAAGATGGTGTTGACAGTCATCTTGTCGTTGATGTCGGACAATTACTTAAGACAAAGAATTGGAAGGAGTTCGGATTGGGTGAAAATGGATTGGTATTCAAATATCCTTCAGAAGGTTGGTATATCTATCGAGACACGACGAAGTCGCGATTTGTCTTAACAACAACAAAAACAGGAGTTCCCGAAGGAAATAAACCGTGGGCAAAGATCATTGCCGGTGAATATGAACGAGGTGGTGAAATGTCACTTTTGGATTGGATGAAACAAAATTCGAAATTGAAGAGTGGGGCTATTCCGCCCAGCGATATGACGACACAATATGTAACGATCGGCGGAAGTGTTTTTCTTGGATCGATCTTCTTTAAAGATAATTTGTGGTTCGGAAAGAAAAATGTATACGCGGAAATTTCGCCGGTACATATTTTTGCGGGAACACTTGAAGTTAAGAATATGAACGCAACCTCTGAAAATATCGGAAAGTTCGATCAAGTTTTTTATACGATGATGGAAACACTCGAAGTGAAACAGACACAAACGAATGAATAAAAGGACGGCCATTTTAACTATCGGTATCTTGGTAGCGATTATTGTCGGAAGTTTTTTATTTTCTTCTGGAGGAACAGATGAGCAAAAAACATTGGCGGGGAAAACAGGTTTGATGGATGCGGGAATCGCGAATAAAGACTTTGTGCCTGTCACTCATTATTATGTTGACGGTACCCACACTTTTTCAGGCAAGATCATGTTACCGACTCCGTGTCACCAACTTTTCTCGGATGTTAGAATAGCCGAGTCTTTCCCCGAACAAGTAACGATTGATTTTACTTTTTCAAATAAAGCAGAAATGTGTGCACAGGTGATTACGCCGGAGCCGTTTTCCGTTTCTTTTCAGGCAAGTGAGAATGCAATTGTTCGAATGGTAATGAATGAAAAAGAAATGAAATACCGTATCGTTTCTGAAAAAGGAACAGGGATGCTTTCAACAGAACTAAAAGATTCAACGACTTCATCGACTTTGAAAAGTGGGGTTGGCACGACAACAAAAAAAGGCCGTTTAGGCTATTAGGCCGCTTCGCTTTTAGGCCGCGAGTTTGTCTAAAGACAAACGAAGCTTTTAGGCGATTAGGAAAAACGGAAACGTCGTCGTTCCTAAAAGCCTAAAAACTCGACCTGTCTAAAAGACAGGTCGGTGGCCTAAAAGCGAAGCGTGCCTAATAGCCTAAACATCTCGGTACTATTGACCTTTAGGGGTCATTTTGTTACTATACTGAGCATGTTAAAAATTAGATTACAGAGAGTTGGTAGAAAAAATGACGCTTCTTTCCGCGTTGTTGTTACCGAACATGCTCGAGCAGCTGCAAAAACAGGGAATACTGTTGAGATTCTTGGTTCTTATGACCCAAGACGAGACGTTTCTGAAATAAAAGCAGACCGAGTCCTTTACTGGATGTCAGTCGGAGCTCAAGCGAGTGGTACGGTGCACAATCTTTTGGTTGACAAAAAGATCATCACAGGAAAGAAAGTTAACGTTCTTCCAAAAAAACATCCTATCGTAAAAGAAGGAGCGGAAGAAAAAGCGGCTGCGTAACAGATTAATTCAGTTTATCTTTTATTCCTGCCGTTTGTCCCGCATTTTTTTGTTGACAAATGGCAGGGGTAAAATATAATTTACAGTAACGATGTGTTCTTTAAAAAGCACAGCGTTGATTATTAAAATAGTTGTTAGAAATACAATAAAATGACACAAGAAAGAGACGAACAATTCCTCGAATTAGTTGTAAAATCATTGGTAGACAATCCAACAAGCGTAAAGATCGTACGAACAGTTGATGAGATGGGAGTATTACTTTCACTCGACGTACATCCAGATGATATGGGAAAAATTATCGGCCGTTCAGGAAACACAGCGAAAGCTATCCGAACATTGCTCCGCGTTGTAGGTTTGCGAAATAACGCACGAATCAACTTAAAGATCAATGAACCTGAAGGAGGTAAACGACCAGCTCCAGCTATGTCCTCAACATCTTCAGCCTCATCAACAAGCAGCGCATCAGCTGCCGTTGACCAAGCTCTTGAAGATTTGAAACTGTAATCTTAAAAGATTCTTAAAAAAGAAAACCTCGCAGTAATGCGGGGTTTTCTTTTTCTTTGTGAATAACCTCTTGCAAAAAAGAAAATGTATTATGATATAATCTATGGTATAGAAAAGACTAAATTATTAGCCCAATTTTTTATTTTATGAAACTCACCAAACAAGACATCGCAAAAGCTCTCGGTACCGGACTCTTTGCACTTCTCCTAAGCTACGGTATTGGTATCACCTATGCCGCATGGACAGCCCCGGCACAAGTTCCACCCAACGGAAATGTGATGGCCCCGATCAACACGGGAGATACGTTTCAGATAAAGAACGGAGGTCTTTCACTAAACTCAGGCGGTGCTGAAAGTACGGTGGGTCTTACTGTT
>Ga0172379_10010055_pt1 | contig 11546 bp, 19 predicted proteins | sample GrowelOW334metaG_FD_119756 | JGI IMG/M metagenome (GOLD analysis project Ga0172379, IMG submission 119756) | Groundwater microbial communities from an aquifer near a municipal landfill in Southern Ontario, Canada - Groundwater well OW334 metaG | ecosystem: Environmental > Aquatic > Deep... | reverse complement strand
TATAATTCTAAGATAAAAAGCATATTTAAATCTGTCGATGATAAATTTTATTAGAATTTGAGCTTGATGTTAAGTTTGAGATTATATATGACAACTACCTAAGATTTTTAAATGAAATATTAGATAAGATTTTATGAATAAAGACCAACAAACGAATATAAAAAATGATTTGGAAGAGATTATGCATTATAATTTTGAAGATAGTTTACAATATGCAAGATGGTTTATTCAAACAAAAGATTCCGAGGAAATTCGAATAGATTCGAAAGGTGTAATGTCTTATAAGGGTGAAGATGGCGATTTTACCCCTATAAATATAGAATATATTGCAGGATTGGAAATGGATTTTCACTCTGATGCTTCAGATGCAATAAGATTGCATAAAGTGAATGAAGACAAAGGTATGTTAGAAGCCAGATGTTTAATTCAACTGGAAGGAAAATTGATAGATAAAGGCTTATTTATGATGGTTAGAGGAAATTATAATGGAGAGGTCATCATGATTGCAACCTCTGAAATAAAAATAGTTACTAGACCTCAATAGGAATAAGGAAAAAATAATTAATATACTGTGCCTTAGATTTCTCGTAATTGTTCCATATAATCTGTAGCTCCCAGCATCTAAATTAAATACTTTATTAATTATTTTAGTTCATCAAGAGGACTCTTTACCTTCTTCAATTGCATTGTAGATAAGTGAGTATATATTTCAGTAGTAGATATTGAAGCGTGACCCAATAAAGCCTGTATCAACCTAATATCGACTCCATTTTCAAGAAGATGTGTGGCATAACTATGTCTTAGAGTGTGAACATGCACGCTCTTTTGAATTCCGGCTTTTGCTGCAGCTTTTCTTACTATTTTTTGTATATTCCTATCACTTAATTTTCCATTTGGTCCGGTAAATAAAAATTCTTCGCTAGCTTTTTGTTGTTGAGCTATTTGTTTTTGCAAATCTTTTACTAAAAAATCTGGGAGATTGAAGAATCTATCTTTTCTTCCTTTACCGCTTCTTACAAAACCCGATTTTTCCTGAAAGTTTAAATCTTTTATTTTGAGATTTAATAATTCTGAAACACGAAATCCACAAGCATAAATCATGCTTATCATTAATTTGCTTTTTAGATTATCAAGAGCATTAAGAAGACTTTGAATTTCTTCCTTTGTGAGAACTTCTGGAATTTTTTTGTCTCTTTTTGGCCTTTTTATTCCGAGAGTTATGTCCTTATGAAGAATATTTGTGTAGGCATATCTTATCGCTGAAAGAAATAATATAATTGACATTGGAGATTTATCACTTAATTTATCCGCCATGAAGAGTTTAACATCATCTTCCTGCATTTGCTCTGGATTTTTCTTGGAATAATTAAGAAGAAATTGATTGGCCAGAAGATAATTCTTAATTGTGTGGGGGGAATTTTTGGAAATTTTGAGTTCGGTTTCTATTTTTTTGAGGAAGTCGGGAGGGTTCATTTTGTTAATTCGGCCCAAAGAATTACTCCCCCTAGAATCTTTGTTTCTTTTACAACTAATCCAGATTCATTTGCTATTTTTTTAATATCATTTTCGTTAAAAGTTTTAGAAGTATATCCTTCAAGAGAGAACAATTCTTCTTTATCATATTTTATAACTTTAACATCAATTGCTTTGTAAAGTTCAAGCCTATCTTTAACAGTTCCCTTATAAAAAACAGTTATGAATATACTTTTTTTAGTTACAGAAAATAATTCTTTTAGAGTTTTAATTGGATCTTTTATATTCCCTAAGGTGTTCCAGACGCAAAGAGAATAATCAAAATAATTTTTGGGATAATCTTTTGAGATACTTAATATATCTTTTTTAAAAATTTCTACATTAGAATAATTTTTGGCAATATTTTGTGATTTCTGTATCATAAAATCGGCGGTATCAATTCCGATAAAAGATTTAACGAGGGGGGCTAAATCTGGAATTAATCTACCTATACCTACCCCTGCTTCTAAAATTTTATTATCTCCTTTAACTTTTAATTTTAAGAGAGCTACTTCTTCATTAATATAATTTTGATATTTTTTAGTATAATATTTTGGGATTAATCCCTTGAATTCTCCTGATTTGTAGGTTCTACCTTCAAAAAAATCCTCTTTTTGCATGTAGGATATTGTACGAACTCCTATTTAAAAGTATTGACGAGAAATATTTCCCATAAATCATAAAATCACAACATTTAAATAATGTTATAACATTGTTATAACTATGAAACAGGAACTCATAAAACCTATTGTAAGGGTGGGCAATTCCGCAGGAGTTTTGCTCCCCCGAGAATGGCTTAACGGAAGAGCAAGGATTGAATTAGTTGAAAAGCCCCTTAATATAAATCAAGATGTATTGGAAATCTTAAGCCCCTATTTAGAAGATGTTATAGGAGTTTATCTCGTGGGAAGCTATGCAAGAGGTGAGCAGACAAAGGATTCAGATGTGGATGTTGTTGTAATTACTAAAAATACAAAAAAAGAGCTAGTTTCTGGAAAATATCATATTTCTATATCTACTTTGGAAGGTATTAGAAAAACTATAAAAAGTTATCCAGAATTAGTGCTCCCTAGATTAAGCGAGGCAGTGACTATCTTAAACCCCGAAATTATTGAAGAACTTAAAAAAATAGAGGTTACCAAAAAATCATTTAAAAATTTTATTGAAGATAGTGAAAGAATTATTCAGATAAATAAAGAATTTATAGATTTAGATAAATTGGATGGAAAAATTTTAGAATCAAAATCGGTAGTTTATTCTCTTATTCTTAGATTGAGAGGAGTTTTATTAATAAAATGTCTCCTTAATAATAAGAAATATTCTAAAAAAATATTCGAAAAATGGATCTTAAGAACTATTAACAAAGAAGATTTTAGAAAGATTTATGAAATATATAAGATTGAAAGAGATAAGAAAAAGAGCAGTATAAATATTGAAATCGCTCCTATTGAAAAGTTATTAGCTCTTTTAATTAAAGAAATCAAATTACTAAAATAAGCTAAAGAAGTAAAATGACAAATAGAAAAAAGAGGCTTCAAAAAGGAATTGAATCTTTACAAGGACAAATTCAGGAACATGAAGCCAAAAAGCAGAGAGCTCTTGCTGAGGGAAAGACAGAATTAGCAGATTATTATCGCGTGGAAATTGAAGGAATTGAAAAAAGTAAGAGGAATAAGGAAGATAAGTTGGATTAGGAAGTGTACACAAAATGTGGACAGTTCAAGATTGTTTCAGTTGGTGACAAAATGTCACCGACTCATTTTTTAAGGGGTAGTCTGTTAAAGGATAGGTACAAATTGTACACAAGGTTAATTTCAGTTGTACACAATTCGTGTACAACTCTAACTGGTTACAAAATGTAACCAATTCATTTTGAAGAAATTTCAGTTGTCGACAAAATGTCGATAACTTCAACTGGTGACGAAATGTCACCGATTCATTTTTTGATTCAGTTGTCCGCTAAAATCGGACGGCTGACTAAATTATTAATAGATAAGCTTCGCTTTTGGTAAGGGGTGCCACATTTCTTGCACATCGGGGAGGGCTGTTTAAAATAACAACAATTAAAAATATTAAACTTATATTCTAATTATGTCTTATGCAGTTTATACATTAGAACAATTTGACAAGAAAATTGAGGATTTACCTGCTTCTGATTTAGAGATTATTGAAAAAATATTTCGACAATTAAAAGAAAATCCTTATGTTGGAGATCAAGTTAGATATAAATTTTTCAGAGAAAAGAGGATAAGAGAGAAAAGAATTTATTATTTGATTTATGAAGAATTATCAGCTGTTCTTATTGTTGCATTTGGTGGAAAGAAAGTGCAACAGAATATTATTGATGAAATAATCGCATATTTTCCAGAATATAAAAAATATATTGAGAATCTATTAAAAAATAATAAAAATTAAGCAACCCTTCTTATTCTTCCTGCTTTTAGATCTTCTAATCCTTTTTTGAATTGCTCAACTAAATCATCATCAACTCTTTTTATTACAACCATGTTTTTCATTGATTCAATAGCTATTACAGAGCCTTCACTCATGTTTAATTCGTTCCTCATTTTTTGAGGAATTACAATCTGTCCTTTTGAACTCATCTTTGTTACTTCCATGTAGGAAAGTAAGATTTTCCTATTTTTAAATGTTTTTGTTTAGGAAGGGTACAAATTGTACATACCCTTTTAAGTTTTCAATCATCGACATTTTGTCGATAATTCACTTGGTTACATTTTGTAACCAACTAATTTTTTGGATTCAAGTGTACGATAAAATCGTACGGCTGACTAAATTATTAATAACAATGCTTCGCTTTTGAGGTACATAGGATAACTACATAAGGCTTTTAAATTGAAAAAAGATAATCAAAACATGGTAAAATCAAAATTATTAAAGGCTTTGGACTTTGCATTTGTTCCAACTTCATTTTTTAGAGCAATGGATAAAGCAGAACAAGATATAGAAAATAGATTTGAAGGAAATATGAATCTGGCAAGATCTCAATCAGAAAGAGTATATTCTGTAGTAGTTTATGGAGAACTCTTAAGAATTGCAGGTTATATCGCTTTAGCTCAAAAGTCTATTGAATATTTTTCTAAATAATAATTGTGCACCAAGGTGCATTACTTCACGATTAAATTATTAATAGATAAGCTTCGCTTTTGAGTAGATTGTGCCACATTTTCTGCACATCAGGGAGGGATGTTTAAACAGGTGTTTGGTTAGGTGGTGTGAAGTGAGGGGGGAAAGTGAAGAGGTATATAGTTGAAATACATAAAGAATTTAAACTCAAACTATATTGAGTAATTATGTCACCCTTACCTTTTTGTTTTGTGGATCGTGAAGAACGATATAAAATTGAAGAAGGAAGTTTAAGGCTCAGAAGAATTAATCTGAGGGTTCTTGAAAGAGAACTTACAAGAGGTGCTCCAGATGATAAAAATCTTCATCCAGGTAATAGAAGATATTTTGAATATATCTTAAAAAGTGAAAATGGTATTGCCTTAGGAGTTGTTAAGAGAAACTCTTCAAGAGGATTATATTTTTATGAGAAAGGTAGTAATTCTAGAGGAAAAAGAATAAGTGAGAAAAATGAGCTTTATGAGATTGCAGATAACTCAGATAAACCATATACTATAAAGCGACATAAAAATAACCGTGCATTAAGGTGACCTAAGTCGAGTAGTCATAATACAGATTGTACGAAGCTTTTGTGTGTAAATTCTTTTTATTGAATTATTCACCTAATTTTCTGTAAATTTTATCTAATTTTCTTCTATAATTATAAATTACATAATCCATAGCTGAATGCCCAAAAGCCCCCATACAAATTAATCCCAACCCAACTAGGGTTTCCCCAGCTCTTGTGCCATCTGCAGTTGCTGAAAGAGCTATTCCTGTTCCAAAAAAAACATCACAAAGACCCCTTACCATATACAAACCAAACTCATCCTTTTCCAGATAATTTTTTGCTTCTATTAAAGATTCTCTTGATTCTTCAGTTTTCTGTTCTAAATTTTCTACCATCTTCATCTCATTGATCATCTATTTTTAAGCTTTATGTAGGAAAGATATATATGGCACCCCGCGAGGCAATAAGTTGCTCCCTTATAATGAGCGAAGCAGTTCATTAATAATTTAGGTCATGGGTTGTACGAAGCTTTTGTGTGTTGAAGTGGTTTTATTCCTTTTTTTTGCTTTTACCAGAATATCTTCCTCTAAATGCTACTCCTGATTTAACAGAAGTGTCTGGCATATTTCTCTCGCCCATGCACTTAGGTTGACTTTGTTCTGGAATGTACTCTTCAAAATCTTTAAAATGAAAAGAGTCTACCCTCATCCTTTTTCCTACTTTAGTATTATCTTTTTTCTTATAACGTGTTCCTAAAATATTAAAAGTACTTCTAGAAGGATTAAGAAGATAATTAATTTGTTCGGCTATAAAATACTGATTAGGATGAATATAGCCTATTCTTCCCATTAATTCATAATAATTACCTGCCCCACATCCCTCCTTTAAGCAAAATGCCTTACCAACAATAACATCATTCATTTTATCCAGTATTGTTTTTGCCATCTTTATCCCATTAATTCCCCATTTTTAAAGTTTATGTAGGAAAGATATATTGATATATGGCACCCCACGATGCAATAAGTGGCTCCCTATATGATGAGCGAAGCAGTTGGATTAATAATTTGGTAGTTTTAGGTCGGGGGTTATACGAAGCTTTTGTGTGTAGAATGTGTTTTTAACTAAAATACCTATTAAAAAACTCTTTAGAAGGATCTTCTGCACATCTTTCTGAGGGTTGACCATTCTGTATTGCCCCTCTTGCTGGACTATCTTTTGGTATAATATCTGTCCAAGGTCCTCTTTCCTCTATGCACTTAGGTTGGCTTGGTGCATCAACAACATCACGACATCCAGGGTAAAGTATATCTGGTTTTGGTTCTAATGTGCACAAAGGTTGGCTTGGTGCAAGGGGTGCTTTTCTTGGGGTGTATTCAACATAATTTTCAAGGTACTGATTTTGCAACAAAATAAAACTGTCAAACTTAGAATTATCCGATTTGTGATAAAGATCTACAACTATAAAGTTTTCATCACCCCTTCCACGAAACTCTATTTTTGTAGGAATAACATAAAGCTGCCCTCCCTCTTTTCTATGAAAAGGCTTACCAATTATGCTTTCTTCTAATTTATCTTTAATAGATTTTGTCATTTTATTTTAATTGATTTACAATTATTTTGGATCTTTCTGGACCAAAACAGACATCATCTTCAGATTCTGTGTACTTAGGTTGGCTTTGTGATGCGGTTTTTTGAGGTGTATATAATGGCAAATCTAGAGCTTGTTCAATAGGATATCCATAAGATTCAAACCCTAAATGCTGGTCTGTTGTCTTGTCTTTTCTTTCAAAAACTCCTCTCAAATAAACTCCTGTTTGTTCGATACAAAAACTGCAAGTTTTCATTGTTCTATAGACATTAGGATCTTCACTCAAAAAGGCTATTTTTTCCAAAGAATTAATTAGAAAATTGCGTATGTTTTTAGGTACAAATTCTTCCATCTTTATCTCATTTATTTTGTGTTTTTAAAGTTTGTGTAGGAGAAATATTTAAAATTCCTAGCAATTCCTCAAAATAAATTCACTAAAAAGTTGTTCTTCAGATTTTTCTTGGAGGGGTTCTTCTATGCACTTAGGTTTGTTTGGTTCTTGTGGGTTTTTAGTGTTTTTTTGGGAGGGAGAGGGAATTTCTTGATTATATTCAACCAAAATCCCAAAATCTGGTTTAAATATTAGAGCTCTTGAACGATACTTTCCTGGACTGAATCTAATGTCTTTTGGTTTTAAGTATTGGCCTGCAGTATAAGAAACTGCTTGACCCTCTTCAATTTTAGCACCTGTAATAATTATATAACTAGGATATGCTATTGAATAAAATTCTATATGAAATCTTTTTCCAATTGGTGCTTTTGGATCCTCTGCAGAGATTTCTGCTAATGTTTTTACCATATTTTGTTTAAGTTTTTGTTGTTTTTAATTATTATTGTTATTAAAAATATCTAAAAATTTCCGGAAATTTTCGGCAATAATTCTGCGGAGCTTGGGCGAGATTGTGCACTAAGGTCAACTTAGTTATTTTGATTATTTTGTTAAATTTTCTTTTAATTTTATAATTAATTTGGTTTAATTTTATAATATGTTTTTGTTTATTTTAATTTATATTTTTTAATTTTGATACTTCTTTTTTAATTTTGGCTGTTTAAAGGTGTTTAAACAGTGTTTGTCGACGGAAAATTTGTTTGGTGTTTAAGGTGTTTAAATGGGTGTTTGAGTTGTTTGAATGGGTGTTTGTTTTTTATTTTTGGGTGTTTAAGGGTGTTTATTCCTGTTTAATATCGTTTAAACAGGCTGTTTAGTCTTCTTTTTTTCTTTAAACAGCAGATTTTTGTTGATTTTTATTTTGTTTTATTTTGTATTTTTACGTCGCTGATGTTTTTTGTTTCACGACGGAGAGGAAAGCTTTTTAAAGTATATTTTCGAATATATAATATGTTTGGGTGGTTATCTGGATCAAAAAAAGAGATTGAGAGAGCTAAGGAAGAAGCTAGAAAAGGATTTGATTCTGTTAAAAAAGATATTAGTGCAGTTAGTGGTTGGATTAAACACCTTGATTCTGAAAAAAATTTGCATAAAAAAGAGATTGCAGATATAAAAGAAGATTTAGCGTCGATTATGTCTGAACTTGATGGAATAAAAAATGTGCTTTCTATGATGGGAAATTTAAACAGCCAACAGGTGTTTAAAACACCTCGTAAGGTGTTTAATAAACAAACAGCTGTTTATCCTGTTCAAACAGGTGTTCAAACAGGTGTTCAAACACCAAATTTAAATCAATTTTCATTAGCAGAAAAAACAATTATCTGGACTCTGCTTAATACAGATATGAAACTGAGTTATGATGATCTTGCAGCTCTAATGAACAAAGAGAGAGCTACAATAAGAGGTCAAATAAATACCTTAAGACAGAAGAGTGAGGGCCTTATTGAAGAAGTAATTGAAAAGAACGGAAAGAAGAGGGTATACATACCTGAAGATATTAAGGAAAAACTACGTAAAAAGACTAAAGTTAGGGTAGGAAGAGGGGAAAAGGAGTAAAATAGAGGAAAAAGAGGTAAAAACAAGGCAAAATGATGAAAATGAGGGTTTTTAGGGGTGAAAAAGTGCTCAAAAAGCGGAAAGTGAGAGTTAGCAATAACATTTTTTCAGTGGTTTTTGAAGATTTTTGTGAATCTGGAGGTAGAAAGTGAGGGGTAGATGGATTTCTATTAAAAGTGAAGCTTATTTAAAAAGTGAGTTGGCTCAAAGAATAGGAAAAATGAGGATTGAATCATTTATAAAAAGAAGGAAAAACATAAAAGAGAGTTAAAAAGTAAGTGGAAAGTAAGAATAACCTATTTTAGACCTTATAAGTCTTAAAAGGTTAAAAATTGCTACTTTAATAGGGAAAGTTATGTTAACAAGGAGGAGTATGTAAAGTTATTCGGAGAGACGAATATTAATTGAAAATCTGATGGTTAAATCTCTCTTAATTGTAACAGCGTCGATAAAGTCGCAAGCTTCTTTAAATTGGAAGAAATATTTAATTGAACCATTTTATTATTTATTTTGATTTTCTCGACGGGAATTCCTTTTTTTATGATCTTTCCTAGATAATCTCTAATGGAACTTTCAGTGAGATTTAGCTTCTCTGAGAGAGATTTATATGTAGAATGCCCTGTTTCTTCATCTAGCTGGTACATCGTCGAGAAAACAAGAAATTCTTGCTCTGTGAGCCTCTTAAACTTAATTCTGAGGTCTTTCTTAATAGAATCAAGGGAATTGAGTAGATTAATTGCATTATCAATGTTATTTACTTCTTTGTTAACTACATTTAGGGTATTTTTATTATTATACACTACATTCTTTGTCTGTTTGTCTGTTTGTCTGTCTGTTGGAGTATCTGCTGGGTGTGTTGGAAGGTTGTTTTGTATTGGAATTATGCGTTGGTCTGTCTGTTGGTTCGAATTATGTGCTGGAGTCTCTTGGATGGTATCTGTATTTATATGCTGGATGTGCTGGAATGACTCATTTTGTGGTTTTATCGACGGTGTTTTTGATTCATTTTGGAGGATATTTGAGATGTGTTGGAGTGTTTGAGGGGGTGTTTTTACTATGTGCTGGTCTGTCTGTTGGTCTGTCTGTCTGTCTGTTGGAACCCCTTCATTTCCTGTGGAAAAGCTTGTATTTACAGGCTTTAAGGCCTTAAAAGGGAGAATATTATGTTTATTAGAGTTTAATGAGGAGGTTTCTATGGTTTTAAGCTGTTTTTCAAAAGATCCTAGAATTCTAGTTATCTCTGCAATCTTCTGATTAATATTAAATAAGTCGTAACTAAGAGTACTAAACTCTTCTTTTAATTCATCTATATCCTCTTTTGCAATATCCATTAAAAAATCAAAGAATAAGAGTATAAAAGATTTAAGATAAACTATAATATATTTTGTTTATTTTTATAGACCTCATAAACTGCATCACTTAACTTCCAACGGGATCTTTTAAAATAATCTATTCCTTCAGGATTCTTTTTTATTTCATTTATTAACTTCTTAGATTTCATTTCATCAAGCAGGCTCTTAACAAATTCCTCATCTCTGGCAATCTCTCTAGCAATATGAGAGGTAAAATCTGATTTTGGGGAAATTGAATATAAATATGCTAAAATTTGTTCAATAATCTTATCTCTTTTTTGTTTTGAAATCTTCATATTAAAGTTATTCGGTTATGATTTATATATTTAAGCCTAAGAAGTATATATTATTTGATAATTAATCTTTTAAATGAAAATTAGATATGAAAATAAGATGGAACCTAAAAATATAAATGAAATGTCTGATAAAGGTAAACCTGTTTTCTTATATTGTATAGAGCCAGATACTGGAAAAGAATATCTTATTTTTGGTGTGAGAGGAGAAGTTGAAGAAAGGAGAGGGATTGAATGTTTAATGGTAAAAATTAGTGAAGAAAATGTGGTTAATGGTATTGCGGTGCAGGAATTACCTATACCTTGTCCCAATATACAACTTTGTTTAGGAGATTTTTATAATTTTGATAAGATTGTTAAGGCATATCTTGGTAAGGATAATAGTGATCCAGATGTGTATAAAGGTTTTAGAAAACAAGATAAAAAAGAGTAGGTAAAAAATAAACAAATATTTAAAAACACAAAATAAATTAATCTTTTATATTAAAGGAGATAAATAGAAGAAAATGAATTTATTGGGATTTAATTTTGATAAAATAAGTGTTGAAAAGCTTTCAGATAAAGCTAAAGAGATAAAAATAAACACAAATGTTGAAATTAAAGAGGTTTTTGAAGTAAAGGCTGATTTACTTAAATCAGAAGATTCAGTTATTGCTCTTAAATTTGAGTATTTAATAAATTACGCTCCAGATTTTGCTAAAATAGATTTTAAAGGAAATATTGTTGTTTCTATGTCTTCGGATGAAGCTAAAGATATTCTTAATAATTGGAAGAATAAGAAATTGTCAGATTCTGCTAAGTTAGGTATATTTAATGTTATTTTGACTAAATGTAATATAAAAGCATTTCAGTTAGAAGAAGATTTGAATTTGCCTTTACATTTGCCTTTATTTAAGATTAAAAAATCGGATTCTGATTAATTATTGTATCTTTTTATATAAATTTTTTTAATTAATATTTTATTTATCTTATTATTAATATAAAATGTTATAATCTTGTATTTAATAAAATTACAATTATGTAAGAATAAGTAAATTTATAGAAGGATTAAATTAAGTCTTCTTCTGAAACAATAATAAAATCGCCTATAGCAATTATAGAATTGTAAGGTATTAGTAGTTCGTTTGTACCAGCTTTCTCAAGATTTAAGTTCCTTGCATACATTGTAGGATCTTTAAGCACTAAACTTATAAGTTCTCCAGAACCTATCTCGAAAGTTATA